>JAEEGL014149251.1_pt1 | contig 18084 bp, 3 predicted proteins | sample 9134231 | NCBI WGS metagenome assembly JAEEGL01 (sample SAMN16246548, study PRJNA631951) | gut metagenome | biome: gut microbiome; feature: rumen; material: fiber-attached | host: Bos | place: Iran: Karaj | collected 2018-10 | reverse complement strand
GTCGAACATGGCAGCGTTGGTTTTGAACTGGTTACGCTGGAACAGCACCTCGGAAGTCTCGTCGTTGGAGACGAAATGCCCCTTACGGGTTTGGAAGTCGATATGGGAGTTGTAGTTGTCGGTGGAGAAGACGAACTGGTCGTTTTGGTAGAGGTCGTAGATACGCAGGTCGGCGGCATCGGAAAGGAGTTCATGATGTTTGAACGTGAACCACTTGGAGGTGATATCGGCACGTTTGAAGTTGAGCACACCGGTGCCGTACATACCTTGCGGGGTGAGGACGGAGTTGCCGGTCAGCTCGGTCTCGCGGAAGATGTTCATCGGGGTTTTGTCGGTAAAGACATACATCTGATCGTTGTAGGCTTCCCAGCGCACCGAGCCGTCCACCATATCGGCGGGCGGGTACTCCACGCCGGCCAGCTGCTCCTGAACCACATGCTTTTTCACGCTGCCCGTCATCTTGTCAAGGAAAAACACCAAACTATCGGAGGTGGTAGTGGAAGTAAGATAGTTGACGGCACTTCTTTTACCTCTTAACCCTCTATTACTCAAATCAATAATACCCGTATAATTACCTTTGCCCGTATAGGCCGGAAGTGGACTGGACGCATCGTGGATGAAACCGAGGGAGAAATCGGGACGCACCTTCAGTTCTTCCTTGATGTCGGGGAATATGCCGCCCGAAATAAGCGAGCCGGCGAAACGGATGGAGTCGGTGTCGAAGTTGTCCAAGTTGGTGATGGTGAACTGGTCGAGGGCGAAGAAGAACTTTTTGCGGTCGTAATGGCGGTTGAAGGTGAAAGGATGGTCGTAATAGACGCGGCCGCCCTCCAAACTGGTGAAATAAGGCCATTTAGGATTGTCGATTTTGCCTGACTTGTTCTTCGGATGATCTACAAAAAGCGTACCTTGGAGGTCTTCGATGGGACTCATCACCTTGGTGAGCTGATACTCGCCGTAGCGGTTCACGGGGCCCTGCTTATTCTCCACATACATGATCAGCGAGTCAATCTGCTCCATCTTGATCTTAAATTCCTCATAATTGAAGTCGCACTCATGCACCACGAAATCGAAAAGGCCGGCCACCACACGCCCCGAGAAACGCATATCTCTATTTTTACGGATCACCACCCGTTCATTCTGCGGATAGACATTCACAATCTGCGCCTCGCTGATCACAAACCATTCGCATCCCTCCACAGTCAGCTCACGGGTTTTATAATCCAATATGGCATAATGGTTTTTCGACTCCAACGTGATGTTATCGTAGTCTTTCTTCCCCACATCATTATTCAAATATTGGGCAATTTTCGGACGATAATAGATCAGGTCATTATTCACATCATACTCCACGAAACCGTCGGCGGCAAACTGAATGAGCAAGGCACGTACATCTTCTGGTGAATGACGGATGGCCTGACCGACCTGCTCGAAAGTAATAGGCTGATAATCGAAACCTTTGAAGAGCTTCCATAATGTGAAAAGTGGATTCTCACGGTTCACGCCCTGCAACTCTCTCATCGTCGCATTGTTAAAGAAATTCTGCGACTCGAAGGTGGCCACACTCTGACTGTTCATACTGGCCAGCGGTTTCAGCTCAATCTTGTCGGTGGAGATGTCCCACGACAGCGACTCCACCTTGATATCCATTCTATGATAAGAGTCGAAAAACGGACTTCTTCCCACTCCATATTTAGGTCTTGAAATCTGAAGGAGCGTCTTTTCTTCATTATAATAGAAATTTGCGGAAGGATGATAAATGGAGTCCTCCTCTATATAAACGCTGATATTCGCATCGTTAGACCAAACGGTTGATTCTTTAAAGAGAAAATGATTGCAACGTACTGCAACCACTGTTGTATCAGCACGTTGAATATTTAATCGGGCAAGGCTTCCTTCTGAAGAATAGCCACGCACGGCCGCCCCGCGCAACTCGAAACCGCCGATATAGTCCACATTCTTATAGATATTATGCACCAGCACCTCCTCGTCATAGCTGCGGAAACGGGGGTAGGAAACCTTATCCTCTTCGCTCTCCAGTCCGGCCTTATCCTCCAGCACACCCAACAGCGGATACTCGAAATAAGCTGGATAATAGAGCGTTGCATTCTCCACCTTCACCTTCGGCTGGCGCACATCCACCTCATAGTCGTGGAAGGTGGCCTTCACCTGACTGCTGAGACCGGCGCGATACCACTGCACCGTGCCTTTCGTACCTTTCCACACCTTAGCACCCGGGTAATAACGGCCGGATGTCTCCAAAATCTCCACACTGTCGCGGGTGCCGCTGCCCACCAAGTCGATATCCTTATACTCGAAATAGGGCGCATCGTCAAAAGCGAGCGTCTCCGCATAGCCGTAGGCCGTCCACCGCACATTGGGCGTCTGGTACAGCACATCACGGGAGAAAATAGCCGCATAATCATCCATAACATGATGAAATTCGGGCAAATTCTCATTCAGATGATACTGGATAGCCTTTAGCCAGGCACGGTCACAGTCGGTAAGACTGCTGTTGATGAAGGCATCGAAAGCGTTTTCCAAAGATTCAAAATGCGGAAAGAAACGCAAGTTCTTGCGCAGCATAAAGTTAGCCGCCTCGATAAACGACTCCTGAAACTCATCGGTCATAGCGGGACTGTCCCAGAACTGGTCGAATTTGGCCACCAGGGCTTCCGCCTCCTTCTGGCGTTCTTTGGGCGCTGTGGCGGCAAAAACGCGCACCTCTTCTTTCGTGAGAGAGGGATCGTTGGAAAAGGATTTGAACCGCTGTGCCGATAGCGGGAGAACGGTCAGCAGAACAACAAAGAACAACAATATGGTTTTACGATTCATCAGGTTATAGTATTGTTTATAAAAGATTTATGTCAAATTTGAAGATTGAAACATGACCGCTGTGCGCGGAGGGAGATATACCTTGAGCGCACCGCCACGGCTGGTATAGAATGCCTGCTCGTCGATATGGCCGAAGCCGCCGAAAGCGGGAGCATCGGAGTTGAGCAGCATCTGGTAGTCGCCGGTGCGGCAAGGGATGGGATAGTCGGTGACGGAACGGGCAGGGCTGAAGTTGAAGACGAACAGGCAGCCACCACGCTCGAAGGCGAGAATCTGTCCAGCGATGTCGCGGACAAGAGGGACGGAAGGTGCTGTGAGGATGTTAGCGTTGTTCAAAGCCGCCACCATCGCACGATGGAAGTTGTTCATATAGCGATACTTCAGCGTTTCGTCGGCGGCCAGCGACCACTGGCGGCGCGCATAATGGTACGACCAGCCGTTGCCCTCACGGGGGAAGTCGATCCACTCAGGATGACCGAACTCATTGCCCATGAAATTGAGGAAACCGCCGTCGCACAACGCCGCCGTACAGAAGTTCACCAGCTTGTGCAAGGCGATGCCCCTATCCACCGTCAGGTCGGGCGTAAACACCGACATCTTGTCGTACATCTTATCCCCTATCAGTCTGAAAATCAGCGTCTGGTCGCCGACCATCGCCTGGTCGTGGCTTTCCACATAACTAATTACCTTTTCTTCTTTGCGGTGGTCGGTAAGGCGGAAAAAGATGTCGCCCACATGCCACTGCTCGTCAGACAGTTCCTTGACCGTTTTCATCCAAAAGTCGGCCACGCCCATCGACATGCGGTAGTCGAAACCGATACCGCCCTGGTCGCAGGGATAGGCCAAGGCTGGCATTCCACTTACATCTTCGGCAATTGTAACTGCGTCATTGTCAATCTGATGCACGACGCGATTGGCCAGATACAGGTAGGTCAGCGCATCGGGATCCACATTTTCATCAAAATATTGGGCATAATCCACAAAATCCACGCCGATACCGTGGTTCCAGTAGCTCATACTGGTCACGCCGTCGAAGCGGAAACCGTCGAAATGGAACTCCCGCATCCAGTATTTGAGGTTGGAGAGCAGGAACATGAGCGTATCGTTCTTGGCGTAGTTGAAGCAGCGCGACTCCCACACGGGGTGCCACCCCTTATCGCCCTCGTGGAAATAGAGACTGTAGCTACCGTCAAAGCGGCTCAAGCCTTCCCGTTCGTTGGTGACCGAATGGGAGTGTACCACATCGAGGATCACGCGAATGCCGTTGGCGTGGGCACAGTCAATCAGCGACTTGAGTTCTTCTGGGGTGCCGAAGCGCGAGGAGGGGGCGAAAAAGTTGGACACATGGTAGCCGAAAGAGCCGTAGTAGGGATGCTCTTGAATGGCCATCAGCTGCAATGTATTGTATCCCAACGCTTTGATACGTGGAATCACCTGATCTTCAAACTCTTTATAGGAGGCCACCTTGCCTTCTTCTGACGACATGCCGACATGTGCCTCATAGATGAGGGGCACTGCAGGGCGGGCGGGAGCGGTATGTTTCCACTCGTACGGGGTTTGTGGACACCACACCTGGGCGGAGAATATCTTGGTTTGTTCGTCCTGCACCACTCGCTGGGCGTAGGCGGGCAGCCGCTCGTCGGCACCGTCCTGCCAAACCATCCACAGCTTATACAACATGCCGTGTTTCAAGAAATTGCGTGGCAGTTCAATTTCCCAGTCACCGTTGCCGATGGGATGCAGCGCATAGTGTTCTTCGATGCGCCAGTAGGAAAAATCGCCGTAGAGGTAAATTCGCTGGGCGTGAGGTGCTTTTTCGCGAAGCACCCAGCCGGTAGGAGTAGCGTGGAGACCGTAGTAGAGGTGGTTGTTGCACACGTCGGCAAGCTGCGGCTGACCGTCGGCTAACTCCAGCTCTTTCAGCACGGAACGGCGATGCCGCCGCTCCAGTTCAAGGCGGTAGGGCTTCAGTCCGGGGTCCATTTTCACAAGCGGAGAATCCTTGGTCACAGCAGCAAAATTTACAGGCTGCAAAGTTACAAAATTATCAGGAAGTTTTTTTACCAAAAAAATGGATATAGTAAAAAATTATTTTCTATATTTGCCGCTTCATTCTATTAATAAAAAAGTCAGTATCAACAAATTGGTTTTATCATACAAAAATTTTATAAAATGAAAAAAATCATCCCCCTTTTCATCTTCCTGCTCGTCCTGTGTGTACCCCCCTATTCGCAAGCACAAGTGCTGCTGCAAAACGAGATTCGCAGTGCAGTACAGCAGGACAACAGTTGGGACCGCACTACCAACTGGCTCACATGGTCACATAACACCGACATCTACCACATGATCGGCTTCAACAATTCGGTGGATTATTATGCCATGCAGCGTTTCACCACATCGGACCTCGCACCCTACAACGGCATGCAGCTCACGCAGGTGCGTTTTCTGCCCTCCAATGTGGCTGCCGAGCCCACCTCGGCCACCTACACGGTGGTGGTTTACACCGGTGGCGACTACGAAGGTTACTATCTGTACAATTCCCCTGGCACATTGCGTTGCTCACAGGTGGTGAACGACATCACGTATGGGCATTGGAAAACGGTCGTGCTGAACACTCCTGTCACCATCAACTCCTCGCAGGAATTGTGGATCGGCGTGCGTGTGCAGGCCACCCAAGGCTATGCCATGTCGCACGATGACGCCACCCCCGTTTCTGGAAAGGGCGACCTGATGGGCTACAACGGCTATTGGGGATTGCCTGACGAATTTCTCACCGACCCCGAAATTCACAATTGGAATGTGGCTGGTTGCGTGAGCGACGGTGTGGTTGAAGAGTTTATCGACCTGAAAGTCAAGTTCATCAACAACGGCACGTCACAAACCCAGATTTCATCGCTTAATGTACCCACCAACAGCTCGTTCCGTCCTGTGGCGGTGGTTCACAACGACAACAGTTTTCAGGCGCAGCTCGACTATACCGACACCATCACCCTGCGGGGCTACATGGACGGCAACCTCTTCTCCACCCATCATTATTACGACACCCTATTGTCGGGTCGTGGTATCTGGATGAACATACAGGAGATGAGCGCGGCGGAGGTCTTCCAGAACGGTTACTGCGGCACCACCCACAACTTCTGCTATGAGGTGGAGGTGCCGGCGGGATGGAACGACTGCGACCTCACCAACAACAGCGCCTGCATCACCGTAAGTTTTGCCAACTATAGCCAATTATACCATATCACCGTGCTCAACACCGACAGCACCGTGTCACCGTCCGGCGTGGTGGATATCTACCCTGGTGGAAACCAGCGGTTTGTCATCACCCCACCCGAGGGCATGACCATCGACCAGGTGCTGGCCGACAATGTGGATGTGACCGGAGATGTGCATTACGTGATCAACATCGGACGCACCTACACTTTCTCCAACGTGCATAGCGACCATACCCTTTTAGTGACCTACAAAGAGGACGGTGTCGGCATGGAGGAGCAGCCGGTGAACGCGCTGCGGGTCTATCCCAACCCCGCCACCACACACCTCTATCTTGACGGGGTGTATCACATCCAAGATGTCACCGTTTTTGACCTTGCCGGCCGCACGGTACTTGCTTCCGGAGCTTGCACCGACCTCGATGTTTCAAGCCTTCCGGCGGGCAGCTACATCCTGCATGTGACTACCAACCAAGGAGTTGACAGAGCGACCTTTATCAAGACATCATTATATTAAAATCAAAAATCAATAATAAAAACATTCACAAATGAAAAGATTAACCCTTATCCTTTTGCTCTGCGCCGCCCTCTTTGCAGTTTCAGCACAGAACGCCGCCGTGCGCCTCACCAAGACCGGAGAGACCTCCCATATCACCATGCCCGACCAAGACAGAGCCTCTACTTGGCTCACTTGGGCTTCATCCATTGATGATGGTGTCATCAACAACTCCTACATGGACAATATCATCTTTGCGGAGCGTTTCACCACCAGCGACCTCGCCCCCTACAATGGCTACCAGCTGACGCAGATCGCCTTCTACGTGGAGAGTGGAAACTACTCACCGTCAGGAAGCTATAGCGTGAAAGTATATCAGGGCGGCAGCTATACCTCCAGCACTTCGATGAACGCTGGTACGCTCGTGGCCTCGCAGGCAGTCAGTTCCGTCAACTTGGGCAGCCTCACCACTGTGACGCTCAACACCCCCATCACGATTGACGCATCGCAGGAACTTTGGTTCGGTGTGGGTATCAGCAACGTCAGCGCCAACAGCTACATGATGGGCATCGACGAGACCAGCACCGTGACGGGAAAAGGCTCCCTGGTTTGGGATCCTGACGATAACGAGTGGTATGACCTGAACGACTACATCACCGACTTTCAGGTGAGCAGCTGGGCTATTGAAGCCTTTGCTTTAGATCCCAACGGAGGTGGTGGTGTATTGGTGGATTTGTTGACTTGGTATATCGACAATGGCACCAGTCAGAACGAAATTTCCTCGATGACAGTTCCTTACGGCAGCGACTTCAGTCCTGTGGTGGTGGCATATAATGCTAATTATGGAGATGCCGTGAATGACTTTAACGGTGTCATCACTTACGAACTGACCTTAGATGGCACTTATATTGGCACCTACGCCACTGGAACCACCGCCATCAGCAGCGGCAGCGGTGTATATTTCGACGATATCACCATCTTCCCCGCCTCCTACATCGCCAGCCACAACTACTACGGCACGCACACGTTCTGCATGAACGCCACGGTGACCACTCCGTGGGAGGAGAACGACCCCTCCGACAACTCTGCCTGTCTGACCGTCAACTTTGAAGGACCGACCAATGTCACGCACACCATCACAGTGCTCAACACTGATGGCACCATCACGCCGTCGGGCAACGTGACCGTGGCCGACGGTGCCGCGCAGACCTTCACCATCACCCCCGGCGACTGCCGCACCATTGTGGATGTGCTCGCCGACGGTGTGAGCGTGCTGAGCAGCGTCACCAACAACACCTACACCTTCTACAACGTGACCACCGACCATACGTTCCAGGTCACCTACAGCGTACCCTCCTTCACCCTGACGGCCTCCACCAACGGCAACGGCTCGGTGAACCCGACCAACACCACCTTACAATGCGGCAACAGCATCACCTACACCTTCACCCCCAACCCTGGCTACATGGTGAACTACGTGACCGATAACACCATGGATGTCACGACATTAGTCAGTAACAACACTTACACCCTCACCAATGTCACGGCCAACCACGACATTTTCGTAGCCTTCACGCAGGATGCCTCCCAGACCTTTAACCTGACGGCTTCGACCGACGGGCACGGCACCATCACGCCGACGCAGGCCACGGTGCAGGGCGGCGGCTCGCAGGTGTTCACCATCGTACCCGACAACGGTTATGAAATTGACTATGTGACGGACAACACAATGGATGTGACAGCCAATGTTACCAATAACATTTACAACCTCACCAATATCGGCACCGACCACGACATCTACGTGGCCTTCCACGCATCCTCCACGCCGACTGACACTTACATTCTTACAGCCTCTACCGATGGCAACGGCACCATCACCCCGACCAATGCAACGGTCAACGCTGGTGCATCCCAGACCTTCACCCTCACGGCCAACAGCGGATTCTCGCTGCTGATGCTCACCGACAACGGCACGGATGTCACCGCACAGGTGACCAACAACAGCTACACGCTCACCAACATCCAGAGCAACCATACGCTGTATGCCACCTTCCAGGATGACACCCCGCCCGTGGAGCCCTGCGACGTGCCCACCAACATCAGCATGAGCGAGACCGGACTGTTGACCTGGACCAGCGACGCACAGAGCTGGACCATCCGTTACACCGTGGGCGGCATCACCTACTCGGTCAACATCTCCACCCCCTCCTTCCAGATTCCCGGACTGCAGCCTGGCGATGTGGTGGATGTGACCATACAGGCCGACTGCGGCAACGGCAACCTCAGCGACTGGAGCGCCAACAGCAGCTTCACCTACAATCCTAATGGTGTGGAGGAACATACGTTCAGCGACATTCAGATTTTCCCCAACCCGGTTAGTGAGACCCTGCACATTCGCAGCGGCAACAATCTGCAACGAGTGGAGGTTTACAATGTTTTGGGGGATAAAGTCATGGTAGTGAATCCTAGCACCACTACCACCGACCTCAACGTCTCCACACTTCCGTCTGGGGTGTTCTTTGTAAGAATCATAGCTGACGGACAGTCCACCACGATGAAATTCATCAAGCGGTAAGTTCACGAACTATCCTTCACAGGCATCACCTCATCATAAAAGAAACTTCACCCTTACCCTTGCAGGCTGCTTTCCTGTAGGGGGAAAGGCACGGGTTTGCTATGGCCTGCCGATAATCAACTGATTCACAAACAGTTGCGTAAATATTATTCATTTCACTGAAGAAAACAAAAGTTTCATTGGAGCGACAATGAGAAATAACTAACAATTTATATTTTTGCATGATTTATTATGCACCATACTAATACAATATAAATAACTGATTTTCAACCAATAACAACTTTCATCCCACCGCAACTTTTCAACAGGAATGCGTTGAAAATTCCGAAGTGTAGACAACGCATGCGTTGTCTCAACAGAAAAGGTGCATTGTGCTGTCTCAACCGAGAAATTGACAAAAGAAAACGAAAAAATCGAATATAAACAAAAAAGACAATTATTATGAAAGCAGCTTTTACTCTTTCACAATCGAAAACGAAATCGCTAACCGCGCTGTTCCTCGCCATGGTGATGGCGTGCGCGCTGATGTTGCCAACAGGCAAGGTGTGGGGACAAACAACAGCCCCGATTGGCACCGGAACCAGCACCTCTTATTACCCAATGCCTGGTTTCTATGGATGGCAATATGATGTGTATCTCTTTACCCCTAGTGACGCATCATTCTTGAGCAGCGCTTGCACCATCTCCAGCATCGCCTGGAACATTTCTAGCAATAGCTCATCTACAGCTGGCCAGTTTACAATTTGGGTAAAAGACGTGGATGCTTCGTACTCCCTCAGTTCAAGCACAACGTTTTCTACCTATACGAGTGGTGCGACACAAGTTTACAACACATCATCATATTCAAGCTCTTCTGGATGGAACACTTATAACTTTTCATCCAACTTTTCGCACCAAGCCGGCAAGGCATTGCTTGTGGCAGTTCGTGGAGTAGGTTGCGGCACTTCTGGTGGATGCAGTCGCAAATGCTACTATACCTCGACAACGGGCACGCACTGGTACATACATAAAGATTCTTCTGACCCTGGAACATCTACAACAAGTGGTGCTAGTGTTAATGGCGAACGTAGTAATGTGCAGATTACTTACACGGCAGGTGCAAGTGGATATAACATGCCCACCGGCTCTATTACAACCTGTAGCGGCACCTTATACGACTCAGGTGGCGCAAGCGGCCAATATGGCGCTAATGAGGATAAAACCCTAACCATCTATCCTGGAACTTCTGGAAACAAGGTTCGTTTGACCTTTACAAGCTTTAATACGGAAAGCGGTTATGATTACCTTTATATTTACGATGGCACTTCCACTTCGGCGACGTCAATTGGAACTTATTCCGGCACGACCAGTCCAGGCACAGTTACAGCCACCAACTCTTCTGGCGCGCTTACCGTTAAGTTCACATCCGATGGCAGCGTATATAAAGATGGTTGGGCTGCCACAATATCGTGTGTTGCTCCTGTCATCCCCCCGACGGTAACCACTGGAAGCTACTCAAACCTCTCTACGACATCCGTCACATTGGGTGGAACAATCAACGACATGGGCAATGCAAGTACAGTTACTGCCGGTATTTGTTTGGGCACCACTGATCCCCCCACGACCAGCAACACACATCTTGAAAGTGCTTTTTCTGGCACCGGCAGTTATACAAATAACTTCACTGGGCTTACCGCTGGCACAAAATACTACTATCGGGCTTTTGCTTACAATAGTGCTAACAGCTTGTCGAGTCCTTCATACGGCAGCAATACGTATTACATCGTCACGGACAACGCGATCAGCTATACCCTTAATGGCGGTACTGTGTCGTCGGCCAATCCCACCTCCTACAATCCGGAATTCAAGAGTGGAGACCTTCCCATCACGCTGAACAACCCCACTAAGAGCGGCTACATCTTCACCGGCTGGACGGGCAGCAACGGCAGCACGCCGCAAACCACGGTGACCATCACCACCAGCACCACGGGCAACCTCAGCTACACGGCTAACTTCACCTCTTATCCTACGCCCACTGTCATGACGTGCGGCACCACTTATTCCGCAACCTTGGGCACCTCTGGACTGATTGACAATTATCATAACGGTTCATGGACAGAACCTGGCGAGGAAAAGGTCTATGCCTATACGCCTTCGGTATCGGGTTCCTACACGTTCACGGCCACCACTACCTCAGGTGATGCCGACTTCTTCCTTATGGAGGGATTGGACAACACTGTCGGTGGCCTTGGCTGTTGGAGCGATGGCGACCAAGCCTTCACACTTACGGGCGGCCACACCTATTATCTATTTGCTGACAACTACTACGATTCCCAAAGTGCATCCTACACAATCAGTGTTTCCTGCCCGACATTTGCTCTTACCACAAATGTCAGTCCTTCGGGAACAGGTTCGGTGAGTGGCAACAATGGTCCTTACGAACAAGGACAAACCTGCCAGCTTACCGCCACTCCCACCACCGGCTATACCTTCTCATACTGGTCGGTGTCGGGCTCTGGCTCAACGCTATCAAGCACTACGGCCAACCCCACCACCTTCACCATGGGTTCGGCTGCCGCCACAGTGACGGCTTACTTCGTACTGAGCACCTATCAAATTAGTGCGACGGCTTCCACCGGTGGCTCCACTAGCGGCGGTGGATCCTACACACACGGCCAAAGCGTTACCGTTACCGCTACTCCAAACAGTGGCTATTGCTTCCTCAACTGGACGAACAACGGTACGGTGGTGTCGACAAGCCCCACCTATACGTTCACTGTTACGCAAAGTCTCAATCTGGTGGCCAACTTCATTATGTTGAATGCCAACAACATCTCCGTGAGTGGCAATTCCGTTACCTGCGGCGGTAGCGCCACACTGACCGCTTCCGGATTGGATAATAGCGTGACATACAAATGGTACAGCGATGCCGCATGCACCAATCTGATAGGCACTGGCGCGACGCTGACGACGCCTGTGTTGTTTGACAATACCACTTACTATGTTAAGGCAGAGGGAGGAAACGAATACGTCCCAAGTGGGACGCCTACAACATACTCGTCTTATGGTTCCTATACCTATAGCGTCCCCTCAGGCACTCCTGCCTTGTTGTTGGAAGTGTGGGGTGCCCAAGGCGGCGGCTCTCAATCAAGCGGAAACAGCAATAGTGGCCAAGGTGGTAAAGGAGGATATTCCGCAGGGACGATATGGGCGCCAAGTGGCTCATTGTATGTTTATGTCGGCGGCCAAGGTGGTTCTTCTACCAGTGGCACTGCCTCGGGCGGTTACAATGGCGGTGGCGCCGGATATGCATCATCAGAAAGTGAACCTGGCAATGGCGGTGGCGGTGCCACCCATATTGCCAAGACCTCAGGCTTGTTGTCATCGTTCTCTTCCAATTATAGCACACAACTGTTAATCGTTGCCGGCGGTGGCGGTGGTGGCGGCGAAGATGGTTCCGACCATGGTGGAGCCGGCGGCGGCCTCTCTGGATTAGCCGGTCAGAACAGTGGTAGTACTCAAAGCGATTGTGCTGGAGGCAGTCAGTCTTCGGCAGGTCCTAATGGTAGTTTCGGCATAGGTGCGTCCACCGGTCAAGGTGACGGCGGTGGTGGCGGCGGCGGCTTCTATGGCGGCGGCTCCAAGACTTCCACATCCTCTACCACCGACACCTATGGCGGCGGCGGCGGTTCCGGTTATCTGAACTCCTCTCTCTCCGATGCACAAACCATCGCGGGTAACGCCTTGATGCCCAACCCGAATGGTGGCAGCATGACGGGGCGCGAAGGCGGTGGCTACGCCCGCATTACGCCTTATGTTTTGGGACATTGCGAAAGCGATGCAAAAGCGGTTACTGTTACAGTGACTCCTATCTCTGCAAACGACATCACCGTGAACGGCAACACTACTGACTGCGGCGACATCGCCACGCTGACCGCCTCAGGAGTGACCGGCGTGACCTACAAATGGTACAGTGATGCAGCATGCACCCAGCTGGTAGGTACTGGTTCAACATGGACGACCCCAACACTGAATAATAACACTACCTATTATGTCAAGGCGGTGAAAGAAGGCTTGATTGAAGGAACACCTATTTCATATACATACTCGGGTGGTCAGCAAAGCTATACCGTTCCCTTAGGTGTTGGTGCAGTGAAGATGGAAGTCTGGGGTGCTCAGGGTGGCTCCTACAGCAGCACCTATACGGGCGGCAAGGGCGGTTATGCAGTGGGTACACTGAATAATCCTAGCGGTACTTTATATGTTGTGGTTGGCGGCCAAGGCTCGTCCGGTGCGGGTACATCCTCCGGTGCTTCAGGAGGATATAACGGCGGCGGCAGAGGCGGAAACGCTTCAAGCTCGTCGTATGCTAGTGCAGGTTCCGGTGGTGGCGGTGCCACACACATAGCCACATCATCAGGAACATTAAGCTCGTTGTCATCGTCCTCAGTGTTGCTGGTTGCCGGCGGTGGCGGCGGCGCGAGCGGCGCATCTATGGGTGGAGGTTCTTCTATAGCTCCTAGTAGTACTGTGGCTGCAGGTGGTGCGGCAGGTGTTGATGGAGGTAGGAATAGTGGTTGTAACTATAATGGATACGGAGGTACAGCGGGTACAACCTCTGGAGGAGGAACAGGAGGTAGTGCTTCCACAAATACTTCAACTAGTTCAGACCGTACATATTATCCTGGCGGCGGCGGCGGTGCCGGTGCCGGCTACTATGGCGGCGGTGGCGGTGCCGGCGGCTCCACATCCATGTCTGGTTATCAAGGATACGCAGGTAGCAGTGGTAGTTTCGGAGCTGGCGGTGCTGGTGGAAATTCTGCGAGTTCTGCCACTGCATATTTCGGCGGTGGCGGCGGTTCCGGCGCTGGTGGATCAAGCTATGCCAGCAGTGCGCTTCAGAACGGCTCAGCCAGTAACGGAAATGTCACGTTTGCATCCACCTCTGGCTCAACAGAGACCGGCCATGAAGGCAACGGCTACGCTCGCATCACACCTTATTATATTGTATCATGTGAATCTGATGCCTTGGCGGTTACTGTTACTGTGACCCAGCCCTCTGCAAATGACATCTCGGTGACAGGTACAACCACTGTTGATTGCGGCAATACCACCACGTTGACAGCTTCTGGATTGACTAATGTGACTTACAACTGGTACAGCGATGCAGCATGCACCCAACTGGTACATACTGGCGCAACACTGACAACCTCTGCGTTGTACGACAACACCACTTACTATGTTAAGGCAGTGGGAGGTAGTGCTTTGGTGGAAGGGGCAGTTGTGCCGTTCTCATACACAGGTTCTGCGCAAACCTACACCGTTCCGGCGGATGTTAGTGCTGTGAAGATGGAAGTGTGGGGAGCACAGGGAGGACAAGGCGGTCCTAGCAACATGGGCGGCAAAGGAGGCTATTCCGTTGGCACCATGTCTGTTACTTCTGGAGATGTACTATATGTATATGTTGGAGGTGCTGGTCAGGGATCATCATCTACCTCAACTTCTAGCGGCCTCGTCAGTGGCGGCTGGAATGGCGGTGGCAACGCTTACCAAAGTGACAAGCCTCGCGGTGGTGGCGGCGGCGGCACCGATATACGTGTTAATAGCAATTCGCTGTATGCCAGAGTGATTGTTGCAGGCGGCGGAGGTGGAAATCTCTATTTTAGCGGCAATTCCTACAACCCAGGACATGGAGGTGGAACTACTGGAATCGGAGGCTCTACTTCTGGTGGTGGCTCCAGTTCAACATCCGGTGGCTCTCAAACATCTGGTGGCTCAAACACCGGTTCGTATACTAATTTTGCAAATGCTGGTTTTGGCATAGGTTCCTCTCTTACTACCGCTGATGGTGCTAGCAACACCGTTTGCGGTGGTGGCGGCGGCTGGTATGGCGGCGGCAATGGAAATTCAGCCAGTGGTGGTAGCGGTTACGTCTATACTTCGTCTACCGCATCCAATTATCCTAGCGGATGTCTACTTTCCTCAGACAATTACCTTACCGACGCCCAAACCATTGCCGGCAATGCCAGCATGCCCAACCCAAACGGCGGCACGATGACCGGTCGCGAAGGTAACGGCTACGCTCGCATCACAACTTATTATACTCAACCAGCATGTGAAACTGATGCCGTGGCGGTTACTATTTCAGTGAACCAGCCTGCTACACCCACCAACCTGCAGGTGACCAACATCGGCCTTACCACGGCCACGGCCAATTGGACGGCCAACGGCGAAAGCAGCTGGCAGTATAACTACAATGGCAGCTGGAACACCACCAGCAATACTTCAGTAAACCTTACAGGTCTCACTCCGGGCCAAACCTATACTTTCCAAGTGAAGGCTGTTGATGGCAGCTGCGAAAGCAGCGTGGCTTCCACTACCTTCACCACACAGAGCACGCATACGCTCAGTGCCTCAGTCAATCCGGCCAACAGCGGTACGATTAGCGACGGCAACGGCAACATCAGCGGCAACGTGACCTACAACCATGGCACCAGCGTTTCGCTTACAGCCACAGCAGCCGCAGGCTACACCTTCCAGAACTGGACCGTTGATGGCAGCATGGTGTCGGGCAACCCCACCAGCATCACCATGGATGGCGATCATACGGTAACGGCCAACTTCACACAGGATGAGTATTTCATCACCCTTTGGGCTAACCCGAGCAACGGCGGACAGGTAACAGCCGACCACGCCGGTCCTTACCACTACGGCGAAACGGTCACCCTTACCGCTACGACCTACCAAGGCCACACCTTCTCGCATTGGAGCGATGACCCCACCAACACTTCTAACGTGCGCACCGTCACCGTCACCGCCCCTGCGGCATATACGGCTGAGTTTTCAGTGAACACCTACACCGTGAACGCCACCGCCAACCCGACGGATGGTGGTACTATTACCGGTGCAGGCACCTTTAACTACAATGCCAGCTGCAACCTCGTAGCCACACCCAACACAGGCTACACCTTTGTCAACTGGACGGACGACCACGACAATGTGCTGTCAACCAATGCTGCCTACGGCTTCATGGTAAGCGACGATGTCAGCCTCACGGCCAACTTCCAGCGCAACAGCTACGCCATCGCCGCCACCGCCAACCCGACCGCTGGTGGTACAATTACCGGTGCAGGCACCTACAATTACAGCGAAAGCTGCACCCTCACCGCCACAGCCAACACCGGCTATACCTTCGACGGCTGGTATGAGAACAACAGCGTGGTCAGCACCAGTGCTGCCTACACCTTCACCGTGACGGCTGCACGCACCTTGGAAGCCAACTTCTCCTGTGTTGCACCCTCTAACCTCACTGCTGGCAACATCACCTCCACCTCTGCCACCTTGAACTGGGAGGGCGAGGCAGAATCCTACAATGTACGCTACAGAACAGCCGGCAATACAACAACAGATGGCAATGCTTCCCTCATCTTCTCCGATGACTTTGAAAGCGGCAGTCTGAACAACTGGACCACTATAGATGCTGACGGAAACGGACACAATTGGACAGCGGCAACAACGATTGGTAACCTTACGCTTTCCGCTCATTCTGGCAGCGGTGTGGCATATTCCCAAAGTTATGATAATAATGTGGGTGATCTATCTCCTAACAACTGGCTAATCACTCCTCAAGTACAATTAGGAGGATCTGTTTCGTTCTGGGCCGTTGGACAAGACCCAAGCTGGTCATCAGAACATTTCGCCATTTATGTCTCAACCACGGGAACAAATCCCGCTGATTTCACAAGTATTTTATCCGAACACACCACTACTGGTGAATATGTTCAGTACACCGCAGACTTGAGTGACTATAGTGGTTTAGGGTATGTTGCGATACGTCACTTCAACTGTTCTGAGTTCATACTGAATGTTGATGATTTTGAACTCTATGGTCCTTCCACTCCTACGGATGTTGAGTGGATCACTGTAAACGATGTGAACAACAATAGTCTCACCCTCAACGAGCTTACGGCCAATACTGAATACGAAGTGCAAGTACAATCCACCTGCAACACCACTACATGGAGCGATCCTGTCACCTTCACCACGCTGGCGCAGCAAATGACCTTGACCGTCACCGGAGGTGAATGGACCTACGACGGCACCGCTCATACCGCAACAGTTGTGCCAGAAGTGACCGAAGGAACGACCCTCTGGTACAGAACCTCCGAAGAGGATGAGTGGAGTACCACCGAGCCCAGCATCACCAACGTTGGCAGCATCACCGTGTATGTGAAGGCCACCCATGCCGACTACTCGGATGCTACCGGCAGCTGCACACTGACCGTCAACCCGGCCGTAGTGTTCACCACCGATCCCATGCCGACAGCTCTCTGCTCAGGAAATCCGCTGAATGTGGAATTCGACGCCTCTATCGCGGGCAACAATGGCACGATGAGTTTCGCATGGACTCGCAACAATACCGATCATGTATCGGGAAATACCACTGGCACTGGCAATATTGATGGGCTGATTCTCACTACCAGCGCCACACAAACGGTTACTTTCTCCGTCACCCCGACATTCACTCCCACTGTGGGAGAGCCAATTACGGGTGCAGTTGCTACATTTGACATTACCGTCAACGCTCCCGCAGTGTCCATCAGCGAGTTCGCCGACCAGACCATCTGCGACGGAGAATCCTACGTCTTCAGACCGCAGGCTTCCGGAAACGGAACCCTGAGCTACAGCTGGACCAAGGACGGTCAGCCTGTTGAAGGCAATGCCACCTTGACAGCCAGTGCGGCCGGCACCTACGCCGTAACAGTGACTTCCACCATCGGCAACTGCACCTCTACGGAAAGCACCAGCGCGACGCTGACCGTCAACCACCCGACGCACGTGGCCTTCACCGAGACGGCCTGCGGGGCCTATACCTGGACGGCCGGCAACGGAACGACCTACACCGCGAGCGGCAACTACACCTACTCGCACACCGACGCCAACGGATGCACGCAGGTGGATACCCTGCACCTGACCGTCAACAACCC
>JAEEGL011138836.1_pt1 | contig 18084 bp, 15 predicted proteins | sample 9134231 | NCBI WGS metagenome assembly JAEEGL01 (sample SAMN16246548, study PRJNA631951) | gut metagenome | biome: gut microbiome; feature: rumen; material: fiber-attached | host: Bos | place: Iran: Karaj | collected 2018-10 | reverse complement strand
CTTTTCCGGGTCCAGGAAGTCGTCGGAGAAGAGGGCCTCTTCAAAGGCCGTGACATAGTCCCTGATGTAGTTGTAGTTGTCGTCGCCCACCGTGATTTCCTCCGGCTCTTTGATGCTGATCTGCACCCCGGGATCCAGATGTGCCACGGGGAAAGTGATTTCGCCCGCTTCCGTCTTGGAGTCGATTTCCAGCAGGAAGCCGTCGTCGCCGACTTGTACGCGGTTCGACCCGACATTGATTTTTTCGCAAATCTGGTAGATGCCCCGGTATTGCCCGTTCATGTGGAGATAGACGAAGGCAGGGTCGGGTGTGAAGTCCAGCCGGCTCATCGTGCGCCCCATGTAATAAGCGATGTCGTTGCGTATGAGGGTGGTGTCGTGGTAGTTGGCCAGCAGTGTCCAGGTGTTGGCTTTGGGCCGTCCCAGCACCGACTGCGCGGAGTGGAAATGCAGGGCATAGGGTTTCTTGGGGGGAGGCCAGGTGGTGTTGCCGCGCCCCTTGACGGCGGCCAGGCCGTAGAGGTCGCGCCCTCCGTCTTCGCGTGTCAGCAGCGCCTCGCATTTCATCACGTAGTTGTCCTTGCTGTCGACGTCCCGGCCGTCGGGCGTGTTGATGCGCAGGGTGGGCAGTCCGTCGCGCACGGCATCGGATTCCGGCTCTTTGTTCCACGGCAGTTCGTTCGGATCGTCGGGATCGGGTATGTCCCCGTTGTCGCTGCAGGCCGTGAAGGCGAGCAGCAGAGCCAGTAGCGGAGCAGCGATTTTCAGAAGGCGCAACATGTCCTCTCTCTTGTTGTTCGGCGCAAAAGTAGAGAAAAAATGTTTTTCTGCCAAATTTTTGCCCGTTTTTTTACAGCAGAAGAAAAAAAGCAGCCCCAAAACGGGGCTGCATTCACAAGGGGTCGCCGAATCTCTTCTGCAAGAGATGCAGCATGGCGGGCGTGAGGGCGCGACCCGGGCGCCAGCCCATACGCCTGAAGCGGGTCATCAGCGGCAGCTGCCCGCGCGCCGGAAGCGTCAGCTCGCGCAAGAAGGCCCTACGGGCGCTGTCGGCGTTGACCTCCCGCCTTCCGCTCATGCCCCAGGGACAGTAGAGGCGTGCATAGTGCGAGAGCGTGAGACGCTTCCGGGCGGTTTGCAGGGTCTTCATGCGGCCTCCTTTCTGGTGATGAGGTAGAAGCCCCGTTTGAGACTCTCGTAGTTGCGCTCGCTCACGGCGCGGCGCAGCGAGCGGTCGCTGAGTTCCCTGAGGGCGGGCATCTCGCGGAAGTCCTCCGCGCGTTTGTGCTGCCCCTCGTACTTGGTCTCGAAGCTGCGGAAGGCTTCCTCGCGCGCGTCCTTCACCTTTTCCGCCAGACTCTTGAGCGACACCGTCTTGTAGGCCAGCGCAAAGGCCTCCTTCTGCGATTTCGTGCCGTAGTCCAGACGCTCCTGCATGGCCATGGCGGCGTTGATGCTTTGCATGATCCACCATCGGGCCACCTCGATGCAGGCCTCCACCGTCGTGTCGGCCTCCGGGGTGTGGACCATGCTGACCTGTCCGTCGCCGGAGCACACGATGCAGCCGTTGGCGGCGCAGAGCAGATAGGCCAGCCCCATGGCGCGTTCGTCGGCGCGCGAGCAGCAGTCGTCCGCCCTTTCGCCCAGAGCGGTGATGTCCTGCTTCACCCGTCGGCCCAGAGCGATGATGCGCCCGTCCGTGACGCATTCGTCCGCGGGGTCGCTGTTGTCGAAGCGGCGCAGGCGTTCGGCAGCGGCCGTGAGCATGGCCCGCTGTTCTTCGCTCCAAGCGGGGGCGCGATACACGCCGTCCCGCTTCTCGTCCTTGCGTTCGGGCAGGATGGTGAGATTGCCGCGCGAGAGGGTGCCGTCCTTGTTCACCCATTTGAAGATTTTCATCATGGGGTCCACCGTGCCGCCGACGTTGGCGCAGATCTTCATCGAGTGCACGTAGTAGGTGCAGGCGGAGGTCTTGTGCATGTAGCTTTCGCCCGTCCCGTCGTAGCTCTTCTTGAACATGTCGAGCACCAGGGAGTAGTAGTTGTTGCGAATCTTCTTGGACATCTCGCCGCACTCCGAGCAGGTGATGTAGACGCCCTCGCCCTTGTTGATCTGCAGCTGCATGAGCAGGGCGACGGCTGTGGGCACGCCGTCGATCACGCGTACGGGTGTCTCGGGCATCGGCCGCTCGCGGCGCTCCTTCTCCGAGAGCATGGAGTAGGCGGCAGCCTCTTCGGCGGCGCGTCGGTTGTCTTCGATTTCCTTGGCCAGGAAAAGCTCTTCGAGCGAACGCAGCACGAGGCTCTTGCCGCAGCCCGAAGCGCCCATCTGCCACGACTGTCCGCAGATCCAGCGCCGCTGTCCGTCGCCGTACTTCACGCGCATGTTTTGCGCCAGAAAGGAGAGGATGGGCACCGAGAGCGTGAGGGCCTGATGCACGGCCACGGGGTCCACGCCCGCGAGCAGCGTGGCGCTGAAGGGGTCGAGCCTTTCGGGCAGTCCGTAGAGCTGCTGCAGGCTCTTGAGCGAACTGTCTCTGGGCAGCAGACGCAGGGGTGCGGGCGGAGCGCTGACGGGTGCAGGCGTTGTGCTGACGGGTTGCGGACTGGCAGCCACGGGTGCTGCGGGTTGAGGACAGTCGTTTGCTCTGGCTGTCTCTTCTTCGTTAAGCTCTTTGAGCATGTGTTTGATGCTGGGCCCCATGGGCTCGCCGGCTTTGAAAGTAATTCTTTCCATAATTAGATTTTTTTAAATAGTTAATAATAAGTTTTTCTTTTTCGCGGTGCAAAGATACGACAGCAGGGCGGCCTCTTCCAAGAAACCGCCATTCGTGGTAAGAAAATAGTAAGTGCTGTGTGCGCAATAAAAAAACGTTTACTCCGAAAGTAAGTCTGGAGTAAACGTTATTGCATGTCAGAGATCTCCTGTGATTTCTGTTCCTTCAGGTTGTTCAGGAATTCCGTCGCGACCCTCTTGCGGTGGTTCAACACCGGGTCTATCAAGCCGCAGGTTTGCCATTCCCTGTAGGTTTTGGGCCAATCCCGTTTGATGCCTTTGGTCAGACTTTGGTAATCGAACGTCAGTTGTTGCGACATCTTCAAATTCAGCCGTTGCAGACGCGCCTCAAATTCTTTGTAGGCTGCAGGCCAGTTGCAGTAGTCCACAAGTATGCGGTAGAAGGCTCCCCAGTCTGCTTTGCTTCTCATATATTTGGCCGTTGCATATATAGCCGCGGCAACGGAGCCGTCGGACAACTCAAGACGATTCCCCCGCTGAATCTCATTGATCTTTCTGCTGACCTCTTTTGAAATTTCTTCTTGATATTGCTCCCTTTCCTTTTCCTTGAAGTGTTTTTCCACACTGTCAATCATTTCGAAGGCCTCGAGGTTGTAGACGCCTCTGAATTTGTGGTCCAGGGACACAATCACCGGGCATGCGTCACCGTATGAACGCAAATTTTTGAGCGTCTCCACAATTGCCTCAAGTTTGTATTTTGGGACAGGCCAAAGATCCTGATTACTCTCCTGCATCATCGGTGTGTGTCTGTTCTCAGTCGTGCAGATGAGATTCAAAAAAATATATGGAAGCATCATTCAGGCCATCCACAAACGCCCTGTAATCATCGTTATCTGTGTAGAATACCACACCGTGCTCCCGTTTTATGGCTCCACTCAGAATCTCATACAGCAAACACAAAGAGTTTATTTCATCAAAGGCATTCTCTTCTCCCTGCCCCTTGACATAGCTTGAGTTGAATACATAGTATTTGTCAGTGGAAGAAACATGGACAACACCGTCTTCTTCCTGAAACTCTAATTTGATTTCAAGTACTTCGGCTCCATCCGCTTCTTCTTGTGCAGGCTGGGGGGCAATGACATCTATTCCGTTGACCTCCAACACGTAACGCAGATTGCTGAGCAAAGTTATAATCGTGTCGTTCGAACCGTCTCCGCAGTCGTATAATTGCCTTACAACGTGTGCGATACCGGCCATGTAGACTTTGCCCTTGTCGTTCTCGACGAGTATGCAGTCCAGCACATCAAATTCCGTCCACGTCACACCGGTGGGCATTGTGCCGCCATACTTCACCACGGGATAGTTTTGGCACGTGATTTTTTCCTCGTCCTTATCTATCACCATCAGCGTGGCTATCTGCAGGGCGGCATCCCCCTGCGGGCTGCATATAACGTTGTACGGTGGATTTAGCGTTAACAATTGAGTTTCCATGTCTGTCTTTCTGTCTTTTCCCGGCAAAGGTACGAAATAAAGCCGACATAATCCGTTTCCCGGCTCTTGTTGACGGACTATTCACCCCTTTTGCGTCATTGCTGCAACAAAAACGCATGGCCCGAGTGGCCGCTGTGGCCGATTCACGTCAGGGGGCGGGGTTCGAAGCGGAAATGCTCGGTGGCGGTGTAGCGGCCGACGGTGACGGTGACGCTGTCGAGCGCCTCGTTGACCGTGGCATAGCGGGCCACCACCAGACCGCGCACGATGCTGTATTTGTCCTGACGGCGCAAGAGGCGCTGCAGCTTCCGGAGTACGGCACGCTCTTCCGGAGAAGCCTCGGGCGAGGTGACGCGGCGATACCACTGCGCCACACCGCGGTTGAGGGCGCCGAAGCGGTTGTTGAGCCGGATCTGAGCGTTGGTAAACCTGTCCGGACGGCACGGACGGCGCAGCCTCACGGCATAACTCTTGCCGGTGATGCGGGAGCGGCGGATGTAGATGTCGCTGCTGCGGTCGGGGCGGCCGCTGAGGCCGGAGTGGCCCCAAAGGGGAATGACGGTAGCCATAATCTTCTGGAGCAACTGACCTCTACGTTGCGGGGTTTTTAGGGTTTGACATATGCCGTCGCTGCGCTCTGCCCGTTCGCTGGGCGCGACCCGAGGCCGTGCTTTCCCCAAGAATTCTTGGAGGCTGCTTGGAGTCTGCGCGTGCGCTGCTTGGGGACAGGGTGCAGGAGGAAACGGCGCTGCAAAGATACGACAGTCCGATGGGCGAAACGACGCACTCTGCTTGCAACGCGCTGAGCGAGTGTGAAATAAAATGATTGAGCAGGGTGCCCTTTTGGCCTTTGCGGCCACTGGGGACGCGTGTTTTCAGTGCCGCCTGCCCGTCCAAAGGCTGCTCCACGACAAAGCCCGGTAAGGAGGGCCCTCAAAAAATAAACACTTTCGCAGAAAGTCAAGCCCAGTCATTCCAGATCATTCGCTTAGACTGGCTTTCTTTTTACTTGTTTTTCTTTAGAAGCTAGTGTAGAGTGTATAAGCTTTTTTCTTTAACAGAGGGTGTGGGGGATTGCTTTCTTTTTTGACCGCAGTGGCCGCAACGGCCGCAAACATCCCTCTTCGGCCACATCGGCCACTGGGGCCATGCGTTTTCAGAGTGCCTTCATCTGTTCGTAGCCGTTGAGCTTCTCCGACCAGGAATAGTGGCGCAGCACCATGTCGTAGCCCTTGCGGCCCATGTCGTTCCTCAGTGCGGGCTCACGCATAAGTTTCACGCAGGCATCGGCAAATGCCTGTTCGCCGTCGCGGATGAAGCAGTTCGTTCCGTCGGCGAGTTCCGGAATGGCATGCGATATAAGTGAGGTCAACACTACAGGGACGCCGCAGCCCATACCAACGAGCACTTTGTTTTGTATTCCTGCGGCAACTCTTATGGGTGCGACCAGGAGGCAGGCATCCTGAAGAAACCCTTCAAGGTCGTCCACAAACCCGGTGATGATGATGTCGTCGGAGGCCAGAGTTTGTATGTTGGCAGGTGGCAGTGAACCGACAATATAGAATTTTGCGGTAGGACGCTTCTGTTTAATCAGCGGGAATATCTCGTTGGCAAAATATATGGCGGCGTCCTGATTCTGCATGGAGCGCATATTGCCCATAAAACAGATCTTGTCGGCATCGTACGATGCAGGGATGTTTTCAAGGTATCCCACGCCGTTGCTGTGCAGCGCGAGGGAAGCGGCGTCCGGTTCTTTCTGCTTCAGATAGTCGATGTCGGCCTGAGACACGAGTACTACTTTGGGGAAGCGGCGTGTGACCTCAAGTTCGTATTTGGCGATGAGGCGCTGCTCCAGAAGATATACGTATTTCAGCAGGCCGACGCCCTTGGCTTTGGAGGAGAGCAGGTAGGTCTTCGAGAGCGCGTCGGTCATCTCGATGATGGATTTGTCTTCCAGATGCAGTTCGCTAAGGTAGGGCACCATGCGCAGCAGATGGGAGACGTAGAGGTCGGGCCGCTCCGTCTCCACCACTTTACGGAAGAGTTTGCGATAGGCGCCTGAGGCGTAGTAGCCGCACTGGATGGGTTTGCCCAGAAGGAAGTTGAAGGCCCCGACGAGGAGCGACATCACTTTGTTGCGCTTGACAAAGAAGACCTTGTCGTAGAGTTTGCGGGCCTGCTCCACGGGCGGCTGGGCCTCGTCGGAGAGCGACACCAGAGTGAGTGTGTGGCCCCGACGCTTGAGGTGTCGGGCTATTTCGTTGATGCGCAGTGCGTCTCCGCCGTATTGCGGATAGGGAAAACGCGGTGTGAGTATGCAGATGTTCATAGTTTTTTAAATATATGGTTGGCGCCTGCCAATGCGGAGGCTATGAGGATATGAGATGTAAAGTAAGTCACTGCAACAGGGCAGGGTATGTGTATGAATGGAATGATTTGCAAGATGAGCATATTGGCAACATATATTTCGAGGGAGTATTGCCCCAGAAAGCAGAAGGTGCGAAAAGCAATATTGCGTCGTTCTATGGAGCGACTGCAAATCCATTCCAGAGCCCAAAGCAGGAATGGAGCGGACATATAGACCAATTCAAACTTCTGCACAAAACCCATGCAAAAAAATGTACCCATCAGCAGAAACGCCGGCAGAAAGATGAGCAGTCCTTGTTTGTAGGTCTCGGGCGTATTGCGCTGATAGCACAGGATGCCGAGCAGAAAGATCGGAATTCGGGAAAATGCACACTGGTAAAACCATCCCTCCCGATGGAAAAACAGGAAGGCGAAAAGCAGGAAAAACGAGATGATGACGGAGGCGATGCCACATCTTCGGACAAAGCGGTAGAGCAGGGGAAAGAGCAGATAGAGATAGAGGATGAAGCTGAGATACCACTCAAAGCGAAAACCGCCGATATTCCAGAAATTCAGCGTGGTCAGATTGCAGAGCACATCCGAGAAGGTGAATCCTTCGTGTCGCAAGGTGAAGAGCACCAGATACGAAAGCACGGTGAAGAGCACCAGCATGGGATAGATGCGCTTGAGACGTCGCGTGTAGAACGTTTTCAGCGTGTTGTTCTCCAGCGACCGGCACAGGCCGTAACCGCTGTAGAAGAGGAAGATGTCCACCCCGACAAACCCGGGATAGAAGATTCTCCAAAAGAGATGTTCCTGATCTACTCCAATTAAATGCGACAGGAGAATGCCGGTGATGGCCACTCCTGAAAAGAAGAGCTTGTTGGAGGTGATGCTACGATAAACGTTGGATACAATATTCATCTTTTCAGTTCATTGTATTCGTTGTGTGGTCGCCATATTTTAGTTGATAAGGACTAACGTTCGTTGATGTGCAGCGCGTCTCCGCCGTATTGCGGATATGGGAAGCGCGGTGTGAGTATGCAGATGTTCATATGTTGTGGCTATTTGACGAACAAAATGTACGGATTCTTGGAAAATTGCCTGAAGTCAGACTCGGAAAGATGCCCTTTGTAAACGCCGTAGCATTCATCGTCGTTCTGATAGGCGTTTCTCCACACCACCATATAGCAGACGGGATAACCGCTGATGGCCGGAAGCAGGGACTGCGTCCACCACTGGGGGTCGCTGTTGTGTTTGGTGCCGGTCTCCGTGAAAGCCAGTATTTTGTTTCTCTGTCGGGCCAGCGGCGCAACGATGTCGAAGGCGTGTCTGATTCTTCTGATGAAATGCGAGCGGTTGTCGCCGGTGGCCCTGACGGCATATCCCTCCACTCCCATCACGGAGATGATATTGTCACCGGGATAGCGTTTCAGGTATTCCTCCGCGGAATTGAATCGTTCTCCGGGAGAGTAGGCGTAGATGACGTTGGTCACTCCGCGTTTCTTCAAATGCTTTGCCGTGAGTCTCCACAAGGCTTTGTATTCTTCGGGTGTGCATTGACTGCAGCCCCACCAAAACCAGTCGCCGTTGCATTCGTGCCACGGACGGAAGATGACGGGAATGGGCTGGCCTTTTTCGTCCGTCAGAGAAAGAAAGAATTCTGCAGCGTGGTCCAGGACGGAAAGAAAAGCGGCATGATGCGACCCTCCGGGCAGGATGTCGCGAACGGGAGACTCTGCAGATATGTTCCAGGCGTTTTGCCCGGTAATGGGGTTTGAGGCATGCCAGCTCAGGGTGACATATCCGCCGCGGGCGTGCTGTCGTCGGATTTCTTCGCGCATCCTGTCGTATTGCGGACGGTTTCTGAAGCCCTTGTCGATGTCGGACAGGTCGAACGACATCATGGCGGGATACTGTCCCGTGACCTCTTTCGCGTCGCTCCGTCCGTCTCCCGTGTAGCGCCAGTTGTAGCCGTACATGGTGTCGTCGTGATGCCCGAACATCACACCCCTTTGGGCGCTTTCTTTCAGACTGCGCTCCAACTCTTTCTTTAGCGACCTTGCTTCGGCAAAAGTTGCAGTCAGGAGTAATGCGAGAAATATCAGGGCGACTCTCATAAAAGGCGGTTTAGCAGCAATCCAATGCTTTTTGGAAAATGTTGAGCGAAGCGGCTTCCGAGTAGCTTTCTTCGTAAATCTTGCGAGCGTAGGCGTTGAATCGCGCTACGGGATGGGCCGCGAAACGACGGATGGCCGCGATGAAGTCGTCGGCGCTGTTGCAGCGGGCGCCAACACGTTCCGTATCAAGGTCGTATCCCTCAAAAGCTTCGTCTGTGCCGAGGATGTTTTTGCCGTACATCAGTGATTCGCAGGTCTTGACTTTCATGCCGCTGCCGGAAAATATGGGCAGAATCATGAAGTCTGCCGAAAGGAAATACGGCGTCAGATCGGGAGCATCGTTGACGATGTCGATGTCGCGGAAGCACTCGTCATCTTCCTTCAGTTTGGCCATGCCTCTGCCGACAATTCTCAGGTCAATGTCCACGTGCGGCAGCACGTTTTTGACGAACCACGTGATGCCTTCCGCGTTGGCCGCGAAGTAGCTGCCAAGAAACAGACACAGAGGTCGTTTGCCGGTGGTCGCTTCGCGGTCGAATGTCGTACCGCCGCATTTGTCTTCCAGTGTGATCGGCACCAGAAAATCTGCCTTGCGCCCGTACATCTTTTCAAGGAGATTGCTGTCCCGGCTGTTGAGCGTCATGATCCTGTCGGCGTAGCGGCAGGTGTATGCGTCGTTCTTTGCGGCGCAGTTGATAATCACGCTGCGCAGGGGCATCCTTTTCGGCAGCAGGCTGTCGTAGTAGATGCTCTCCACGTTGTGGAAGTGGGCAATGACTGTTCCCTTGTAGCCCCGTCTTTTCAGTTCTTTGGCAAGTATGCCCAATACGGTGGTGCTGATGAAGACATAGTCGTAGCACACGGCTCTGTCTGCGATTTCCTTCAGTTTTGAGGGAATCATGCCGTTGAAGTAGCCGAATGGGAAACACAGGGCGGAGACGAAGAGGTTCCAAAGAGACCTTTTCTTGCTGTCATCGTGCAGATACACGGCGTCCACGCAGTCTGTGCCCAACACCTTCTGGAGCATGGTGAGGTTGCGCTGGTTGGCCATACCACCGCCATTGAGGATGCCGTTGTATTTCTTGAAAGCAACAAACAGTGCGCGTTTCATGCGTCGGTCGGTTTTATCGGTTATTTACTTGTTAAGGGCGTTTTTGACAGCATCCAGCCAGCCGTGGCCGAATTCCTGGTCGGGCTCCACGTAGTTGCCTTCGCCCCATTCGTTCCACGACTTGAGGATGATGATGCGGTGCTCCGGGGCTTTGTCTCTTACCAATTCAAGAGCTTGTGAGATATGTTCTTCGAATTTTTTCGGTGTGGCGTTCACATAAATGCCGTCCCATGATGTGGCGCGCGGACTGCGGTCCCAATTGGGCATGACGGTAGGGAATACATTCTCCCAGCGGTCTTCGGGAGCGAAGAATCCTTTCACCGTCTTGGCATAGTCGTATGTGGCTCCCGCAGGAAGTCCCGCTTTTCTCAAGATGGTCTTAATGAGATCGGAATATTTGCCAGTGGCGAGCATCTCGCCGCGGCGTCGGCCGAAGGAGTTGACGGCATCAAAGCCCAGGTCGAGCACGGACCGAAAGAGTTCGTCGCTACTCTCCAGATTAGGCAGAGCGCGTGTGCGTGTGCCGTCGGCATTCAGGCGGAAGGTGAGGGTGGAGTCGCACATGGAGACGAGGTAGAGGCCCTCGAGACCATGCTCCTGTGCCAATGCTCTCCATGTCTTGATCCACTCCCTGACGCGTGTGTGTTCCCAGGGGTTATACAGGAAGAAAACAGGCTTCCCGTCCACTCGGATGTATCTGGGATCTTTGAAGGCCGGCAGCAGGGACATGAAGTGTGCGGTGTCGTCTTCAATGCCGGGATAGGTCTGCTCCATCAGCATGGAGTTGGCCTGAAGGTTGGATTTGCGGTTCCACGTCTTGTTGCTCCAGGAATGATTGGCCCAACACAGGCAGAAGGGGAAATCCGGTTTGCCCGATGTAACGACTTCGTTAAAAGGTCGTTCCAACAGTTGTTTGCCGCCAAACCAATAATGGTAGTAGCAGAAACCCTCAATGCCGGCTTCCCGAGCCAAGCGGGCCTGTGCCTCACGTGTTTCGGGCAGTCGCAAGTCGTAAAAGCCCAGGTCGGCAGGCAGTTTGGGCTGCACATGACCCTTGAACAACGGTCTGGCTTTGGCAACGTTGGTCCACTCCGTGAACCCGGGTCCCCACCAGCGGTCGTTTTCCGGTATGGGATGGAACTGGGGCAAATATAAGGCGATGATTCGGGCTTTGCTCATGACTTCTGTTCTGTTATTTGTTTCAGGTATTCGCGTATCTGATACGTACGTTGTGTGTATTCCGGCATAATGTCGGTGAGTTGCTTGCGAATGCTTTCTTCGTTGGTGGCAAGATGAAGGAAGGAGCGTAGCAGGTCTCCCTCGGAAAACTGCTTGCAGTTGACAACCAACACATCATCAAGGCCAAGATCTTTGGCGATGCCGCGAGATTTGATAGAGTAGCCAAGGGCGATGGTGGGAATACACATGCTGTAGGCCGAAATGACGGCATGGGTGCGTGCTCCGATAAACATTTTGCACTTGGATATGATGTGGCGTATCTGGCAATAGTTGAGCGTGTCGATGTCAAGGATGTGAAGTCTGTCGGAATCGCCGAAGTGGCGGCTCACAATGCCGGCCATCTGGCGGTCGTCCTGATTCACATTGTCCCGATTCCACGTCACATGCGGTATGAGGAGGATGTGAAGAGAGGTGTTCTTCAGGATGTGATCTATCAGACGGAGCACCTCTCTGCCGAAGGGCTTGTCAAGCGTCATGCCTCCCATGACATAGTTGCTGATATTGAGCCCGATGACCTCGTTGCTCCTAAAGCACTCCGGCAGTGGGCAGGGGTCGTCGCGCAGGATGAAAGCAGGGTCGGGAAGAAGACACAGATGCTTCAGTCCCAAGGATTTGAAATAATTGTAAGTCAGAGATTCTCTAGTGTAGACAAGCGAGAAATTGAAGAGTGTGGTCAGTTTCTCTTTAGTCATGTTTTCGGGCCCCATAGAACACCCCCAAAGGATGGTCTTGATTCCTTTCCGATGAAGGTAGTTGTTGGTGTGAATGACCTCGTTGTTGTCGTAGCACATCATGTCGCCGCCGGTGGAGATCATGATGTCCTCCTTCCCGATTCTGTTCAGAAAACGCTTGTAAACATGGAGCAGACGCCATTCCTGCGTCTTGTTGCTGTGAAAGAGCCGGTTGACGGCAGCCAGGATGCGGTCGACGATATAAGAGCCCCGATCGTAGGGCAGAAGTGTCACAAAGTCGGTAAGACCAAGTCGGGTGTCCAAAGCTATGTCGCGACAATAGCCGAACAGATGTTCCGGCCGCTCGTTCAGAAGAAGAGCCGTTGACTTGGCAATGGCTTCACAACCGCGATTGCCGCCGTCGATGTGTATGGGGAAGTAGTATTTCATTTTGTCGCTGTGGCCTGTGTTTCGTCCGTATCTTCCGGGGTGTCGGAGGACCAGATGAAGTCAAACTTAGAATATAAATACAGGGCTCCGGCTGCCACGTAGACAAAGGCCGTGGCGATGGTGTAATACCGGTAATAGAAGATGCCGAAAGTGGGTACTGCGCCCAGAGCAAAGAGCATCAGCACGTCGGCAATATCAAATTCCGTTCGCTGATACCGTTTGATTACTAAACAGCAAATGACGGAAAAAAAGATACAGATGAGAATACTTCCGACAAGACCCGTATCCAAAAACCAGGAACCGACATGAGTGGCAAACACGCCGACAAAGAACCCCTCTTTTGCCGTTCGTTCCTCCTTTGTGTCTATATACTGACGTTTAAAGAGATAGTATGATGTGACGGGAAATTCACGTTCGACGTAATATAAATCTTTATTGTGGTTTTCGTAAAAATAACAGAAATTGGCATATTGCTGTCCGGCGTATTCCAACAAACTTCCTCCCGTGCCTTCTTCTTCGTCCTCGAATCTGGAGGCAGAAACGCTGACAAAATAAATGAGTCCGACTGCGACTACCGGCAGACTCATTATGGCAAAGAAATTACGTACTTTGACAGTGATGAATCTCTGAAAAAATACAATACAGAAGAAAAACATCAGACCATAGTGGATAATCTCCGTGCGATCTGCTATGAGCATACCCCTCAGAATCGGACTGACAGATATTGCCAAAAGAGGCGATGTCAGCCAAAGGCTGCGTTTTTCGACGCAGGAGTAGTAGAAAAACAACGGAAGCCCCAACAGAGTCATGAAGCTGAGCAGATACATGAACTGTATGGGAAAAGGCATCGTCAGCATTTTGACATCAGCCGGCGAGATGCCACCGGCATAATGAGAGTCCTTGAGAAACTTGAAATCGCCGTGAAGCAGGTCTGAAAGAAATCCGCCGACGAGATAATACATGATGAGCCCCTGTATCACGATAAGTATCGTGAATGCATACAATGCGATGCGGTGAACATTACTGATATGTTCCAACCTTTCCGGCCGGATGAAGGAGAATGGGATAATAGTGATGGTGATGAGGCCGCAGTAAAGTATCGTGGGAATGACGCCGAACTCAGGAGTCCAGCCGTCAGAGAGAACACCGCTGGCATATGACAGATAACCGCCGCTGACCATCAATGCACCGCATAGAGATGTAATGGTGAAGAGGAGCGACATATATACTGCAAGGTCAAAGGCTTTGTGCTTTTGCCAGAAATAGTATGTTAGACTGCCGAAATATAGTAACGGGACGAACTGCACGGAAATCTATTGTTTAATGATAAACGTTGGTGGCGGAGACCGGTCTTCTCGTGGAGATTGCCACTTTCATCTCGTCGGGCATCACGCCAACACCAATGATGACAGTCATGACTTCGTTTTCCGGGATATTGAAAATCTTTTGCATGTGCAGCAGTTTGTGGCTCATGAACCCGCACGAAAGAGGAATGCATCCCAGTCCGACATAGTGGAGCGCATTGATGAGATTTTGTGCGTACAGACCGCCGTCGACAAAGCATTGGAAAGGCTCGTGGCCGAGGAAGCCCTTCATGTCTGCCGTCACCACGATACTACAGTGAATGTCTTCGTAGAACCCTTTGCAGCCGTCCTGCATACGCAGCAGTTCGTGCGAATCGTTTCCAAAGTAGATGTGCGTATGCCAAGCCTGACGGTTGCAGGCAGAGGGAGTGCGGGAGGCCAATGTTAAGGCTTTTTCCAAAACGGATTTGGATGGCAACTCGTCCTTGAAATATCGCAGCGAGTGCCGGCTGTAAAGCAGAGAAGAGAAGTCCCCTCGGGCCTGTGCCTGAAGAAGGACGGCTTGCTCAAGGTTAATGCCGGCGGGCAGTTGTAGCGATTCGGACGGTATTCCCGACTCCTGACAAAGTTTGTCAAAAGCCGTTTCAATGTCGGAGACGTCCACGTTGTCCCGATGTTGGTATGCAATGTATGCTTTGATGGTAGAAAGAGGATACAGAAGGAAGTCGTGATCAAGTTTACCGTAGAGTTTGCTGTATTTGCGGAGTCGCTCTACAAGAGCCGTTACCTTTGCCTGCCCGAAACCGTGCTTGGAGAGTCTCATGGACATGCCTTTCTCGATGATGTGGTTTTCTCGAAGCAGGGTATATTGCATCTTCTTTATGTCTCCGTCTGTACGCATGCCGGCATTATAGCGGCAGAGGCGTCGCCAATAAGACATCACCTCAATGAGAAATTGAAGTGAAAGCGGCAGGCGTGCCTTGATGCTGCTGTATATTTTTTTGAATATCATTTAAGTATGGTTTTAATGTGCACAACGTCCTTCCAGCCGAGAATGAGTGCCTTGACTTGTTTGAAGAAAATCCTGCGATATGGGGGGATGATGAAATCGGCTAATGTGCCGGAAATCAGAATGGTGATGATGGCAACATATGCCGCTCCGTGGATGCCGTAGCGTGTGATAAAAAGCAGATTTAACAGCACACAGGCTACGCATCCAATAATGTTGCGAACAGAAGCGTATTTCTGAATGCCCTCTATAATGATGAGCTGCCCTGACGTTTGGGAAAGTGCATCGCCAATAACCTTAAAGGCCATAATGGAAAGCACGGATGCGGCACCGATATAGGTGGTTCCGAAGGTAAAGCGGACGATGGGGTAAGAAAGCAGGCTCACAGATATAGCAAGCAGAATGCAGACCGTCACGGTGACATTCATAAAGACAGAGGAAAGTGCTCCATAACGTTCAGGGTCTTTCTGACGAATGTCTACAAGTATAGGACTGACAGTTTGGGCAATGATGGTGGGAACAAAAACCAGGATTTCAGCAAAACGTACAGCTACAGAATAAATGCCCAAATGGCTCTGGTCTATCATGTTGCCGATCATGACCTGGTCTATGCGATTGTAAATGACGATGGCTGCGCCGGAGAGCAGCAGCGGAAAAGACTGATGAAGCATGTAAATGGCCAGTTGGCGGTCCCATTGCCATTTGCGCACGGAATCAATCTTGCGTATATAGGAGAAGATGTAGCCTGTAGCCAAAAGCAGTGAATCAAGAATCAAAGATATGATAAACCAGATGAGAGGCAGGTGGAGTAGCACCAGTGTCACCTTAATGGCCATGCCGATAAGGGTGCGGGAAATCTCTGTCTTTACAACGTATTCATTCCACACGATGGATGTGAAGTGGTTGCGGGAGACCCATGTGGTATTGAGTATCACCGAAAGTGCATAGATAAGAATGTAACACCGGATTGCAGTATCCGTTTCAAAAAGCATCGTGACGGTAATAATGCCCATCAGTGCGATGAAAGCAAAGATAAGCTTAAGGACGAAGACCGTGCCGATGATGACATCCCTATGGGAAGGATTTTTGGATTCTTCCCGTATTTGAATATGATCAAGGCCAAAATCGGCAAACACCTGGAATATGGCCACAAAACTGATGACGTAGTTCATGATGCCATACTGTTCCCGGCCCAGGTATCTTGCTACGATGATGCCCACTACAAGCACGCTGGCCAAACTGACAATTTTGCCGCAAAGCGCCCATGCGATGTTGGTCAGTGCCTTTCTCTTTTTTTCGGATATATCAGCACCTCCTGCGAATAACATAGATAGAGTTGGCAATGGTGGCCAGAATCATCATACCTAATACGAACAGCATGCGTTTAGGACCGGCAGGCTTGACCGGCACGGTGGCGCTCTTCAGCGTGGTGAAGGCCGGGGTCTTCTCCTGCAATTTCACCTTGGAGTTTTGCAGCTGGGTCTCCATCGCTGCCAGAGAGTTCTGTTTGAGTGCCAACTCGCTCTCCAGCTTGTCGCGCTCGCTCTGGAAACTCTGCAGGATGATGTCGTTGTGGGTGTCGCAGAAGCGGCTGTAGACCTGCATGGCGGCATCGTACTCCGCTTCGGCGCTGTCGCGCAACTGCCGGTAGTGCACCACGTCTTCTGCCACCTTGCTGGTGCGGTAACGGATGATGAAGTCCTGAAGATGGGTCTTCACGCTGTCGGCCATCGTGGCGCAGACAAGGGGATCCTGATCCTGCACGTTGATGGTGATGACACTGGTCTTTTTGTCCACCGAACAACTGACGTTTTTCATAATCTTCTGCATCAGGATGAAATCCTTGCGGCTCATCATGAAGGGATTGATGCCGCCTTGGCCGTTGCCGGACGGTGTCGTGTCTTTCGACTCAAAGAGACTGCTAATCTTGATGCGGGTCCACACCAGCGGCCAGGTGAGGGGATTTTTCTGCTGGTGCTTCTTCATGTAGGTGTAGTAGTCCGTCGTAAGTTCATGATCCTTGGTGGTGACCTTTATGCCATAGAGCCCCACGATAAACTCAGGGCTCTCGAAGAGCTCGGGGTAGAGTTCGGGATAGATGGCATCCTGTCCGGCAGCGCCTCCGAGGTTGAAGCCAAAGGACGAGGCGATGGAAGAAAGGTCGCCAACTTCTTCTCCGTTCATTTCGGGAGCGAGCTTCACATCGCAGGTGTAGAAGCGCGGTTGGGGGAAAATCCAGATGCAGGAGAGCACGAAGGTGATGGCCCACACTTTATAGAAACGGCGTCTGTTGTCCCAAATCGTTCGGAATATTTTGCCCAAATCGATGATCTGCTGATTATTGTTTTGTGTTTCCATGGTGTGCTTACTTCGTGATAATGTTCATAAGCGCCACGATGACGCTGGCCATAGAGGCGGCAGTGGAGGACATACTCAGGATTTCAGGCGTGGTCATGCCCTTCTTGCCGGCTTTGGAAGGTACGACAATTTCGGTGCCGGGCTCGATGTCGCGGACGGAGTTGGCAGAGAGTTTCACCACGCTGCCGTTCATGTGGATGCCGTAGACTTTGCTCTTGTATGCCTTGCGGGCGTAGCCGCCGGCGTGGCGGATGTAGTAGTTGAGGTTCTTGCCCTCCTCGTAGGCCATGGAGACGGGATGCATCACCTCGCCGCTCACCTTCACGGTGAATTCGGGGCGCGGCACCGTGATGACGTCGCCCTCGCGCAGGATGAGGTCGTAGATGCAGCCGGGTTCGGCCAAAGCCTTTTCCAACTCGATGGCCACGGGATAGGTGTTGTCGGAGATGGACTTCATCGCCAGCAGAGAGTCTGCCACCTGCATGTTCATGTCCTTGCCGTCGCGCAGACCGTCTTCGTAAATCTCAATCTGGGAGCGGAGGTTGAGGGCGTCGCGCTGCTGGCGCTCCGCTTCGTTCATCGTGCGCACAAGGCTGGCGCCGTGCGTGTAGCCCTGATCCGAGATGCCGCCGCAGTCGCGGATGAGGTCGGAGAGACGGTAGTTCTTCGTGGTCATGGCATAGGTGCCGGGGAAGTTGACCTGACCTCTGATACCCACGTTCTTCTGTTCCTCATAGCCCGGCGACTTGCGGATGTAGACCACGTCGAAGGGCTTCAGCTCGAAGACGGTGTCCTTAACCAGGTCGTAGTTCTCGTCGAGGGCGAAAGAGAACGACTCGGCAGCAGCCGCTCCGTCCTCAAGGGCGTTGGCGTCGCGCAGACGGCGATACACATCGATGCGGGCCAGAGAGCCGGCGTGCGTCATGCCGCCGCTCTGCAGGATGACATCCTTGAGGGTGGTCTTCTCGGCGAAGGGATAGACGCCGGGATAGTTGACCTCGCCGCTCACCTGCATGGTGCGATCGCCCTGCATCTCCAGCTTGTTGGGGATGAAAAGCACGTCGCCGTTGCGCAGGGGGATGTCGGTGGCTTCGCCGTTGAGAATGCCGAGCACGTCCACGCTGGTCATTTCGCGTGTCTTGTCCTCGCGTTCGCGGTGCATGATGGCGCGTTCGGTGTAGGCGCTCTCCAAGAGACCGTCAGCTGCCAGAACGAGTTCCTTCACGCTCTGGATGTTGCCACCCAGTTG
>JAEEGL012746643.1_pt1 | contig 18085 bp, 19 predicted proteins | sample 9134231 | NCBI WGS metagenome assembly JAEEGL01 (sample SAMN16246548, study PRJNA631951) | gut metagenome | biome: gut microbiome; feature: rumen; material: fiber-attached | host: Bos | place: Iran: Karaj | collected 2018-10 | reverse complement strand
TATATATGCCACTTTTTAATATTAAAGTATCGAAATCATGCATATTTTTAAGTGTTTCATTAATTGATTTAGTATTATCGATTATATATTCCATAACATCCATCCTATAAATATAATATATACGCGTACGCGCTATATATAAAAATTACTACTTAAATTATATAATAAAATCTTAATTTTTGGGATATTTTTTTAGACAGTATATCGAAATTTCTTTTATTTAAATTCTTTGGGCAAAGTGCACAAAAAAAGGAAGAAATCCTATTGACTGATATAGTAAATAATGTTAAAATATGGTATGAAATAATGAAAACGTTTGGATACGTGTCACTTGTTTCTGGTTTGGTAAACGCTTACTAAACCCAGTATGAATGTTATTCATAACGAGATTTTCCTAAGTTATGAGGTGGTATTATTACTAAGAGCTTGGCCAAATATATGGCAATCGATTTAATTATGATGCTTGTGCTTGGCGTTGTGTTAGATATTCTTCTAACAAAGTTCGCTGTAGTAGTATTAGGAGAATACGTTATGCCAGCATCGTTAGTTTCTATGTTAATAGTATTTATCGCAGTTGCTAGATGGAATGGATATGGACTAATAATATCTCCGCTTGTCTCATTAGGGGTAGTCATTGGAGGTTGTTGGTTAGGCGGATATTATAACGCAGTATATTCATTTGCAACAGATTGGCAGTTTTATGTTTCTATAGTGCTTGGATATTTATCCTTCGGGGTGAATATTTTATTCTATAAGAGGGTTGGCACTAAAAAAATAATTAATGAAACATGGAAATTGTTATTATTGTTATTGCTAGACTACGTATTATTCTGTGGTGTGCAATATCTATCATACACTTTATTAGTTCTTGGCAAGGATGCAGAAACATTTGTTTATAGTTATGTATCTAGCGGAACAAAAGAGGTTGTTCAATTACAAATTTTTGTTAAACCTCAAAGTGGATTTATCTACAATCTTATTGCGTTAGTTATATTGACAGTAGGAACATTAATATTTAGGTCGCAAGGAATTGTTTGCAATGTAAAGCAAAAATTCATTGATGATAAAAGAAATGCTTTATTAGATGAAGAAGATAAAAAATTCTCAATCGAAGAAGCACCTGAAGAGGAATCTTCAAACGAATTAGAGTCAGCTAGTGAGGAAGAAGTTGACAATAATTCAAATGAATAAGAAATTATTCAAATTAGTATTAAAGGATGGTGTGTTTATGCAAAAGGTCGTAAAAACTGATCAGACTGTTGTTGATGAAGTCGAACGTTCAAAATGGAAGCATACGTTAGCTACATTAGCTAAGGACTGGCGTCTTTATGTTCTACTTATCCCAATGCTTGTATTCCTAGTATTATTCAAGTATAAGCCAATTGTTGGTATCTTGACAGGATTTAAGTGGGGTAACGATGGTACTCAATTAAATAGTCAGTGGACCGGTTTTACATGGTTAGGAAAGGTATTCTTAAACGGTACAGTTTCAAATTCATTCTGGAAAGCATTCAGAAATACGTTTGTTAACAGTATGTATGGTTTAATCTTCGGATTCCCAATTCCTATTATCTTAGCTCTATTATTTAGCGAAATTAAGAATATGACATATAGAAGTATTGTTCAGGTATGTGCATACTTACCTCACTTCGTATCAGCAATCGTTATAACACAGATTATAAGATTATGGTGCTACGGTGAAGCAACAAAGACTCCAGGTATGTTATATCAAATGTTTAATTTCTTCGGATGGAACGTTTCTGATAATGGTAAGACTAGTACATTAACATTACTAGCTCATCCAAAGTGGTTCAGACCTATTTATCAGATTTCTGGTATCTGGGAAGGTGCTGGTTATGGTTCTATCGTATACTTTGCTGCAATTTTAGCAATTTCTCCAGTAAGCTATGAAGCTGCTAGAATCGACGGTGCAACAAAGATGCAACAAATTCGTTATGTAACATTCCCAGGAATGGCTCCAACTCTTGCAATCATGTTAATTACAAGAATTGGTCATATCTTAAATATCGGTTATGAAAAGATCATCTTATTAGTTGACGACTCAGTAACAGCATGGGAAAACTCAGATGTTATTTCTACATACGTATATCGTATGACAGGTAAGTCAGTTCACTCTGATGATGTTAACCCAATGATTGGTATCGTAATGGATTTATTTAATGCATTACTTGCCATGGTATTAGTATTAGGTGCTAACGCGATAAGTAGACGTGTATCATCTACTTCATTATTCTAATATTGGAGGTAAAGATACATGAAACGATTAGACAGAACTGAAATAGTATTCAAAATTTTATCTTATGTAATTTTAACAATATTTGCATTAGCATGTTTATATCCATTTATATATATCTTAGCTAACTCAATTTCATCTAAGGATGCTACATTAACTGGTAAGATTACAGTTATTCCAGATTCATTCAATATTTCAGCATATTTATATGCATTTACTGATAAGACATTCTGGATTTCATATTGTAACTCATTCTTCGTTACTATGTATGGTACATTAGTATCAATGGTAGTAGGTATTTGTGGAGCTTATGCTTTATCTAAGCCAAGATTAATGTTCCACCGTGGATTTAACTTCATGCTAGTATTCACAATGTGGTTCAATGCTGGTATGATTCCAACATTCAACAACTTCCAGGATTTCCATGTAGATAACATTTATATGTTCATTATTGCTCTAGGCTTTAATGCATTCAACATCATCTTATTACGTAACTACTTCTCATCAGTTTCAACAGAAATTGAAGAAGCAGCAAGAATCGATGGTGCTACAGAATTCCAAATCTTATTAAAGGTTTATATTCCAATGTCAAAGGCATCAATTGTTACAGTTGCAATGTTCTATGCAGTTGCAAGATGGAATGGTTACTTATGGGCTCAGATGCTATTAACATCAGAAAACTACCCATTAACAGTTTACATTCGTCAGACAATCGAACAATTCGTTGCTCGTATGGAAGATGACCCATCAATCGCATCATCTTACGATTTCTCACAGTTCTCTGTAAGATATGCATTCTTAGTTTGTTCTATCATTCCAATCATCGTTATTTATCCTAAGCTACAAAAATACTTTGCAGCCGGTGTTAACGTTGGTGGAGTTAAGGAATAGTATAGAAATTTATTTATTAAAAGGAGAAAGAAAAAATGAAAAAGAAAACTATTGCCCTTTTAGGGCTATCAGCAGTAGCAGCTTTATCTTTAGCTGGTTGTAAGAACAATAATACAACTACTACAGGCGCTGCAACTACTACAACTTCAGCTGCAACAACAACTACAGCTACAACAACATCTGGACAAGTATCAACAACTACAGATGTAAATACAACTACAGATGTAAATACTACTACAGATGTAAATACAACTACAGATGTAAATACTACAACTGTAAATACTACAACAGATGTAAATACTACAACTGTAAATACTACAACAGATGTAAATACTACAACTGTAAATACTACAACTGCACCTGTAACTACTTCAGAATTAGATGCAGATACTAAGGGTCTTGATATCTGCTTAAATTATCAAAAGAAGCAAGGTATTACATTATTAGCTAGTGAATGGCAAAATACTGTTGAAGGTACAAACCTTGTAAAGGGTGACTTATTACCTACATGGACATATTATGCTTCACAGTGTAAGACAACAATCAGAGATGCATCTAACTATTCTGATTCAAATGATGCTGGTACTTATACAACAGTTAAGAACAATAACTATAACAGTTTAACTGATGGTAACCAAAAGATTGACTTATTCTATAATACAACAGCTAACTTCAAGACAATGTATAATGATGGTGAAGCTACTAACTTAATGCCATACATTAACTCTGGTAAGATGCCTAACTTCGCACAATTCTTACAAGATAACAATTACATTGAACAAATGATTTCTGTTAACTATGGTACAGAAGAACAAGCTATTTATTATACTCCATACTTCGATGGTTATAACGCAATCGAAAGAATGTTAATTATGGATACTAATATGACTAAGGCTGTTATGGATGCTGAATCATTTGCTGATTTCGATACAACAACAAATGGTGCTTCTGCAAATTCTAACGTTTTACAAGCTACAAAGTATCAACCATTCATGGATGCAAATTACAACTATCCAGAAGGACAGAACTTAACTATTGAAGTTTCTGATGTTACAGCTGATGAAAATCCAACAATTACAATTGTTAGAACAGAAAATATCATTAAGCAACAAAATCAATTATTAGCTTCTGGTTGCACAGGTCGTCAGTTAGCTGAACAATTCCATTCTTATATCATGACTGCTTTCGCTGATGGATTCGCTAAGGGTATTTATGAAAATCCTTCTGATGTATTCGTTTCTGAAGCTGCAGCATACAATTCTGATGAATTAGTTGCTTTAATGCGTGTTATTAAGGCTAACCCTGGTGTTATCACTGGTGATGATACTGCTGAAATCGAATTATTATGTCCACGTGGACAGGATAATGGCCGTGTTGAAAACATCGAAGACTTCATGTCTATTTGGGGCGTTCAAGGTCTTGATGGTGAAGATTCAATGTTATACTTCGATGCAGATGCTAAGTTAGCTGATGCTGGTTCAACTCAAGCTACATTCGATGGTTTACAATTATTATCTCAATTATATGATGAAGGATTAATCCTTGAAAACTTCTATGCATCTGGTTCATTAGGAAAGACTGGTTACTTAAATAAGTATTTCGGTAAGACTGCTGACAATGGTGGATATGGTTTCATGCTATATGATTATTCAGCTTCAACTGGTGCCGTTAACTCTCTTGATGAAGATGGTGTAGGTACTGATGATTCTAAACGTGTTGGAGCATTCGAAGATACTGAAGTTACTGGTATTATGCCAGTTGTAACTCCATTATCTTATTGGCAAGATACTGTTGCTGACAATACTCAGCCTTTAGCAGATCATACTAATAAGACATTAATGAGATATGCTGAATCTAACCGTGCATTAAAGGGTAATTCTTGGTGTATTCCATCTTCTTCAGATAATAAGGATAGAGCTGTTGTATTAATGGATTTCTTATTCTCTGCAGCAGGTAAGAGAGCTAACGACTTCGTTACATCAGCTTACTGGGATACTGATTTCTTCAACTATTCTGGAGAATCTACACCTCAATTCAATGCTAAGACTAAGGAAATGATCGCAGCTTCTGGTGAAGACTTCTGGTCATTCTTAAGAGGTTACTTAGGATCAACTCATGGTATTGGTTATGTTCGTTCTAAGACAATCAACTACTTAGCTACAAATAAGTATGCTAAGATTGGTACAGCTAATATCGAAAGTGCAATCGCTTCTGGTGCTATTAAGTTAGCTACAGTTCAAAATGAAAACGCATGGGGTAACTCAGTTCCAAATGGTGTATTTACAGCAGTTTCTGATAAGACTTCATTCTCAGCAGTTACAGCATTCTTCAGTGCTGATAAGTTAGCTACATCAGCAATGGGTTGGACAAAGATCGTTGTTTCTCCAGCTGGTTCAATTGATGAAACTTCAACTACAACAATTGGTACAGATGCTAACAATGCTAACTATAGTTATGCAGATGTTATTACTCAAGCATTCACAACAAGAGTTACATCTTATGTTTATAACTATGTAGGTTCATATGATAATGGTTCATTATTACCTGAATATGCAAAATTAAATTAAAAAAAAGAATGTAAACATAATACTGGATAGCGGAATAATCCGCTATCCAGAAACTTATGTTTCTATGAGGAGGTATTAAAATGGCTAAAGAAAACAAATCTATTAACAAGTGGATTTTCTTTGCTTATGGTTTATTATTTGGTCTTATTCTAATATTTGGCCTATATTTCATGACTATGTATGCTAATACACATGTTATGTACACAATTTCAGATGCAGATGGTACTATTTCAATTTTAAAAACTTCATCACAATCAGTTGGTGGTACTCCAGTTGAAAATAGTGAAATATTTAAATACTTTGAGGAATTACCTAATAAACAAGCTTGGTGGAGCAGTATTTTTGGTTCTACAGGAAGTACCAATGCTTTAACTTTAGCAAGAAAGGTTTATCAATTCCAAATTAATGCCAGCTCATTTAATGATTTAATTATTATTTATGCAGTAGTTGGTCTACTTGCTTTTGGTTTATTATTAGTATTAGGAAATCATCAAAGAAAAGTATATTACATCAGTAATTTAGCTGGTGGTATTGCTATTCCAGTATTTATGATTATCTCATCAGTATTTATGATTATTAAGACAATTGTCTTAATGGCAGATTTTAATAAAAATCTTGAATTATATTGGGTTACAAATTATGCTGCTAACCAAGATATTGCTAATATCACAAAGGACAGTTTATTAATTAATATGGGTTCTTCAAAGAAAGAATTCTTATCTAATATGGGTACTTTCAATAATATAGTATTCGTTTTAGGAATTGTCTTATTTACTATTGTTATTTTATATTCTCTATGGTTAATAGCAACTGCTTTAATTAAATATAAAGCAACAGCTGAAAAGAGAGCAGAAGTTATTAAGAGGGCGGTGTTAAATAATGATTAATGAACAAGAAAACAAAGCTTCACTTGATAAAATGTCAGATCTTGAGTACGCTAAAAACGATACCGAGATGATGCGTTATAGAGTGAATGGTTTATCAAATAAATTAGGTTTATTAGGCATGGGTGCAAGTATATTTGCTTGTCTTGTTGCCTTAAACTCTTACAATCCAATGGATTTTACAGTATTATTAATTGTTTTAATTAACGTTGTTATCCTATTAGGCGGCTTCTTAGCTTGTGAAAGAGTTAAGTCTTATGTTGCTGGTGGTGGTATTGCGTTAGTTGTATTTAGTGGAATTAGTGTATTACGTATTTTCTGGATTCCATTAATTTTAGCATTCTCATATAAGAGCTATTTACAAGCATTTACTATTGATAGAGCAGATTTTGCTACATTAGAAGAATATAATGCTAAGGTTGCAGAAACTCAAACAGTTGCTTTATTCGGTGGAAACTGCAATAACTATTTAGCAGCTACTATTAGAAATAAAGATAGTTCAGAATATGCGATTGCATTCTTACCACAAAATGGTTATTTCAGAGCAATTTTCATTGCTACATTATTAGCTATATCAGTTGGTGCCTTCTTAGCAGGTGGTTTAATTGGTATCGCTAGAGCTAAGAAGTTAAATACTTACTTAGCAAGTATTAAAGCAAAGAATTAATAGGAGGTAGTTTTATATGGCTTCAAATGTAATTTTAAAAAATGTCAATAAGGTATATCCTAATGGATTCCATGCTGTTTATGATTTCAATATTGATATTGAAAAGGGCGAATTTATTGTTTTAGCTGGTCCTTCTGGATGTGGTAAGTCTACTACATTACGTATGGTTGCTGGTCTTGAAGAAATTTCTTCTGGTGATTTAGTTATTAATGGTAAAAAAGTTAATAACGTAGCACCTAAGGATAGAGATATCGCTATGGTATTCCAGAATTATGCCTTATATGCTCATATGACAGTATACCATAACATGGCATTCTCATTAACTATTAGAAAGGTTGACCCAGTAGAAATTCATGCTAGAGTTATGAAGGCTGCTGAAATCTTAGGTTTAATTCCTTATTTAAATAGAAAGCCTAAGCAGTTATCAGGTGGTCAGAGACAAAGAGTTGCACTTGGACGTGCAATCGTTCGTGACCCAGTTGTATTCTTACTAGATGAACCACTATCTAACCTAGATGCTAAGTTAAGAGGTTCAATGCGTAAAGAATTAATGCAGTTACATGAAAGATTAAATTCAACATTTATCTATGTAACACATGACCAAATCGAAGCTTTAACATTAGCTTCAAGAATCGTAGTTATGAAGGACGGTTACGTTCAACAAATCGCTACACCAAAGGAAATGTTTGATAATCCAGAAAACTTATTCGTTGCTGGTTTCATTGGAACACCTCCAATGAACTTCTTACATGGTTCTATTGATAATAATGGTGAATATTTTATTCATGAAAGTTCAGGATTAAAGTTCAAGTTAACTGATCATCAACAAGATATTATTGGTTCATATATTGGTAAGGAAGTTATTATGGCTACTAGACCAGAATATGTATTTATTGATGATTTACACTTAAAGCAAAATTCTGAAAATGTATTCGAATTCAACATTGATTATACTGAATATTTAGGTGCTTACCACCTATTATATGGTGCAATTGGTGAAGAAAATATTATTTCTAAGGTTTATACACGTCAGGAAATTGTTGATAAGAAGATTAAGGCATGCTTCGATATGAACAACGTACATTTCTTTGATATTGAAACTACAAAGAGAATTCGTTAATTAGGAGGCTGTTTTAGATGGAAGATAAGATTATTAATGAAGAGACTCAGAATGAATCATTAATTCAAGCTGACGCTTCAAGAGAAGTAAAAGATGAAGCAAAGAAGAATTTCTGGCAAATACTTTTAAGCTATATTAAGGGTATTGGATTTGACTTTATCCAATCATTCAAGTATAACAACATGAAGTTAGCTGGTTTATTAATTATAATTCCAGGTGCCATTTTCGGTTTCTTCTTATATTACCATTCAGTAGTAGTTAGATCTATGTCATTTACTTCTACATTAGGTACTAAGTATTATGGTACTCCAGATATCACTGGTTTATTATTATTCATAATGATGTTATTCGGCTTATTAAATATCTTTACTGGTTTCGGTCTTATGAGTAAGAAAAACCTAGGATCATTAATAGTAGTTGTATTTACTTCTACAATTATGGTTGCTTGTGGTATTGTTTATTTCATCCTTGTAAAGAATTATTTCCAAGGTGTAAATAACTATTTCGATCAATTAAATGCAAATATTGAAGCTTTAAAGGCAGCTGGTGTTGCTGAAGATAAAGCTACTGACTTAGCTAAGCAATTAGCTCTTGAAAGTACTTCTAAATATTTCATTTATGGTATCCCAATGTCTACTAAGACAGAATTTAGTAATAATTTCGTTATGTCATTAGGTTCTGTTGCTTTATGTATTGTTTGTGCAATTTTAGGTGTAGTTTTAGGCTTCATCAACTACGATAGAACTTGGGAAAAGGCAGATAGATAATAATGGGTAAGAAGAAAGTTCAAGATGAAAATATAGATATAAATGAATATAATCCATATGAAGTCGATAAGCTTTCAAAAATACCATCTGTTATAAAAATTATATTTTTAAAATACTGGGCAGCTGCGGCTGCCGTATTTTTTATGGTAGTTAGTAATTTTATTGTTGATTTCTCCACATTTGATGAAGCAGAAGTTGACAATTATAAATTAGATTTTGTTGTTATTTTATTAATTGCTTTAGGTTTAGCAGTTTTATTCATTGCTGCAATATGTCCTTTAGTTAAGTTAATGAACAATAGAAGAAATCCTACTTATAAATATAATATATTCAATTTAGGTGGACTTTGGAACTTATTATTTTACTTAGTATATATGTTTATTGTTTCATTTATTGTCTACATGATATATGCATTCACTTTTAGTGCGGGTTTAAGATTACCTAATTTATTTAGTGAAATAAATTATGGTATAGATCCATTCACATATGGTATTTTCTTTATTATCGTTGATGGAATTTTCGTTTTATTAAAGAATTTAATTTTATATATTTATCAACGTGTTTATTACCAATCACATATTAAAAAAGGAGCGGATGTACTTGTTTAATTTAATTTTTAAAAGCTCAACAAGCTTTTCATTTGAAATGGATAATAATGATATTGTTGTTACTAATCCATTTGATGTATATTTAAATAACGAATTAGTTTTAAATCAATTTAAAAATAATGTATTTTCATTATATAATTTATCACCTGACACAACTTATACTGTAAAAGTTAAGCAAGGCGATAAAGAACATAAATTAGAAGTTAAGACTGATTATGAATATGTTTGCTTAGATGTTAAGAGATTTGGTGCAGCAGGTGATGGTGTAACTAATGATACTGCAGCTATTCAAGCAGCAATCTTATCTTGTCCAGATAATGGTCGTGTTTTATTAGATGATGGTATTTTCTATACTGGTCCTTTATTCTTAAGAAGTAATATTACAATTGAAATTACAAAGACTGCAAAAATCTTAGGAGATACAGATAGATATCATTACCCAATATTACCTGGTATGACCTATACATCTGATGAAAAGGATGAATATAACCTAGGTTCTTGGGAAGGTAATCCATTATCTCATATGGCATCTATTATCACTGGTATAAATGTATGCAATGTTAAAATAATTGGTGAAGGTATAATTGATGAAAATGCTCAAAATTCTGATTGGTGGTCTGATCATCACAAGAAAGTTAGAGCATGGAGACCAAGAGGTGTTTTCTTAAATCATTGTGAGAATATCTCATTACAAGGTGTAACAGTTACTAATACACCTTCATGGAACTTACATCCATATTTCTCTAAGAATCTAAATTTCATTGATTTAAAGCTTATTAGCCCTAAGGATGCTCCAAACACAGATGGATGCGATCCTGAATCATGTGATGGCGTTAATATTATTGGTGTTTACTTCTCAGTTGGTGATGACTGTATAGCTATTAAGTCTGGAAAGATATTCATGGGAAGAAAATATAAGAAACCTAGTGAAAACTTCGTTATTAGAAACTGTTCATTCAATTTCGGACATGGTGCAATTGTATTAGGATCTGAAATGTCTGGCGGTATTAAGAATATTAACGTTTCTAGATGCTTCTTTAATTCTACTGATAGAGGCTTAAGAATTAAGACTAGAAGAGGTAGAGGTAAGGATGCAATTATTGATGGTATTACATTCCAAAACATTAAGATGGATAATGTATTAACACCATTAGTAATGAATATGTTCTATTTCTGTGATCCAGATGGACATACAGAATATGTATATTCAAAGGAAAAATTACCTGTAGATGATAGAACTCCTTATTTAGGTAAGTTCGTATTTAAGGATATTGAATGTGATAATGTTAATGCGGCAGCAGGATGCTTCTATGGTTTACCTGAACAGCCAATTAAATCTATTACAATTGATAATGTATCCTTCAAATATGCTAAAAATCCAAAGGCTTCAAGACCAGCTATGATGGATGGACTAGAAGAAATGGTAGGTAGAGGTGTTGTTTGTGCTTATGTTGATGAGGTTATATTAAAGAATGTAACTTTTGAAGGCTTAAAGAACGAACAATATGAATTTACTGCAGTTAACAAGATAGTTAAATAAACGTTCAAGGTGGAACAAATATAGTGATATTGTATCATTATGTTGTCCCACCTTTTTTCGTTAGCGTTTTCATTGCATAAAAAATTACAAGAATAATTATTTTATGTTATACTTAATTTGGATTTTTATATATAAAGGAGGATTTTTATGAAAATTTCAATTGGTTGTGATCACTCAGCTTTAGAACTTAAGAATGTTTTAGTTGAATATCTTAAGGAAAAAGGACATGAGGTTTCAGATAAAGGAACTTTTACAAAGGATTCTTGTGATTATACTGATTATGGATATCAGGTTGCAAAAGACATTAAGGATGGTAAGGCAGATAGAGGTATCGTTATTTGCTTCACAGGTATTGGTATGTCAATGATTGCTAATAAGGTTAAGGGCGTAAGATGTGCTTTATGTGGTTCTAAGGATGCTGCAGAATTAACAAGACAGCATAATGATTCTAACTGTTTAGCATTATCTGCTAAATATACAGGTTATGCATTAGCAAAGGAAATTGTTGATGTATGGCTAAATACTGAATTTTCTAATGGTGTAAGACATATTAGAAGATTAGAAAAAATGGCAGAATACGAAAAAGAATTTTAAAAGGAGCAATGTAGATGAAGCTAGGTGAATTAGGTAAGCTTTATTCAGTTGGTACACAAGGTGTATTTTCATTAGTTGCATTTACAGGTATTGGCTTTTTTATTGGCTGGAATATTAATAAGGATTCACCTTGGCCAGCAATTTGTGCTGTTATTGGCGCAATAATTGGTACAATATGTTTAGTTTCATATTTGCTATATTTTATAAAATTATTAGATGAAAGAAGAAAACGTAAGAAAGAGGAAGAACAACATGAAAATGACACGAGAAATGTTGATTAATTTCATAGTCGTTCCTATCACCCTTCTTCTAGTTTTAACTGTAACAATAATATTGTTAGTAGTAACTCCTAAGGAAATGAATTTATGGAGATATTACTTAATTGGTTCTATGTTAGGTCTTATGACCCATGGAATGATGGTAAAGCAAAATGCTAGAATATCTAGATTAACAAAAGCAGACCCACTATTCTCCCCTAAAAAATCGGCGAGATTATGGTTTATGCTAAGAATGTTTTTAGTAGCATCAATATTAGTTATTTGCGCATTAATTGCTAAGTTCTATGAAGAATCATCAACAGAAACATTAGTTATTAAGCTTATTGTTGCATTAGCTGGTTATATGACATTAAAAATTGTCTTTATAACTACAACAGTAATATTCTTATTAAAAGATAATTCTAAAAATGATAATCCTAATGCAATGGAAGATAATTCCAAAATGGATCCTATAGAAATGGCATCTAAGCATAAGGCACCAATGAAATTAAGTAGTGCTGAAGAAAAGGAATTAAAAGAAAAAGAATTATTAGATAATAGTAAGAAGGAAGGTGAAATAGAATGATATTAGATAGTTGCTTACTAAATAATGTAGTTGATGTAACAACGACTACTGAAGAATTAACTGTAAGCACTGATGGTAGTAGCAATGTTATTTATAACCTATACGCACCAGGTCCTATATTTTCAACAATAGTAATTACATTAGCATTAATAATTGCATTTGTTGTTATATATTTCTTCTTGAGGAAAGTAGATCCTCTAAAGAAGACACCAATGTGGTTGGTACCTATGATGTGGATAGTTGACTTAATTAATGGTTTAGTTAAGGAAAACATTGGTAAGCGATGGAAAGCATATGCTCCATGGTTCTTAACCATTGCAGTATTCTTGTTTTTCTCGAATATTTCGTCAATATTCTTACTTGATAATCCAACAAGTTATTTAGTTGTTACATTTACTCTGGCTATGACATCATTTGTAATAATCCAGGGCTCAGGTATTGTATCTAAGGGAATTGGAGGATGGTTAAAAGGATTTATGGATCCTATTCCAATTATGCTTCCAATGAATATCGTAAGTGAACTTGCATTCCCAGTTTCACTTTCCCTACGTTTATTTGGTAACATAACATCAGGCGCTGTTATATCAGGACTTATAAAAGGTGCCTTAGGTTATTATTCAATTATAGTAATGCCATTTATTAATTTATTATTTGATTTAGCATTCGGTATAATTCAGGTAGTAGTATTTGTTATGTTAAGTGTTGTAAACACATCACAAAAAATTGATGATAGTGAAAAAATATATTAAAAAATAAAGGAGAAGAAAAAATATGAATTTCATGATGATTTTAACAAACTTATTAGTATTCCTTGAGACAACAGGTAATATGGAAAATGGTTTAAGAGGAATTGGTGCTGGTATCGCCGTATTAACTGGTTTCGGTTCTGGTATTGGTGAAGGTAGTGTTGCTGCTCATGCAATGGACGCAATCGCTCGTCAACCAGAAATGGCATCAAAGATTACAATGACAATGTTAATTGGTCAGGCTGTTGCTGAAACAACAGGTCTTTACGGTCTAGTTATTGCTATTCTATTAGTAATGTAATTTAAGAAGTAGTATTTAGATTTTAAAGAAGGGAACTACATAATTGTAGTAGTGTGAATATTTATGTTTTTAGATTTAGCATCTGCAATTGCAGAAATTAGCGCAAATATTGCAACACTTTTAGGCCCACTTAACGGATTTAGTTTTGAATGGAAGTATGGAATAGATGTTATTATTCAGCTTTCATCAACAATCATATTATTCTTAGTAATTCGCTTTTTATTCTGGAAGCCAATTACTAAAATTCTTGAATCAAGAAGAGCTGCAATCGATAAGGAATTAGCTGATGCAGAAGAAGCAAAGAAAAATGCTTTTGAAGTTGAAAGTGAAGTACAAGAAGAACTTGCATCTGCTAAACAGCAAGTAAAGGATATGCTACTAAAGGCAGAAAAGGATGCAGGTAAGCGTGCATCTGAAATAATTGAAGCTGCTCAAAAGGAAGCACAATTAAGAAGAAATAATCTTGAGGCTGAGCTTGAACAAGAAAGAAAGAGCATGGAAGATGATATTAAGAAGGAAATTGTTGATATTGCATTCCAGGCTGCAGAAAAGATTGTTGGTAGAGAAGTTAACCGTGATAAGTATTTCGATGTAGTAGATGAAATATTAAAGGGGGCTAACTAGTGGTTTCAGCAGAATACGCAAAAGCATTATATGAATTAAGTGTAGAAGAAAATAATGTTACTAATATGCAAGAAGAACTTACTGCAGTATATAGAACTGCATATAAGGATTCAGATTGTTATAATGTAATGACTTCTCCATTTATTGCAAAAAAGAATAAAAAAGAAATATTAGATAATGTATATAAAGGAAAAATATCTGATACATTACTTAAGTTCTTATATGTGCTTATTGACCACGATAGATTTAGCTTATTAAGACAAATCAGAAAAGAGTTTGAAAAAAACATTAGAGAAGAAAACAAGATTCTTAAGGTAGTTGTAAAGTCTGTTAGAGCTTTAACTCAAGAGGAACTTGAAAGCATTCGTGCATCTTTAAAGCACAAATATGTAAAAGAAACTCTAGAAATAGAGAATATTATTGATGAAGATATTTTAGGTGGCTTACAAGTTATAATTGATGATGAGGTTATCGATTATACATTAAAGGCTAGCTTAAAAAGACTAAAAGAGTCTATATAGGAGGGAAAAATCGATGGCAAATATCAATTTATCAGAGATTTCAAGCCTTATTAAAGAACAAATTAAGGCTTATAAAGATGATATTCAAACAGAAAACGTCGGTCGTGTTGTTGAAGTTGGCGATGGTATTGCAATCGTACATGGCTTAAACAAGGCGATGTCATCTGAATTACTTGTGTTCCCTAACGAAGTATATGGTATGGTACAAAACCTTGAAGAGGATCAGGTAGGTGTAATTTTACTTGGTGATTCTGTTAAGGTTAAGGAAGGCGATATTGTTAAATGTACAGGAAGAATTCTTGAAGTTCCTGTAGGAGAACAATTCTTAGGAAGAGTTGTTAATCCATTAGGCCAAGCTATTGATGGATTAGGAACAATTAAGTCTTCAAATTATCGTCCAATTGAAGTTAAGGCAACAGGTGTTATGGATCGTTCACCTGTTAATGAACCATTACAAACAGGTATTAAGGTTTTGGATGCGTTAGTACCTATTGGAAAAGGTCAACGTGAATTAATCATTGGTGACCGTCAAACAGGAAAAACATCAATTGCAGTAGATACAATTCTTAACCAGAAGGATAAGGATGTAATCTGTGTTTATGTTGCAATTGGTCAAAAGGAATCTACAGTATTAAATGTTTATGAAACATTAAAAGAAAAAGATGCAATGAAATATACAATTATTGTTTCTGCATCTTCATCTAACCCTGCTCCAATGCTATATTTAGCACCATATAGTGGTGTTTCTATGGCTGAATATTTTATGCTTCAGGGTAAGGATGTATTAATCGTTTACGATGATTTATCTAAGCACGCTGTTGCATATCGTGAAATGTCACTATTATTACATAGACCACCAGGACGTGAAGCATATCCAGGTGATGTATTCTATCTACATTCAAGATTACTTGAACGTGCAGCTAAGTTAAATGAAGAATTAGGTGGCGGTTCTATTACAGCCCTACCTATCATTGAAACTCAAGCTGGTGATATTTCAGCATATATTCCTACAAACGTAATTTCAATTACAGATGGACAAATTTTCTTACAGTCTGATTACTTCTATAAGGGTATTAGACCAGCTATTAATGCCGGACTTTCAGTATCACGTGTTGGTGGTGCTGCACAAACTAAGGCTGTTAAGAAGGTATCTGGTACACTAAGACTTGATTTAGCAGCTTACCATGAACTTGAATCTTTTGCTCAATTTGGTTCTGACCTTGATGCATCAACTAAGGCTAGACTTGAAAGAGGTAAGAGAACTGAGGAAGTTTTAAAGCAGGGATTACATGAATCATTAACTATGGAAGAAGAAGCAATGATTCTTTATAGCTTAACTCATGGATTCTTAGATGATGTTAAGATTGAAGATGTTCAAAGATTTGAGTCTAACTTAATTTCTGACTTAAAATCTAATGATCTAGGAAAAGAAATTGCTGATGAATTACGTAACACAAAAGCATTACCTGATTCATCTAAGTTAGATAATTATTTAGTAGATTTTAAGAAACGTTTAATGTAGGAGGATTTCTTATGGCAAATTCACTACGTGAGGTAAAAGCAAGAATTAATTCTACTAGATCTACAGCACAAATTACTAAGGCTATGCATATGGTTTCTCAGTCAAAGGTTAAAGTAGCTGAGAAAACATATAAGTCTTATCAGGAATTTATGTCTAATGTTTCTTCAATGGTAAAAAGAATTCTTGGTACAGCAGAAAATGAGGTAAGACATCAATTGCTTATACCAAGAGAAGTTAAAAAAACTGCATATTTTATCATTACATCTGACCGTGGTCTTGCAGGTGCCTATAATTCTTCAGTTGAAAAAGAACTTGAAAGATTAGTTAAGGAATCTAATGGTAATTGTTTATGTGGCGCAATAGGTCGTCAAGGATACAATTTTATTAAAAGAAAAGGCTATGAGCTTATTAATGATGAAATAGTATATTCAAGAGATGATGTAATGTTTGTTGACATTGCACCTCTTGCAAAGAAGTTTATAAAGCTTTATTTAAGTGGAGAAATTGATAAACTAGTAGTAGTTTATAATCATTACGTAAATACCTTAACTCAAGAAGTAGTATTACAGCAGGTATTGCCTATTAATCCTGATACAATTAATGTAGTTGAGGATGTTAATACAAATGTTGTATATTCATATGAGTCTGGTGTTTCAAGAACAATAGATTTAATATTACCTATGTACGTTGAAGATTTAATTTACGCTTTAATTTTAGATGCTAAAACATCAGAGCATGCATCTAGAATGAATTCAATGCGTAATGCAACTGATAACGCAGAAGAGGTAATAGGAAAATTACAGTTATTATATAATAGAGCCCGTCAAAGTGTTGTTACAACAGAGTTAATTGATATTATTGGCGGAGCTAATGCGATAGGAGGCGACAAATAATGTTTGGTAAGATTATCGAAGTTAAGGGACCAGTTATTGATGTAATCTTTGAAGATGGACTTCCTCAAATTAATGAAGCATTAAAGGTTAACATTAAGGCAGAAGAAAACAATGGATTCCCTATTAATCTAACATTAGAGGTTGCTCTTCATGTTGGCGGCGGAAAGGTACGCTGCATTGCGATGGATTCTACAGATGGTTTAGTACGTGGAATGAAGGTTGAGGCAACAGGTGCTCCAATTTCTGTTCCTGTAGGTGAGGCCACATTAGGTAGAGTATTTAACGTATTAGGTGAGCCTATTGATAGAAAAGGTGAGCTTAAGGATTGTAAGAAGCTACCTATTCATAGAGATGCACCAAAGCTTGAAGAGTTATCACCAAAGGTAGAAATTTTTGAAACAGGTATCAAGGTTATTGACTTACTAGCACCATATATTAAGGGTGGTAAGATTGGTCTATTCGGTGGTGCCGGTGTAGGAAAAACAGTATTAATTCAGGAATTAATTCATAATGTTGCGCAAGAACATGATGGTATTTCTGTATTCACAGGTGTAGGTGAACGTACACGTGAAGGTAACGATTTATATAAAGAAATGACTGAATCTGGAGTTATAAATAAGACAGCCATGGTATTTGGTCAGATGAATGAACCACCTGGAGCTCGTATGAGAGTTGCATTAACAGGATTAACTATGGCAGAAAACTTCCGTGATCAGGAACATCAGGATGTATTATTATTCATT
>JAEEGL017418159.1_pt1 | contig 18086 bp, 13 predicted proteins | sample 9134231 | NCBI WGS metagenome assembly JAEEGL01 (sample SAMN16246548, study PRJNA631951) | gut metagenome | biome: gut microbiome; feature: rumen; material: fiber-attached | host: Bos | place: Iran: Karaj | collected 2018-10 | reverse complement strand
CGTCTTCTTGATACCTTCCTTGAAGTACGTCTCGGGCTCCCATCCAAGATCCTTCTTGATCTTGTCGGGTGCGATCGCGTATCTGCGGTCATGCCCTTTTCTGTCGGTCACATATGTGATCAGGTCGTCTGTGATATGAGCGCGGCGCTCGTCAGTCTCGGGAAGCATATCGCGCAGGGTATCAAGGATTATGTGTATGATCTCGATATTCTGCTTTTCGTTATGTCCGCCTATATTATATGTCTCAAACAGTTTACCCTGCTCCTGTACCATATCGATGGCCTTGGCATGGTCTTCAACGAAGAGCCAGTCACGGACGTTCTTTCCGTCACCGTATACGGGAAGAGATTTGCCGTTTAATGCATTGTTGATGATAAGCGGTATAAGCTTCTCAGGGAACTGATAAGGTCCGTAATTATTTGAACAGTTAGTGATGTTTGCAGGGAACTTATAGGTATCCATATACGCTTTTACAAGCATATCGGAACCTGCCTTGGATGCTGAATAGGGGCTGTGGGGAGAATAAGGCGTGGTCTCATAGAAATAACCGCCGTCTTCCTCAAGCGATCCGTATACTTCATCAGTGCTCACGTGCAGGAACTTATGATCGGGCTTAAATGTTCCGTCGGGAAGCTCCCATGCAGCCTTGGCGGAGTTAAGCATTACAGCGGTTCCCAGCACGTTGGTCGTAACAAAGACTTCGGGCGTCTCTATCGAGCGGTCTACATGTGATTCAGCCGCGAAATGAACAACCCTGTCTATGTCATTTTCCGCAAAGATTTTTGATATCGCTTCCTTGTCGCATATATCGGCTTTGACAAAAGAATAATTCGCCCTGCTCTCGATATCTTTTAAGTTCTCAAGATTGCCTGCGTATGTCAGCTTATCCACATTGATGATACGGATATCATCTCCGTATTTTTTGAACATATAGTGGATGTAATTGGAACCTATAAAGCCGGCGCCGCCTGTAACAAGATAAGTGTGCATGAGTTCCTCCTGATGCATCGGCCTGCGTATCACAGGCACATAAATCAATATTTGATGTTCATGTCGACATTGCCGCTTATGCCCGATACGCGTCCTTTGGACGTATACTGCCAGTAATCATAGCGTGTTGCCGAATATGTGGGTGCTGCGGCATACTGTGCAAGCCAGATCTTATAGGCTGTGAGCTGCGAAGCGTTCATCTTGCTCGTCAGCCAGGTCTTGTTGGCATAGATGCCGGCGGTGTATCCGGAGTTACGGACAGTCTGGCAAAAGGCCTTGCATACCGCAGTACGCATATCCGAACTGATACTGTCGCCGCGTCCTCCCGAATGCTCTACGTCCAAGAATAACGGAAGGTTGAGTCCGTATCCGCTGCAGAGCCCAACGGCCATGGATGCTTCTTCCACTGCCTCGACCTCATTGACAGCCTGAGTGAAGAAATATGCTCCGACTGACAATCCTGCCGCCTTGGCTCCCGAGATATTGGATCTGAATTTGGGATCCTCGATAAGCGCTCCCGTAGTCGATCCTCTGTATCCACATCTGATTATAACATAAGATACACCCGAGTTCTTAACTGCATTCCAATCTATGTTGCCGTTCCACTTGGATACGTCTATACCGAACGTACCGCTTCCTGTGGATAATCTTCCCGCAGAATCAAATGTATATTTGGCGCCCTGGATGACCTGTTCGCCGGTCACATACTGTCCGTCTTTGGTAAAAAAGTACGTATAGCCGTCTATGGTCTGCCAGCCCGTATATATGTAAGAAGCCGCTTTTTCAACGAAGAACTTAAGCGCTGTCGCATAGTCTGATGCAACGGCCTTACGGGGTTTCCCGTCTTCTCCGACCACCCATACCTGCTTTCCGTCCTTGGTCTTCAAAAGTGTTTTATCGTCTGTGGTGTTCGAAGTGCCTTTGACCTTGACGGTACATACGGCATACTTGGAATTGTCATCAGCGCTGGCCGCTATGATCTGGGCTGTTCCATCGGCAACGGCAGTAACTGTTCCGTCAGCAACTTTTGCAACAGATTCCTTGGTGGATGCCCAAACGACATTTCCGCCCTGATTGCCGTCCGACCATTTGATCGTTGCCTTAAGCGTTGCCTTTTCTCCGGCTTTCAATTCAAGTGAAGTTTTATCAAGGGTTATGCTCTTTACGGTTATTGTCGGATTATCCGGAGTAGGCTTGTCAGCCTCAGCCACACCTATTGAGCACGTCCCCTCTTTGGTTCCGGAAGTTCCGTCACTTGCGGTATAAGATACCGAAACTTTGATCGATGCATACCCCTTGGAAACTCCGGTCACCTTACCTGATGAATCCACGGTTGCGACGCTTGAATCGGATGATGAAAACGAAACCGAATCAGCATTTACCAGTCCCGAATCTGAGGAAAGAGAAGCGCTGACAGTTGCAGTTTCGCCGACTTTTAACAAAAGAGTTGACGGAGACACTGACAGGCTGACCGTTATCGGCTTCGGCGGGTCAGGGTTTACAGGATCAGTCGGGTCTGTAGGGTCTGTAGGGTCTGTAGGATTGGTAGGATCCGTAGGATTAGTAGGATCCGTAGGATTGGTAGGATCCGTCGGATCGCCGGCTCCGGGGTCAGTCGGATCTGCAGGCGTACTGTCGGGATTAACCGTTCGTACAGCCGAAACATCCATTCCCGCAGCGCTGGCGGGCATCTGCCAGATCCCCGATGACATGTTTAACTTACTCGTAGTAGTGGGTGCTGCGATCGAATCCTTTGATATCTCCTCATATCCTCCGCCGCTTTCTCCCCCTACAGGAGTCTTGGTCGATTCAACCCATTCAACAGTATCCTTGAGCACGGATTCCACGGCCGTATCCTGAACCGCGGTATCTTCCTGCGCTACGTTAACTTCCGCCTCTGATTTGACCTCATCAGCCACATCGACTTTCTTATATTCTATCGTGTCGGTAACTTTGATCCCGGTCACATCTGCGGCCATCGTGTAGTTTTCATATTCGGTTCCGGTCAGAGGCTTCATAACAACTTTATATGTGCCGTTCGGAACCTCTGTGTGATACATGATGCCGTCTTTGTTTTCGTCGGACCAGTTATATTCCTTGCCGGAATCGCTTGTGACGGTAACCTCAAAAGGTATGCCCGTGATGAGCTTTTCAGTGGATTTGTTGGAAAACTTGATCTTCAAGTCAGACTGAACAGACGAAACCTTCATGACGATCTGGACATTCTTATCCTCAATGACCACATCCTCGATAGGTTCTAAGATCTCAGGTTCTATGATATCTTCTATTACCTCGGGTATCCCGGTGTAATCTGCCCGGGCGGCGACCGAGGCGTTCAATCCTTCCTCACCTATTATGTAGATGCCCTCGGCACTCGCGCCGACTGATGAAAAAGAATCCACCTGTTTGCTGATATTTCTTGCATTGATAAAGAATACGCCTGCTGCCGCAGCGATTATGAGCACGCAGACACCTGTCAGGATTATCAGTTTGTCGCTCATGGACATACCTGCCATCAATCCTGAATCTTCATGTCTGTCTCTTCTTTGTTTGGGAGATTTATGCGAATCCTCCGATTTTGCGGATCTGCTGTCACCGCGGCTCTTTCCTTTTCCGTCGGAATAAAGTATCGGCGCGGGTTTTGCGCCCGGAGTATGGTGAACCTTGGGTTTACGGGTCCTGTTTTCATCACCTGTACGGCCGTACATCTTGTTTGCGACAGCGACCGCTTTGATCTCGGCAGTCTCGGACATATCATAGAAGTCAAAATCATCATCTACGCTGATCTCAAAATCTTCATCATCTGCAAAACTTCCGTCGGATGCATATGTTCCGTCGGATGCATCTGATGCGCCGGATGCGTATGTTCCGTCAGAAGCAGGCGCTGCATCAGCAGTTACAGCAGACACTGCCACGGTATCTCCGGACAGATTCTCTTCTGCGGTATCATCAGATTCAGTAGAATTATCTTCCGTTCCGACAACATCTTTAGCCATCGCGGCAAGTTCAGCCTCTATGATCTCATTTGCGATCATCTCGGTATGCGTACCGATCGTAACCGAGGGTTCATCGTCAGGCTCTGTTTCGATATCCGCTTCAACTTCAACGTCACGTTCAGCCATGCGGGCATCATCACGCGCGTATACCGGCTCATTCTCAGTTTCGTCCCAGGCTTCGTCCTCATATTCCACGTCGGCGACCTCTTCATCGTCCTCTTCGGCTGCGCCAAAAAGGACCTCGTCGCGTCCGTATTCTTTTTCCTGTCTTTTATGTCTCTCCTCGACGCGCTTCTCAAATTTACTGAGAGGTGTAGGTTTAGAAGTTTTCTTTTTCATAATCTCCTCGAAATAATTATTTTTGCCTGTCCTGCGGATACTTGGTGATCGCATAAGCTATACGGTCTGCGAGAACCTGTTCACCTTCATCCGTCAGTTTGATATATCCGGCCTGTGCGGCAGTATCAACGTATTTGGTGTAATTATCCTGATTTATGGTCCCGTAGAAGTTGTCCAAAAATGATACCGACAGCTCCGTACATGTATTTAACTCGTTATAGAAGTAATTGGACAGCGTACCGTTACCCGCATCTACCACATCCGGATCGTATGTCGAGCCGTCATCATTGTACCCTTCGGTATAATACAGACTCGAAACAATGATCCTCACATACGGATATGCCTCTTTGATACGTCGGATCGAATAGTTGAGCGCGCCGACTATGGTACATCTTTCTTCATCATCCTTGGGATTCTCTATTGCACGTCCCTCAAAATAATCAGTCGCATCATACATGATCACGATCACGTCCAGATTGTCATAATCGACCGACTTAAGAACCTTGGCAGCTGACTGCGTGTAGTTGCCGTCTGCATGATATGTCGTCGTAACACGATCTATCTCAGAGAAATCACCGGTGCATATCGCATCGGCAAGATATGTCAGAGTATAGATATCATCCGGGTAGTTCTGCTCGATCATCGCAAGGTTCCTTGTAGCAAGCGTAGGATAAGGGAACGCTGCATTGTACACGGTCACACCGGCAGCCTTAGCGATCCTCTTATCAAGACCGTTCTCCTCTTCCCTGCTCATGGCAAGATCGCCGTTTCCGAGAAGCAGGACGGTAGTCTCATCGTCAAACTCATGTCCTTCATAATCGGAAGCAGCCATCGGGATGAGCTCATCGAGAACTTCCACATCAAACTCGGATGTATCTTCGTTGGGATCCAAAGATAAACTCTCACCGCGGTTCCATTTGATCAGTTCAAAAGCGGATATGCCCAGAACTAGTACTATGGCTGCGATCAATATCACATGTATATTAATGTGAAACTTATCTTTCATTGTGTACCGGCCTCCGCTCTCTTCGCCATTTCAAGTTCCCATATCTTATCCGAGATAAACCCTGCATATGTACGTCTGCATTCTCCGTTCGGATGTATGCCGTCCTCAGTCATCTTATCGATCGTATAGGTATCTATGCCCAGAAGATCATACATGTTAAGGCAGGTCACACCTCTTTCTTCCGCTACGGCCTGCATTGAACCTATGTAATCAAGCAGCGTTCCGTATCCGTTATTGACCGTATGAACATCACCTATATATCTTGTACGGTCTGCAGACCAGAACTGTTCATAGTACGGTGTGCAGAGGATTATCTGCGCATCCGGATAGCTTCTCTGCAGTTCCCTGATACCGACTGTCAGAGCCGTTGAATAGTAAAAATAATACTGTCCCGTGGTATCTACGGCGCCGGTCGGGATATAAGAAAGGAAATCATTGGTTCCGTACTCGATCACGAAGTAATCCGTTTTGGTCGGATCAAGTGTTGCCATGACTTCTCCTGCCTTGTATCCTGCAAGAATACTCCTGTCGACCCTGCCTTCCATCGCATAGAGAACTCCGTTAAATGAGGGTTCATTCCAAGTGGCAAGATCCGTGGACTTATTTCTGGTCAATCCTGCTGTAGTTCCGCCGATAGAAAGATTATATATATCGGCATGCAGTGTATCACCCACGATATAGGCGATACCTGTCTCATCCCTTACCGAGTCAAATATCGAATCGCCCATAAAGACTATCTGCAATGTGTCCTTTTTAACTGTAGCAACACTGGTCTCGGTATTACCGGAATCGTCTGAACTTGTAGCTTCCATTGCCACCGTATCAAGCGCCGAATCAGTCATCACCGATTCATCGGGCGCCTCTACCTCATTCGGATCCATCTTGGCATTGATCATCTCGTCAAGCTCAGGGTCTTCGAGAGCCGCTGCAACTTCAAGTTCAGTCGCCGTCATATTTGCCGTATCGGCTTCCGGCCCGGGGATAGTCTCCTGTATTCGTCCGGTTTCAGGTTTTGTATCATCTCCCTGATCTTCCGTAAGTGCTTCGTTCACTTCATCTTCAACGCCGCCCCAGCGGAAAGCGCATGCCGATAAAGAAAACATCATGACAAGCACCGTCATCACACACAATATTCTTTTTTTAGTGATCATATTCCTGTACCCGATTCTTTTTTTCATAACTCCACGCTCCCAAATGTTATCTGCTCATTTCCTATATCTGTCCGCTACATAAGTACACAGCGGTTCAACTGTATAGTATGAACAGTCATAATTATGATTTGGGGCAAAAATGATTAAGTTTTTCTTAATATTCTGTTGCGGCCGATATCTCAGCTTACTGATAATACTCTTTGTACCACTGCGCGAAGCGTTTTATTCCTTCCGACAGCGGTGTGGAGGGCTTAAAATCAAAGTCCCTCATGAGCTCGTCCACATCGGCGTATGTCTGATATACATCTCCGGGCTGCATCGGAAGATATTCACGGACAGCCTTCATTCCAAGCTCTCTTTCGAGGATATCGATCAGATCCAAAAGCTTCTCCGGGGTATTGTTACCTATGTTATATACCTTAAACGGATCACCGTCCGTTTCTTCGCTGCCTTTCGGCGGGTTATTAAGCATGCGCTTGAGAGCTGCGACAATATCATCAACATAAGTAAAGTCACGGAGCATATCGCCGTTGTTGTATATCTGGATGGGCTCACCGCGTCTCATCTTGTCGGCGAATTTAAAGTACGCCATATCAGGCCTTCCAAACGGTCCGTATACGGTGAAAAAGCGCACGCCCGTCATCGGTATCCCATACAGATGTGAATATGAATAGCCCATCAGCTCATTTGCTTTTTTGGTTGCTGCATACAGGCTGATCGGATGATCAACAGGATCTTCAACACTGAACGGTATCTTCTTCTGGTTGCCGTACACGGACGAAGACGAAGCAAAGATCAGGTGCTTAACGCCGTCATGCTTGTCATAGCTGTGTCTGCAGGCTTCAAGGATATTGAAGAAACCAACCAGGTTGCTGTCAACATAGCTCTCGGGATGATCGATCGAATATCTGACACCTGCCTGAGCCGCAAGGTTAACGACTATATCGGGACGCCAGTCTTCAAAGACCGTGTTTACGAGTTTCGCATCGGAGATGGATCCTTTTACAAAAGAGAATCTCTCATAGTCTTCCAGTATGTTTAATCTGGATTGCTTGAGGCTCACATCATAATAATCATTCATATTATCGACGCCGACCACGCTCGCACCCTCGCTGAGCAGAAGCTTCGCGAGATGAAAACCGATAAATCCGGCGGCGCCTGTAATAAGTACTGTTTCTCTGTTGTCAAAAGGGGCATATTCGCTCATCCGATCACCTCGCTTCATCTGTCAAAAAAGCAGAAAATAACGATAGCCATACAAAATATAGTATAGCACAAGATGGCAAATATACCAAATAAAGTATATAGTGACATTCTCTGAGTTGTACGGGGATCATTCTTCGAGCACGAAGAAATCATGCTCTGCGATATGCTTATCTATTCCGGCAACTGCCTCATCATATTCGGCAAGCCAGTCGGTGTATGCTTTATCCCAGGAAGAGTCATAGCCTTTTATGCGGGCAGGATCCAAACCCGTATCCAATCTGTGATCCGGCAGATCATAGTGGGTTCTTAAATACTCACCAAGAAACTGTGTGCACTTCTTAGCACCCACAGCATTGGTATGTATACCGTAATCGCTGAAGTCCCTTTCAAAATCAATATCCAGTTCATCATAGTATTCGTTCATATCCAGGAAGTCGTAGCCTGCTGCCGTGACAACCTCCCTGATATGGGCATATTTGGCTGCGTCTCCGGGTTTAAGTTCATAAGGAGCCACAAAAAACAGCGCATCAGAACCTGTCTCCGTAAGATATGCGACCAGATCATTAAGTGCTTCTTCCTGATATGATTCAAGCTCCACCGCATCTTCAGTGTGCGGTGCATCCGGCGTCGGAATCGGACCCACTTTGTCCGTGATCTTATAGCCTTTGTCCGGATCGGGACAGGTATATCTCCAGGCCCTGTACTGGCCGGGTCTTATCAGCGAATACCAGTTGGAATGATATTTGAAGATATCAAAGTAATATGTATACTTCTCACCGTCGAAGCTGACTATATCGTCGGTGACCATCGCATTTATCAGATCTATACGGTTAAAAGAGTATTTAAGATTATCCGTGACTTCCCTGGTATAGGCGAGATTCCCCGTAAGTCCGAGCTGTTCACCGACATACATACGCATCTCAAACATAAAAAGTGCGGGCGACTGCGTCTTAAGCGCCTCTTTGACCAGATATTTCCCGGCCACGGGACGCTGTACATTACTTGCAAGAGGGTATGCCTTAATGCCGTATTCACCGTAGAGTTCAGGGAAAACACAGCTTGAATACGTAGGGCTTGAACCTATCATGACGATATCAAGACTATTCTTCGGTTCAGCATAAAATCCCATAAAGCGTGTCTTGGTATCTCCGTCATAGCGCAGGATATAGGTCAGGCTCGTGATACCGAAGATGAATATCAGTACAAATACGGCCGCAGCCACGATGCCTTTATTTAGTTTTCGGGTTTTTGCTTCCTTCATTTAGAACCCCTGATATATGAATGCCGCAGAATCAAATCCCGGGCCGTAGCTTCCGAGCAGGATCACATACATGAGCAGCGCAAACCATATGATGAACCTGATGACCACAGGGCAGGCAGCAACACGCTCACGTATATCCATTTTAGTCCTGAGTACATCCACCGCGATCAGGATGATCAGGCTAAAGACAACAATCATGATCTCCATAAGTCCCAGACCCATGATCTCAAAATCCTTGATAAACTCTATCCCTCTTGCGGCATATTCGGTCTTTGCTCCGTCCATGACATAAGAAAGCGGAACAAAAGGCTTGTCGAAAGCGTATTTAAACATGGACAGCGCATCGCGGACGGTCGCCGCGCGGAAGAACACGTTTCCGATATTCACAAAGATGAATGTCCTTACGATCCTGACACAGTTCAAGAAACGGTTTGCAGGATCAATATTAAGTCTGGTCCATAGTTTTTTAAACGGCTCTTCAAAACACTCTTCAAGCACTATATAGAACCAGTGAAGAAGGCCCGAGCCTATCACATAAGTCATATTTCCGCCGTGCCAGAGACCGACTGTAGACCACAGAACGAACATCGCAGCAAACGTTGACAGCCTCTTGCCCGTCTTTTTGCCGAATTTTTCCCTGAGTTTCGACTGAAGGGAAGTATGGACTTTGGAACGGAGCAGAGGATAGAAGACATATTCTTTGAACCATACTCCGAGTGTGATATGCCAACGCCGCCAGTATTCGGATATGGTCTGCGCCAAAAACGGCGTGTTGAAGTTCTCCGGGAGTTTAAGTCCGAAGCATTCCGATATTCCGAGGACTATATCCATGAGACCCGAAAAATCCGTATATAGCTGGAATGTAAAAGAGAGTATCGCGACCCATATATACGGTCCGCTGAAGAATATTGGCAGGTCATAGACCGAAGCAACGATCACATTTAAGCGGTCGGCAATAACGACTTTTTTGAAAAATCCCCAGAGTATGCGCTGGCATCCGCGCGCGATCCTGTCTATATCAAAAGGATGATCCTCATAGAACGACGCAGCCACTTCCCTGTATTTCATGATGGGACCTGAAGAAAGCGCCGGGGCATACATTCCGAAGGTTATGAACTTAAAGATATTGTCCGCGGGTTCCGCTATCCCATTATATACATCGACCAGATACCCTATCAGCGTAAATGTATAATAAGAAAGTCCCAGAGGAACCAGGATCTCAGTCACGGAAACAGATCCGTCCGGCATAAGCGTGGTGCGCCCGGCAAAGACAAATTTGAGATACTTAAGGACGACGAGCACCGCAAGAAGCACGCAGATCCCGGTCAAAAGATACAATCTGCGTTTTTTATTTGCGGCATCATCCGCATCATTGCCATCGGCAGTAAAGCCGGCAATCCTTTTTCCGAGGAAATATATTAATATCGTTGAAACAAGCGGATACAGGACTAGGAGAGGATGTCCCGCAAAAAGATAATATGCTATACTACTGACAAATAATACGCCCCATCTGTATTTGGAAGGGACGACGTAATATATGACAAGTATAATAGCAAAAGAGCAAAGAAAATAAAAATCTGTAAGTTTCATGAGTCCGAACGGAGGGACATATGGACACACTCAAAAACATGCGCATACATCACATAGGGTATCTCGTCAAAAACATCGAAAGGTCCACGGAGGAATTCCTTTCGCTCGGTTATACCATTATAAACGATAAATGCCGCGATGACTACCGCAAGGTGGATATCACATTTATGGCTAAAGACGGATACATGATAGAACTGATAAGCCCGTATTCCGAAGAATCCGTTGTTGCAGGGCTTATGAAGAGATTCAAGAATTCCCCTTATCATATATGCTATGAAACAGACGATCTGCCGGCCTGCACACAGGCGCTTCGCGATGCGGGATATGTTCCTTTGGATGAACCTACACCCGCTCCCGCAATAGACAACCGAAAAGTTGTATTCTATACCAACCCGAATCTGGGCATGATTGAGATTGTAGAATCAAGATAATACTGCTGCAAGAATGATATCAGCCATCTCGCCGACATTCTTCATGGAAACAACCTGTCCCATGTTAAACTTCATTCCAAACTGCTGTTCAACCGCTGCGATCAGATTGATGTGTTCAAGCGAATCCCAGTCCTCGATATCATCTGCCGTCGTCGATTCATTCACGGTGATGGACTCATCATCAAACACTTCTCTGAACACTTCATTTAACTGCTCATAGATCTCTTCTTTGGTCATCACTTATCCTCCAAAACTTTGATAACTGTATTATACGGACCTGCATCCGGTTTAACTTCCATCTTCCATACGGTCGATCCATCAGGTTCTTCGCTTACCTGTTCAAATCCCATGGTCTTATAAAATTCACGTACCATGTTGTTCTTGGCTGTCGGATAATAGTATCCGTATATGGACTTAAGACCTTTATTTCGCGCCGAAGTGATAACGGCATCAAGCATTGCATATTCCATATCACGTTTAAGTACACGGCAGCTCATAAGCCATAGTCTCATGTGAAGAGCAGACGCACCGGCATCGATCTGTCCCATAACAAGCGAAACGATCCCGTTATCCCCGAACTTGTCAGCCAGCTGTCCGTAGAGCGTCACATATTCATCGGATCCTGCATACTTCTCTATATCAGCCACTGTACATCTTAAAGTCGTCAGATTGAACTGATTGGACTTATTGGTAAGCTGGGATATGCGGTTATAATACACAGGCTCAAAAGCAGCTATATGCGCAGTCATCTGAAGACCCAGCAGATACTCATGATAATCTGTATACGATGCCTGAAGATGTGCACGCTCGGCGTTTGCCTTGTACATGTCATTTCGCTTCTTATCATCATCGGAAAGACCGATCACTTCAAAATAGCCGTTTTTGTCTATCCTGCGTATATATTCCTCAGGAAGTCCGATATCGGGAACAGATACTCCCTGTATCTGATCTTTAACTATCATCCTCTCAGCGGGATTGTCATCCACAAAGACCATTGAATCGGGAAGGATATTGATCGCCGAAGCAATATCAGCAAAATTCCTGTCCTTCGGATCCCAGTTTGCGCGTATCTCTATAAAATCATCGGGTTTGAGCACGCCTGAAGGATGATTTAATCCTGCAAGCGCATTTTCCTCATCATTCTTGGAATCAACATTTAAGAGCACACCGATATCCTTCTGCTCTTTAAGATATGTCTGAAACTCTGTATATGTCTGTCCAACGGGAGTCTCCATACCGATCTCAAGTCCTTCGGGGCCGTCATCGCCTACTATTCCGCCCCATAAAGTATTATCAAGATCAAGGACCAGAGCCTTTTGGTTCCGCCCCCACACAGCCTTCATGATGTGCGAAAGGCTGAATGCAAACTCAGGTATCGCCTGCATAGAGCAGATATACTTATACATATGCCAGAATGCCGGATCTGTCCATCTATCCAGCCCATACGCAGCCGAAAGATAGTTGATGTCATGGATATAGAAAGCTTCATGGGTGGAAGCATATTCCGCAAACAGTTCATTTAACCTGTTCACAAACCTGACACGTCCCGACTTATCCACTGCCTCGAAATTACCCATCACACGATAAAACGGATATTCAAAATTATTCTGGATGAGGGCGCAATGATAGGTGTCCTTAAGATGCACCCACATCTTCTCAAACCGCTCATACTCAAGTTTAAGAAGCACATCGGCCTCATCCGCGCTCATTCCGGGAGACGGCAGATTTTCAATATTGCGGTATCCCGTATGTATATATATCAGATCGGGGGCAAATGAGATCAGTTCCTCAGGATCGAACATGGCATCCTGATAGTACTGATCGTACTCTGATTCATAGAACTCGGGTTCAATTCCGTAATTTAAGAGAAACAGTTCCAGCATACGCACATGATCATGCGTCGTGGATCCGCCCAGAACTGCGATTTTTTTATGCAGACGTATACTGCCGTCAGCAAGCAGTTCTCTTTTTATCGATTTGGACTTTTTAAGTAAATACTCCGCATCAAAGGGGTATTCAAGCTCTGACAAACTCATTGTTTAATTATATCACATTTTATTCTTAATAAATTCTTAATTATTACATGATAGAATACGAGAGTAATCTGAGGTGATATATGACCATAACGATCCAATCCGTTCTGTACTGCCTGCTCATTATCTTACTTTTTTACGGTGTAAGACTTCATTCCCGTATATACGTACTGGCGCTTGCCACCGTATTGTATGCGTTCATGCTCGATATCAGGGCAGGAATCGCAGTTTTAGGGGCCGCCGGGGTCACATATCTGGCGGGGATTCTGATATATTATATGCATATTGCAGGCCACAGACGGATTTCTTCGGTACTTGCTTATATCTTTATACTTCTCGCGGCAGCCTCGCTCATATACTACAAAGTTTCCGGCTTACCCATACCCGTCGGCTTTTCATTTTACACCTTTCAGATCATCAGTTATCTGATCGATATCCGTAAAGAAAAGATCACACCCGAGTACAATCCGGTCAAAATGATACTGTACCTTGCATGGTTCCCCAAATTTATCAGCGGACCGATCGAACGGAAAGGTGACTTTGACATCCGGATAAAGGAGATCACCAATGCCCGTTTTTTAGACCCCGCCAGATGGCTGCGGTGTCTTTACTATCTGTTGACGGGACTTATGTATAAACTGGTCATTGCTGACCGGATAGCCGGCTATACAGACTTTATTTTTTCAGACTATAAGGGCATGGACGGGCTCTGGCTGTTCATCGGCATGTTCATGTATACCCTGCAGATATACTTCGATTTTGCAGGATATTCATATACCGCCATCGGCTTTTCCGCTGCCTTTGGCATGGAGCTGACTGAAAACTTCAAGATGCCGTATCTGAGCAAAAACATCACCGAATTCTGGAGAAGATGGCATATATCATTAAGCAGCTGGCTGAAAGACTACCTGTATATCCCTCTGGGCGGAAACAGGCACGGGAGCATGCGCAAAGCCTTAAATCTGCTTATCGTATTTACGGTCTGCGGATTATGGCACGGGTGGAACTTAAGTTTCCTCATATGGGGACTTCTCCACGGTATATATTCCATTCTGGATTCATATCTTGCCGGGCGTGGTATTAAGCGCATAAGAAGCGGGATTTGGGGGAGGATCGTCACATTCATATCCGCAGCATTCGCATGGATATTCTTCAGAGCATCATCTGCACTTACGGCATTTGAATATATCGGCCGTATGTTTTCTCCGTCAGCCTGGTTTATAAGTTTTGAGTCCGACCGTCAAAACATGGGATTCTGGAAGGCAGACATCATCATCCTGGCTGTAGCGCTCATATACTCCGTATGCATGGAGATCATGGCTTACCGTAAAGATATAAGCGTCCCCGAGGTAATGCCGAAACTCCCGGCCGCGGCCAGGTATGCCATGGTTTTCATCTGTGCAGTCACGATCATGGTGCTTGGTGTATACGGACCCGATACCGTCAACCACAACATATACATGCAGTTTTAACGTAAATATCCATGAAAGACAAAATAAACACCATCAAACAGAAGATCATACATATCCTTCCCGCTCTTATTCTTGTTGCCATGCTCTTTTTAAGCTATCTGTTCTTTGACAGGCTATTAAGCATCAAAAGCGAGCACGGCATACGCCAGGCCAGGGATATGTATGCCCAGCCATACAACACCATAGACGTGGTGTTTATGGGGTCAAGCCACATACACTGCGATGTCAACACAGCACTTCTGTGGGAAAAATACGGGATCGCGTCATACGACTACAGCGGGGCCGAACAGCCTCTGTGGATCACATATTACTACTTAAGAGAGATATGCAAATACCAGGATCCCAAACTGGTCGTCATAGATATGTATTCTCCTGCCCGTTTTAAAGATGACTATCAGTATGGTTATCTGGGAGAAAATGTTTACGGCATGAGATTCTCACTTAACAAGCTGAGCATGCTCATGACTTCGTGCGAACCCGAACATATTCTCGAATACTTCCCTTCATTTGCCGTATACAATTCCAGATATCTGTCCCTGAACAAAGACGACATAGAAGACCTGAAATTAAGCAGATATGACAGGGCTGCATTTAAAGGATTTACGCCGTATTACGAGATCTCTCCACAGGAAGAACCGCTGCTTGAGCAGGAACGAAGCGGCGGCATAACGCTCAAATCCGAAATATATCTGCAAAAGATCATAGACTATGCCCAAAAACATGACATAGAACTCTTTCTGATGGTGTCACCGTACGTCACAACCGATGAAGACGAGCTTGTATATAACAGGGTTCATGAGATCGCGGATATGGAAGGGATACAGTTCAACAGTACTAATTATTTTTATTCATCGATGGATCTGGATTTTGAAGAAGACTTTAATGACAATTCTCATTTAAACTATCATGGAAGCTGCAAATTCTCCGATTATCTGGGCTCGGAAATAAAGAGCATGTTCGATATACCTGACAGGCGCGGGCTTAAAAGATGGGAATCGTGGGACAGGCATGTTGCAGAGATCAAAGAGCAGACTTCCGATGAGAATTCAGACAGTTAACAGCCCTGTCCGTGAGCACATGGATAATACATGCAACCGCTATGGATATGAGGGCAGGAAGCCATTTCTCATACCATTCGATCCTATCAAACATCCCCAGATGTATGAAAATATTAAATACGAGCCACTGATACAGATATATCTCGTAGGAAAAATCAAACGCAGCTATCTTTCCAAGTATCCCTGCCGCACCGTGATCGCCTATGATCTCGGGAGACCACGAACCCGCCGCTACGGCAAACAGAGCGCTGCATAAACCTCTTAATATCCCCGTATAGTATCCGTAATCGGGAAGTTTAAACAGGAAGATAAACAAAACCGTAAAGCACGGAACAAGTACCAGATACGGCGTAAAGCACTTCAAGCTGTCACGATACAGATAAAATGCAAATCCCAGGAAGAAAAAGACCGCATAGGGAAAAAACAGTCTCTCCATGATCTGAGATACCACACTGCCCGAATGGCCGACCAGATATTCGCACAAAACGTTTATGATTGCCAGGGCGGGGAGTATCAGGCACAACCAGAATTTAAGCGGGATCTTCTTTAATACTTTCCACAAAAGAGCAGAAACCACATACAGTTCTATCAGCACGGTCACCGTCCACAGTACGCCGTTTGCGCTTCCTGTGGCAAACGTATCAAGACACGAAGGAGAATAAGCGATCCCCAGAAGATATGTGATAAACCATGGGATGATCGAAATATCTATCAGATCATGCGCAACGATCAGATATCCTGTCAGATATACGACTGCACTTACCCAAAGCGGGATATAGATGCGCTTAAACCTTTTAAACAAAAACTCACGGATGCCGGATGATCTTTCAAGCGATGCCGCCGCAAGATAACCGCTGATCGCAATAAACATGACCACCGGTGTAAAGAATACGACTCTGTCATAGGTCATCTCAACCGCCATATAGTATCCGCGGTAAGTACGCCAGAATCCCGTAAAGTGGAGCATCAGAACGCTGTAAGCGGCCCAGTATTTGATCACGCCTATATAATTCTTCCTGGTCTCAGACAACATAGCCGTCCAGCCTTTAATACCTGACAAACATCTCGCAGGTCTTATCTTCACATCTTCCGGTTATATGCATCATGCCATTCTGATAATATGGCAGAACTACCCTGTTATTGGTATTAAAATCCTGCAAGATGATCTCCTGTCCGTGTGTGGAATTCTCTTCATCGGTTATGGTGATCGCGATCTTATATTCCATATCTGCTCTGTTGGATGCAACAGACACTATCCTGTTTTGATACTGCGGAAGGCCTTCGTCATCATATCCGCCTGTCGGATCTATGCCATCCTGATATATCCCGTATATCTGAGGATCGGTCTCCGCGAGATGCTCTTCGTACGTATCATAGAATTTGGGTGCATTTTCTTCATAAGATGAGCTTATCACATCCCAAAGCACGGGACTGAACACTTCAGCGCCTTTGCCGTTTAAGTGGTCGATCCCCATGAAATACTCTCCGTGGCGGATATCCAGATAATCTTCGCGTATAAGATTAAAATCATAAAACCTGATCCCATATTCATCAGCCAATGACTGTACCGCATCAATATATCCCTGATAATTGCCGGTGCTCACCAGCTCCACATCATCCACGGGCGTACAAAACAGTATGGGTTCTATCCCGTTATCAAGACAAAACTGTATGGACTTACGCATATATTCCTCGGTCTTTTCTCCGATGGGACGGGATATGGTTAAGTCCTGTTCTCTCTTATAGAGTTTAAACTCGTCCGTGAGCTCCTTGCCGATATACATAAACCCGTTATCATAATACACATTGCCGCGCTCAATACCGTTTTCATCAGTGTATCTTTCATCGTGAACGTAATTCTTATAGTTTTCCGATCTCTTGGTTCTTACATTGGATGCGATCCCGTCAAAATCAAACATGATATCCCTGTATCTGACAAAAGGGAAACACGCTTCTATGAAGTGATCGTCTGCCGCGCTGCACTTAAGAAGCGCCAGCTTGTTTAACGATGGCTTCATTTCGTATGTCGTAGCCCAGATACCGGCATAGATATAAGGATCTTCGGTATAATCCACATATCTGTACTCCTTCTCATATATGTCCCATACCTTCATCTCTATCACGGTCCTGTAGAAGCATTCGAAGCATGCGCGTTTGATATCGTTATCTTTTGCAACTTCTTTTAAAAGATAATAGTTGCGCTCCCATCCCTGGCCGTGGGCAGACATATTGAAATTGACCTCACCGCTTAAGTCATCAATGACAGCCGGATCAACTCCCATATACACATGGGACGATCCGATATAGACGTTATCAATGTCGTCATGCTGATAATACCCGTGAAAGAGTATGCGGTACCACATGTCATCGGCAGTGACATACAGATAATCAAGGCCCGCAACCAAAAGGCGTATCAGGATGAAGCCGGCAAGTACGGTAAGCGTCCGTTTAAAATATTTATTTGAGATAAATGTTTGAATCTTTTCTTTCAGATCATTTCATCGGACGTGGTCAGGGGACGGTCAGAGCTGGAAGTAAAGGAAGTTCGTGACG
>JAEEGL013158674.1_pt1 | contig 18086 bp, 11 predicted proteins | sample 9134231 | NCBI WGS metagenome assembly JAEEGL01 (sample SAMN16246548, study PRJNA631951) | gut metagenome | biome: gut microbiome; feature: rumen; material: fiber-attached | host: Bos | place: Iran: Karaj | collected 2018-10 | reverse complement strand
GCCACCTGCCTTACATCCACCTGTGTGCCAAGCCGTTGCAAACCGTCGACCACAAAGTCGAGCGGGTAGTCGACAAAGCCGCGAATGTCGATAATGGTGACATGTGGCCACGGCAACTGGTGAGCGTCGCTTGCGGTTGCCATCCCGTCGAGCGTCAGCCAGGCGGGTTTGAGTACGCCCATGGGGGTGATGCGGAAGTGGTTGCGCGTGGCATCGCCCACGGTGGCGATGCCTGCCGATGTCAGCAACTGCTTGGCCTGTCGTGCCAGCGGCTCGATGTTGTCGAGGCCGATACGGCGGTAGGGATGGCCGTCGCTAAGACGGTCCAGCGCGAAGAGCGGGTTAGTCACCATCTTGCCGTCCACGTTGCCGAGCAACTCCATCGATCCTCCGCTCAGCGTGAGCGAACTGGGTGCGGCGTTCACGATGGCCACACGCTTGCCGTGACGCGCCAGAGCGATGCCGCAGGTGAGTCCGCTAAGGCCACCGCCCACTATCAGAGTGTGGTAACTCATGCGTCGCCCTCCTTTCTTGTTATTGCCATGTCGAGGCCGCAGAGGCCCTGATAGATGGTGGCTGTGAGTTGCGCCTCGCGCAGGGCGTTGCCCCACGCCACAGGCTTGATGCCCCGCCAGCGCTCATCGAGGAAGTGCGCCAGGTCGTCCTTTGCGGCCTGCACGTCGCCATTGAGGCGTCCCATCAGGCAGGCGGCTCGCGCGGCGCACATCTTGCCTTGGCAAACGCCCATCCCCAGACGCGTGCGTCGACGCAGGTTGCCCAGGGTGCGCACGTGGAAGTGCTGCACGGCATATTCTATTTCACCAATGCTTACACCTTGACATTCACACACTTGCACACGGTTAATACCAGTGGTTAGGTCCATCTCGTCGGCGAGGTCGCCATGGCGGCTGCGTGCCGACTTGAGCGCGTGTGGCGATGCGAGCGTCAGCGGCGCCATCTCGCGGCGTGAACCGGGCAAGGGCGTCGTGGCTGTTTCGCACGCGCGGTCGTTGCCGAGTTTTCGGCAAGCCATGTCGGTGGCCAGTTGTGCCATCAGGCGGTAAGTCATCAGTTTGCCGCCGGTGATGGTGATGAGTCCTGCCATGCCGTCGCGCTCGTCGTGGTCAATGCAGACGATGCCTCGGCTGATGGATCGACCGCTGGGGTCGTCGTCGGCAGCCACCAGCGGCCGCACGCCGGCGAAGGCACGCAGAATGCGCGTGGTGGCCAGCGAAGGCACCAACTTGACGCTGCCGCTGAGCAAGGTGTCGACCTCGTCGGCGCTCACGCGCATGTCGTCAATCTGGTCGATGGTGATGCGGTCGCTCGTGGTGCCTATCACGCTCACCGTGTCGTCGGGCACGAGGATGTCGGCGTTGCTGGGCTTACGGCAGCGGTTAATCACCATCTTGTTGACACGACGTCCGAAGATGAGCATCGCTCCCTTTGCCGGGAACATGTTCAGCGTCACTCCGGCTCGCTGCAGCAGTTGTGCGCCCCAAATTCCGGCGGCGTTGATTGTGACGGTAGCGCGGAACTCGCGTTGCTCGCGGCTGCGGCGGTCGATGGCGCGCACTCCCACCACACGGTGTTGCTCCACGATCAAGTCGGTCACTTCGTGATAGTTGAGCGTGGTTGCTCCGTGCAGGTTAGCGTCGAGTAGGTTGGCTGTTGTGAGGCGGAACGGGTCGATGGCGGCATCGGGCACTCGCACGGCCCCTGTGATGCCGGGGTTCAGCGCTGGCTCAAGTTGCAAGGCGTCGGCAGGGTCGAGCACGTCGGCACGGATTCCCGCGGCGTTGCAGGCGTCGACGAAGGTTGCCTGGTAGCCTGGATCGTCCTCAGGCAGAGTGACGAAGAGGCCGTCGGTCTGCTCGACGCAGTGGCTGGCGATGTGTCGCAAAATCATGTTCTCGGCGATGCACTCACGCGCGCTCTCTCCGTCGGTCACGGCATATCGCGCTCCGCTGTGCATCAGTCCGTGGTTACGTCCCGACGCACCGCTGCAATAGTCGCCGCGCTCGATCAGCAGCACACTCAAGCCACGCAACGCGCAATCGCGCGCCACGCCAGCGCCGGTAACGCCGCCGCCCACGATTATCACGTCGAAGTGTCGCTTGTCGATGTTGTCGCTCATCGCCACGTGTTTTTCATTATCCAGAGCCTGCATTGAATTCTCAACTGCTTGCATTTATCGACTGCAAAATTACAAACTCCTAACGTTTCTATCAACACCTCAAGGCCAAAAAAACGCAAACTCAACATAAATGCCATCAACTCACCTCGTCTTTTGATGGCAGGAGCAAATTTTATATTGTTAATTTGTATTAAAAATAGGGAGAGGGTAATGTTGGAATTGTGAATAAAAGTTAATGTCTTTGCGCATGATAATAATTACCTCATTGGTGGCAACAAAAGCCGCCCGTGCATCTTTGAATTTGTAACAACATCAACATAACTGTTATGAAGAAATTTATTACGCTACTTTTATTATTATCCGTCGTTGTGACGGTGCAGGCTCAGAGCGCGATGGTGCTGAAGATGAAAGACGGCACGCGAAACGTCGTGCTGGGCAAGGCTCCCGCCACCGATGCCGCCAATGTCGACGGCCAGGGCGGTGTCGACGGCAGCGACATCAACATGCTGATCAACATCCTGCTCGGGAAATAACCGCCCATATAGCAAAGACAATGGGGCTTCACACCACTAAAAAAGCCGGCCTGATTGAATAGGCCGACCTTTTTGTTGCGTGAAAATCATTATCTTTGCACCCGAAAACTACTTGGTGCCTCGCCAGACCCTGGGCGGAAAGGTCAGACAGGTCGGACGTGTCTCAGAGGGCGGGGCGGTTGAGGTTTAGTATTAATTTGTTTAATCTATAAAACTTATAATTATGGCGTTTTTGCAGCAGCGTGGAGGCTATCGGTCGCTCAGGGTGTATCAAGTTTCAGAGGTGATTTATGCCATAACATATTACTTTGCCCATAAATTTCTGGAGCGTGGTGACCGCACTGTTGACCAGATGGTGCAAGCAGCCCGCAGCGGCAAACAAAACATCGCTGAGGGGAGCAAAGCAAGCACAACATCCCGTGAAACGGAAATCAAATTGACCAATGTCGCCAAGGCGAGCCTGGAAGAATTGATGATTGATTATGAGGATTACTTGAAGGTGCGAGGCCTCAAGATTTGGGATTCCAGCCATCCGCGTTTTGAGGCTATGCGGAAATATGCCCGAAGCGAAGCAATAGTACAAAACTATTCTTCGCTGCTCGATAAAATGACCGATGAGGAAATGGCCAACTTGTCGATAACGCTCATCAACCAAGCGACATATATGCTGCGGCGCTTAATCGACCGCCAACAAGAGCAATTCGTTGCTGAGGGTGGAATTCGCGAACAAATGACACGCGCCCGCCTGCAGCACCGCAACACAAAGGAGTAACCCGCCCCAAGCCGATATGGCACATCGGACGGGCAGGACGGGGCGGAGGAGTCGGACTGGTCGGACAGGTCAGACGGGTCAGACGGGTCGGACGGGTCGGACAATTTTCATAGGGGGGTGAACTTGTGGGTAAAAAATTACTAAATTGGGCGAAATTGTTGTGGTTTTTGCGAAAAGTGAGTAAATTTGCAGTTTACAATGCCGGCAAGCGCTGTTGTGCTGGCGACATGAAATGTTGAAATCAAAATACGACAAATACTATGGAACTGAAACGCAATCAAAGACGCCCGTTGGCGGGAATGACATTGGCCGAGTTGCAAAATGTGGTGGCAGGGCTCGAGATGCCCAAGTTTGTCGCCAAGCAGATTGCGCAATGGCTTTATGTGAAACGAGTTACGACCTTCGAGGAGATGACCAATATCTCGAAGGCAAACCGCGACCGACTGGCCGCAGAATATAAGGTGGGCCTGTCGAAGCCCACCAAACGCACGGTGAGCCAGGACGGCACGGCGAAATATCTGTTTGACGTTGGCGACGGCAAGAGCATCGAGGCCGTGTACATCCCCGACGAGGACCGTCACACGCTGTGCATCTCGTCGCAGAAGGGCTGCCGCATGAATTGCTACTTCTGCATGACAGGCCGGCAGGGCTTCCACGGCAACCTGACGTCGAACCAAATCATCAACCAGGTGCTCAGCGTGCCTGAGGCAGCATTGCTCACCAACGTGGTGTTTATGGGCATGGGAGAGCCGCTTGACAACCTCGACGAGGTGCTGAAGGTCATCGAAATCCTTACCGAGCCTTGGGGTATGGCATGGAGTCCGAAGCGCGTGACGGTGAGCACCGTGGGCAAGAAACCCGAACTGAAGGTGCTGGCCGAGAAAACCAGCGTTCACATCGCCGTGAGCGTCCACAACGCCGTTCACGACGAGCGCGAGTCGCTCATGCCTCTCGAGAAGATTTACCCCATCAAGGACGTGATGCAGATGCTCGGGCAATACGACTTTGCCCACCAGCGCCGCCTCTCGGTGGAGTACATCATGTGGCAATGGTTTAACGACGACATCAAGCATGCCGAGGCGTTGCGCGAGATTCTGCCCGACGAGCACGTGCGGGTGAACCTGATTCGCTACCACATGATTCCCGACGTGGCCAAGTTGCGCACCAGCAGCGACGACCGCATGACGGCGTTCCGCGACTACCTGAACGGCCGTGGCGTGATGTGCACCATACGCCGCAGCCGTGGCGAGGACATCGCAGCCGCCTGCGGCATGCTGGCCGGCAAGGTGAACAATGCCGCCGAGAAGGCCGAGAAGCCCGAAAAGGCTGTAAAGCCCGCCAAGGCCGAGAAGCCCGCAAAGACTACGAAGGCCGAGAAGCCTGTCAAGGCCACGCGAGCCAGCAAGAAGAAATAACACACATTTTCATAATAAAACTCCACACTTATGAAAGCACGCTACATACTTTCGATATTAGCCGTGATGTGCGTCGCGCAATTTGCCACGGCACAAGAGACAACCGGCTACTACAGCGCTGCCGAGCACAAGCACGGCCAAGCGCTGCTGCAAGCGCTTGAGAACATTGTGGGCCCACACACCCGAGTCAAGTACGATGACCTGTGGGACGCCTACAAGACGACCGACTCCAATTCCGACAAGTATATCATCGACATCTACTCGGACTACCCCTACTTCAGCGTGTTCAACCGCAAGCCTTGCAGCAGCAGTTCGATAATTGGCGAATGCCTTAACCGCGAGCACTCCATGCCCAAGAGTTGGTGGGGCAGCACCGTAAACGACCAGTACAGCGACATCTACCACCTCTACCCCACCGACAGCCGCATCAACAACCAGCGCAGCAACTACCCCTACGGCGAGTGCTCTGGCGGCACGCGCATCGTCACCACGCTCGACGGTGTTCAGTATCACGGCAAGGGCAAGTTGGGCACGTGCACCTACCCGGGCTATACGGGCAAGGTGTTTGAGCCCGACGATGAGTACAAGGGCGACCTGGCGCGCACCTATTTCTATATGGCGGCGGCCTACAACAGCCTTATCGGCAACTGGTCGAGCCCCAACCTGCTGAGCGACGGCGCGCGCTATCCCATCTACACACCCTGGACCGTGGAGATGCTGCTGAAGTGGCACCGCATGGACCCGGTGAGCGAGAAGGAAATCAACCGCAACAACGCCGCCAATGAACTGCAGGAAAACCGCAACCCCTTTATCGACCACCCCGAACTGGCCGAGCACATCTGGGGCAACAAGATGAGCGAAGACTGGACATTGGGCGGGCAGCAGGAACTCAACCCCATGCTCGTGACGCCACAAAACGGCGATGTGTACGACATGGGCTACACCCGCGCCAATGTGCCGCTTACCATGCCCGTCACAATCAAGGGTGTGGACCTGAGCAAGGACGTGACCGTGTCGATTACCGGTGCGGGATTCACCATGAACAATGGCGTGGGCATGCTCACGCTGAGCGCATCGGCAGTCAATGCCGGCACCACGATCAACGTGACCTACAACCGCGACCGCACCACGTCGGCCAAGGGCATCGTGCGTGTGACCAGCACAGAGTTCGACCTGGTGAAGTTTAACATGCTTGCGGTGAGCATCGCGGGCATCCCGGCCCAGCAGGCGACCGACGTGACCGAGAGCAGTTTTGTGGCTCACTGGACCAACATCGAGCAGAGCACCGGCAACTTTTACTTCTGGCTCTACGACAACGCGAGCGGCGGCCTGATGCCCGGATATCCTGTTGCGGTGAGCGCCGCTGCCGAGCAGTATCTGGTCACCGGCTTGGAGCCCAACACCACCTATCGCTACCGCATCACCAGCGTGAATAACGAGAACGACAACTTTGCCAGCAACGACGTGCTGGTGACCACTGCCGACGTGGTTCACATCCTGGCGTTCGACGTTCCCGCTTCGGGCCTCGTGGTTGCCGGCCCGGCAAGCAAGCCCATCGGCCCGTCGCAGCCCATCGAGGTGAGTCTGTACACCGAGAATATCGATGAGGAGGTGACCGTGGCCGTCGAGGAGAACACCAATTTCGAACTCAGCCGCGACCGCCACACGTGGGGCACATCGATCACTCTCGACCCCGAAGGCGAGTCGTTCTTCATCCGGCTGTGCGAGGCCACCTACGGCCGATACAGCACCGAACTCTCGGCCAGCACCGCGCACTACGAGGGCGACCTGGTGGACGTGAGCGGTGTGATTTGCACTCCAAAATACTACTATGAGCACTTCGCCGAGGCCACCGTGGTTGGCCAGGCAGGCGACGCCGCGGTTCTCGACGGCAACGACGAGATGCAATGGCGTCTGTACGACGGCGAGTTGGGCAGCACGCTCAACGACCGCTACAACGGCACACAGTCGCTGCGCCTGGGCAGCAAGCCGAACTCGTCGCTGGAGATGATTACCGACAAGGCCGACGGCGCCGGACAACTGTCGTTTGCCGCCGCCAGTTACGGCAGCGACCCGAAGGCCAACCTGGCGGTGTACTACAGCGTCACCGGCGGCGACATCTGGGTGCCCCTGGGCCAAATCACCGTCAAGCGCGGCCTGCTGCGCACCTACGTCTTCAACATCAATGTGCCGGGCCGCGTTCGCGTCAAGATTGAGCAACTCAGCGGCGAGCGCGTCAACATCGACGACATCATGATTACCGACTTCGACGCCGAGCCCACGCTAATCGTCGACGCCTACGGCGACAACCGCAACTGGGACGCTGTGGCAACCACCGGCGGCATCATGCTTCAGGCCACCCATCGCACCACGCTCGACATCTACGACATGGACGCACGCCAGGTGGCTCACGCCCGCGTCGACGGCCACCACATGGTGGAACTGCCGGCCGGCGTATATGTGGTGGTGAACGGCAAGCAATCGAAGAAGATAATCGTCAAGTAACACAATTTTTCACCCCTTGTCGCTGAAAAAATGATGCGCCAGGGTTGATTATAGAAAAATTATGCCTATCTTTGCGCCACATTTCTCGTCGGCACCCTCTCGAGGGCGCTTGGCGAGGGGTGAGCAACCCCCGGGTTCGGGAAAAATAATATGTTAAGAACGCTATCCCGTCCCCATCACAGGAGCGACCCTGGCCCCGGCCCCGGTCGCTCCTTTTCTCTTGCTCTATTCAATCAAAGGGACGGTTCTTTTGATTGCACGTTTTTCGCTATTCACAACCAAAGGGACGGTTCTTTTGATTGCATCATTTTTATGTTATAAACACTTGTCCACTTATTCAATACACGAGGGCCTTACATTTACAATAACCTGTATCTATGATTGTTGCGCATGACATGCTGGGGTTGTAAGCTTTGAAACGCAGCTTGTAAATTATGTTTGGAGAAGTGTCCCTTTTGGTTGTGTTGAGGTGAAATTTTGTAATCAAAAGAACCGTCCCTTTGATTAAAAGAACCGCCCTTTTTTGTTCAAATGTGACACAATGCGACATTTGGGCGGTGTCTTTTTGAGCTGTTTTTTTGCCGAAAACATGTCATAACGTTTTTTTTCTTGCATAATTCATATAGTATTATTATCTTTGCACCGCTTCAAGTGCGCAAAAGAGTTTGCCATAATACTTGATGTGAAAGACATAACAAAGCGTTTTTGCGTTATCCCTGTCAAGAAAATTGGCCAAAATTAAAAACCAACAGGATAAAGCAGTCATCAACGCCTTTGCTAGCCAATATCCACCCACAAGCTGGGGCGATATATCGGCCTAGCGTGGGATGGACTGTTTATGGTTAGTTTTGTGCTTGACGATGCCTCTTGACAAATAAGCAGACAAGTCTCCACGCTTTTTACATATAATAAACAAAGCCGAATTCGAGAGACTAAATAGGCTGTCTTAGTTTTCTGTAAAAATGAGAAGATTCACTAACCGACTGTATGCCACATTGCTAATTATGGTTTGTGGCATTCTGTGCAGCACAGCTTGGGCCGATGTGACAATTTGGATTAACGCTGAAAATGCGCCACATGTCTATGCTTTTGATTACGACAACATTGCAGATGACGTCTACAAGGCATGGCCTGGCAAGACACTCGAGACAAGTACTACTGTAAATGGAGAAAAATGGTGGTTGTGCGCCCTCAGCGGCACTACAAGCACCAGCATCATCATCAACAACGGTAATAGTGGAAATGGCAATCAGACACCTGATATTACCAACCTGACGAGCGGCACATATTATTTCGTGTACTTCGGAAACAACTCCTATCTTGACGCAACGCAGGCAAAGGACGCTGCGGCCTATGCATTCCTTAAGCCTAACAACGGCAGTGTCGAGTGGGACAAAGATGGTGCCCGGCTTGCTGTTGATGGCAAAGAAATGATAAAAAACGCTGGCTTCTACGATGACAGCAATATATACCTGTGGACCAGCGACACCGAGAAAACTGGAAAAATCAAGTTTGAAAGATATGCCCCTGATTTTACAACGGTGTGGAACTCGTTTGAAGCTGATTATTACAAGGGCACTGTCTACTGGCCAACAGATTGGAATGTCGGCACAAGCGGGGACAACTCAATTATTAGAAATCTCACCTTCCCAACGGGCATTGCACACGACGCAAACAATTTCCCTGATGACAACTTCCACTCATATCTCTCAGCGACATTTTCCACACAAACCGCCGATGGATTCTGGACAGAAGATGAGCTGCAATCGGTAACAGAACTTGAAGGTTTAGGAAATCGTAATATCGGAAGTCTAAAAGGTATTGAATACTTTACTGAGTTGACTAAATTATATTGTAATAATGGTGACATATTTGATGATGAATCGAGCTATGAAACCAAACTCACTGAACTAGATTTGTCGAAGAACACAAAACTAACGATTTTATTTTGTAAAAACAACAATCTCAGTTCTTTGGATTTGAGCAACAATACAACTCTAAGTCAAATAAACTGCGCTGACAACCAACTGCAAACCCTTAATGTAACTAATTGCACAGCCCTATTAGAATTAAACTGCGCTGACAACCAACTGCAAAGCCTTGATGTAACTAATTGCACAGCCCTTAAAAGTATAAGTTGCTATAACAACCAACTGAATACCCTTGATTTATCTAACAACACAGCCCTTAAAAGTATAGGTTGCAGTAACAACCAACTGATTTCTCTTTCTTTGTCTCAAAATATGACAAATCTAAAATCATTGAGTTGCCATTTTAATAATCTAACTTCTCTTGATGTGTCATCGTTTTCAAATCTCCACACTCTAATCTGCCATGACAACCAAATTACAACGCTCAACTTGCCTGGTAGTACAAATAGTTTAACATACTTGTGGTGTTCCAATAATCAAATTGGGTCACTTAACACCAGCAATTATACAATGCTAAAACAATTGATTTGCAGTAACAACCATCTTGAAACAATTGATTTATCACAGAATACAAACCTTCAAGCCTTTTTCTGCGACAACAACAATCTATCAGAACTCAATTTGACATATAACACAAACCTATCTCAGTTAAGATGTGGTGCTAACAGATTAAGCACTCTTGATTTGACCAATAACACTAGCCTTTCTGAGTTGAACTGCGAAGGCAACAATATAGCATATCTTGACCTGAGGCTATTGACAAAACTGAAACGCTTGAAATGCCAAAACAATAAACTTACCATGCTTGATTTGACAAAGCAAGACTTCACATCATCAGAATTGCCATCTCTGTCACCTCCTCGAAATGCTGTTGGACCTGGTGGTGGCACAGAGATTATCCCTGAGCCAGCCATTCCCCGGGATCCTATAGGTTTTACAATCTCTCCGCAAACAGTATACATAGGTAAAGTATACTCCTTTAAGAGTGGCAATAAGACCTATTATTTCATATGGCTAGATGACGAATATAAGGAAAACGACAAGACATTCGTTGATATAGTTACAGAACTTGAAGGTTTGGAATCCAGCCCAATTAATATGGATTTGGTGACTTGGGGTAGCAATTGCGAGAAGTTCTCTGGCACAGCGCAGAACAACAGCAACACTAATGCACCTAGATTGGCATCGCTCAGCGATGGTCTTAATCCAAGCCATATCACAGGTGATATCTTGCTTATCGACCCTGAAAGTGAATACTTCACTTATAACTATCTGACAAATAATGAGGCGGAGGATGAATATGACTATAATATGCCAGTTAATGTCTACTGGTCACCAACAAGCATAACCACCGGTGTTGACGGCGTGAAGGGCGAGGCATCGCCTGTGAGTGTGCGCTATATCAACCTCTCGGGCGTAGGAAGCGACACCCCCTGGGACGGTGTGAACATAGTCGTCACAAAGATGGACAATGGCCTCAATGTCATCACCAAAGAGGTGCGTTGATGGCCGTAACAAGCGATATTGAATAGACAAGTAATTAAAGTTTCTGAATGGGCGCAAACCCTTCAGAAACTTTAATTATTCAAGTATACAGCATTTTGGTTGGCAGGCGTGAATCCCCCATCTAGGTTAGAACAATGGTTCGAGACCCTTTTGGTTACCAAATTTAGGGATGACTTCATTCACAGGAAGTTATCCACTTTAGAATCTTTGAGTGTAATATTGTGTAATAGATTTCTTGCAGCAATTTATTGCAATCACTAATTTTGCAACGTCCGGACAGACAACCAGATTGTTGAACGATTAAAAAACAAGAAAATGAAAAGAATAATCTTTATGTCGCTGATGGCAGTAGTGTGTCTCATCACAGCAAACGCACAGAAGACCGTTGTTTCGCAAAGCAACCAGAATGTATATGATTATGATCAGGTGGAGCAGGCTCCGGAGTATCCTGGCAGCATGGGCGCCATGTATGATTTTCTCGCTGCCAATATAAAGTATCCCAAAGATGCCGCTGAGCAAAAAGTGGGAGGCAGGGTTTTTGTCATGTTTGTGGTGGAACCCGATGGCAGCCTCACTAATGTGAGAGTGGCAAGGAAACTCTTCCCCTCGCTTGACGACGAAGCCGTAAGAGTCGTGAAAACCATGCCCAAATGGAAACCCGGTATGCTGAAAGGTCGGCCAGTGAGAGTAAACTTCAACTTGCCTGTCGTGTTCCGCATTAATTAATGAGACTCTTTGCATGTCTAATATCCCTGATTTTCATTGTGGGCTGTTCGCTTGAGCAGCCCCACAATGAACTGTTGACCAATGCCGAGCAGATTGTCTTCACTCAACCCGACTCGGTGGTAAGAATGTTGGCCCCTCGCTTGGGCGACACAACTATGAACGAGGCCAACCGTGCTCTGTTTGGCCTTCTCTATACCGAAGCCCTTCACCGTAGCGGACTGTATATTGGTGACGACTCGTTGATAAACGCCAGCAAGGAATTCTTCGAGCGGCATAGCGACGACAAGCACCTTGCCCGAGCGCTGCTACATCATGGAATCATCCTGTACCAACAGCAAAAGACCCGCGAGGGAATTCTGTCGATAAAGCAAGCCGAACAAAAGGCGGGAGCACTGAAAGAACCGGAATTTGATTGGTATCTCTTTTCGGTATTGGGCGACGTGAACGACAATGTGGGCGACCACACTACGACATTGCGCTATTACAAGCAGGCATTGAACGCCGCTCAGCAGGTGGATAATAAGCTGTGGATGGTGCAGACGCTCAACAACATAGCCACTACATTTGATCTGCTGGGCGAGAATGACAGCCTGAAATATTATATAGAACAAGCCAAACCGTATGTCGCCAGCACAGAAGGCGAAGTGCGAGCAAGCTTTCTCGTGAATAATGCGAGCTATCTGATGAGAACAGGAAAAATGGCTGAGGCTAAACGTTTCCTGGCAGAATCGATGCAGGTGTGTCCAACCGACCGAGGGGAAAAACTCTTATCCAACATCTTTGTGCAGGAAGGCGACACAGCCTCTGCCATGACAACATTGTACCGGCTCACCAGCTCGCTCTCGCCCGATGTCGCCATACAGTCCTACCAGATGCTGATTGAACACATGAACCGAAGGGGCGACACAAAAAATGCGGCAGAGTATAGCCAACGGCTCAACAATGTGTATAGTAGTCTTTACGAGCGCAATGATGATGCTGGCATCATCGATATGATGGCACAATTTGATGAGCAGATGCAGGAGCGCAAGCAATACAGGACGGTTATTGCCTTGCTGACTGCCATTATATTGTTAATGATAATATCGGCATTATTGGTATGGTATAGTCGACATCGCATCGACAAACTTAATGCCCGCTTTGCCGAGAGCCAGCAACAGTATAATCTCACACGCTCTGAACTCACTCGAATGCGTCAACAAAAGGAACGGGAGCAACGAGAGAACTCATTGCAGATGAAGGAGACCGTTTCGCGACTACATGCATCAGCCAACAAAGGAAAACCCGTTACCGATGCCGATGCCAATGATCTGGCACAACTTTCATTTGCGCAAAATGCGAAATTGCGTGAATTACTATCAACACTAAACTCCAGAGAGCAGACGATTTGCTTACTCACCATCCTTAATTTTCAGCCTACAGAGATTGCAGTATTGACCATTTCCACGCCACAGGCTATCACCAATACCCGTGTGCGCCTACTCAAGAAACTCTTTGGCGTGACAGGCGGTGCCAAGGACTTTGACAATGCCATCAAGCAAGTCCATTAAACCCAAATCGGTCATTAGTGTCCGGTAAATCCCAGGCCGGAGGTTTGGGCGAGCCGGCGGCCTCGAAGTGGATTTCACGACCAAAGGGACGGCTTTTGGTTGTATTGTTTTTATGTTATAAATGCTTATCTGCTTATCCAACACGTGAGCCTTACATTTATAATAATTTGTTTATGTGATTGTTACGCATAATATACTGAGATTATAGGCTTTAAACGCAGCTTGTAAATAATGTTTGAAGAAGTGTCCCTTTTGGTTGCGATTAGGTAAAATTTTGTGATCAAAAGAACCGTCCCTTTGATTACAATGAGGTAAAATTTTGTGATCAAAAGAACCGCCCCTTTGATAACACGGCGTGAACATGTGAACATCCTTGAACGCAACATTGGGGTCGGGACTTTTCGTTACATTTTGGATTATTTTACACTGATTGTTTTGCTGAGTGTGAGTTTGTTGATAACTTTGCAGCCGGAAAAAAATCAGTACAAAAGAAACACCGAAACACAGTCGATATGACAAACTTTGCAAAGAAATTATCATGGCTGGCACTGTGTGCCGCCATCGCCCTGACAGCGGTGAATGTGCAGGCCGAGAATGTAAGCCCTGCCGCCGCACGACAGATTGCCGCCAACTTCGTTAAGCAGGCCGCCCCCAGCCGCACGGCTCAATCCGCCAGCCAGTTGCGTGTTGCCCACATCGAGGCCAGCACCGCAAGTGCCGAGGCCAACGCGTTTTACGTGTTCAACGTCGGCGACAACGACGGCTTTGTGATTATCGCCGGCGACGACCGCGCGAACCAGGTGCTGGGATACAGCGACCACGGCTCGCTCAACTGGGACCTCCTTCCCGACAACATGAAGGCCTGGTTGGGAATCTACCGCAAGGAGATTGAATACCTGCAAAAGAATCCCGACATGGAAATCAGCGCCCCCGTCACGCTGTCGAAACGCGCAAATTCGGTGGTGGGCCCGTTGTGCCCGACCACGTGGGGACAGGAAGCGCCGTACTACAATCAGTGCCCCAAGTATCAAGGCGAATTCTGCGTGTCGGGCTGTGTAGCCACCGCAATGGCACAGGTGATGAACTACTGGAAATATCCCAACGATGTGACGCCATCGTTCAGCGCCTACTCCACCAGCACACTGAGCGTTCCGGCCATTGGCCCCACCACCTTTAAGTGGGATAAAATGCTCAACAGTTACTGCCACTGGGACTACTCCACCAGCACACTGGTTCAGGACGAATACACCGATGCTCAGGCCGCCGCAGTTGCCGAGTTGATGCGCTATTGCGGCCAGGCCGTAAAGATGAACTACAGCCCCGAGGGCAGCGGCGCCTACACATGGAACCAGGAGTCGGCCATGGAGAAATTTGGCTTTGTCATCAACACCGGTCTCACCGATGCCTATAATTACACCACCTCGCAGTGGAAGTCGATGCTCAACGCCGACCTGAACGCCGGGCGCCCGATTCTGTACTCGGCCAACGACGACAATGGCGATGGCGGACACGCATTTCTCATCGACGGCTACGACAGCAACGGCTACTACCACCTGAACTGGGGCTGGTATGGCACCGGCGACGGATACTATCCCATCAATGCCTTGAACGTGGAGCATCGCGATGGCACCATGTTGTACTACAACACCTACCAGGATGCCATCCTGGGCGTTGAGCCACCGGCCGACGCCGTCTTCACCTATGCTCCCATTGTTCAGCAGGCCGAGGACATTACCGGCAATTCGTTCACCGCACGCTGGACCGACGAGACAGCCGCCGAGAACGTCAACAGTTACACCTTGTATGTCTACGACAGGGATGTCAAGCCCGCTCCCCGCCTTCTCGACGAAGTGGATTGGAGCACATCGAGCAATATCCCCGCCTCGTGGACCAAGCAATCCTTCTATCGCATCAGCGGCGGTTGCTACTTCTCAAGCGAAACCGGTTTTGTGCAGAGTTGCGACTACGACCTGGAACGCTACGACAAGTTGACCGTGATGGTCTACGCCAAAGGACGTAACGGCAACAGCAAAATCACCGTGAGCACCAGCCGCGAAAGCCAGGAGAAAACCTCGCTCAACACCAAAGAGTATCAGTGGTACACCTTCACCCTCGACTGCGCGGCAAGCGACTATATGAAGTTGTCGGCAACTTACATGACCATGTTCAAGGGCATAAAAGTTTATGCCGGAGATCCTGAGAATGGCCGCCTCCTGCTTTCGAGTGAGACCGGCGACGCCACGGAGCGCATTATTACCGGCATCACCGGCACCAACTACACCGTGACCGGGCTTACCGCCGGCAGCACATATGTATATTATGTCGAGGCCTTCTACTCCAACAACAAGTCGCAGCGCAGCAACACCATGGAGGTGACCTTGAGCGGCCTCGCGGGCGACGTCAACGAGGACGGTCTTGTGGATGTGATCGACCTGAACCTCATGATTGAGTACCTCCTCGGCAACAATCCTGCAGGTTTCAATACTTCGTTGGCCGACCTTGACCACAGCAACACCGTCAATGCCAACGACATGAATAGGCTTATCAACATCATCCTCGGCAACTGACAATCACGCCGATGATGGCACATCATAATTTGGCGGGACGCATTCGATGTTGTGAGTGCGTCCCGCCAATTTTTGACAGGATGGTCATTGGCACGTTATTTGTTATGATTGAATTGTATGAACGACATTAATCGCGAACATGCGCAAAATCGCCTTGCCAACAACCGTCTGTATCCACGGTTGCGCAAGGTGAGCCAGTGGCTCGACCGCTACTATATCGATGCCCTCGCGGGCGTGATCCCAGGCGGCCTGGGCGACATTGGCATGGCGTTGTTTTCGCTCGTCTACGTCTACTTTGGCGCCTTCGTGGTGAAGTCGCCGGCACTCACCGTGGCGCTGCTCAACAACATCATCCGCGACGTGCTGGTGGGCCTTATCCCGTTCTATGTGGGCGACGTGCTCGACTTCTTCTATCGCAGCAACGTGCGCAACATGGCACTCATCGACGGCTTTGTGCAGGGCGACAAGGAGATGATCGACCGCGTGAACCGCCGCGTGTGGTTCAGCGTTGCCGTCATGGTGATGCTGCTGGGCATGGTTGCTGGAATGCTGTGGCTGGTCTACTGGCTCGCCTCGCAAGCCGTCGGCCTCTTCGCCTAAGCCCATACGCCATAACCCCAAAACGCCATAACCCCCACACGCCATAATCAATGTAAAATTCCACGATTTTTGCACCAACCAACCATAATTACACCCCATAATTCAACACCAAATGTCCTCAAAAGAACCGTCCCTTTGAGGACAAAATTTTGGATAGCAACCATAATTGATGTTTATAAAAAAAAGGGGGGGGAGGGCTTATAATGGGGGTTCCGATTGCTTGGGGTTGATTTACAGTGTTTTATCGAAATAATGGTCGAGCGTAATTACTAATTGTTGTGAGAAAAAAACTGCTAATTAACTAATTGTGGTTATTGTGGGGGTACTGCGGCGGCAGTAATTTTGCATCGTGAAAAGTGGGTAACGGCACAGCCGCGCAACACACAGCGCCGCAAGGCCCCACGCCCACCCCACAGTAGTAAACGAATTAGTTATTAGTTGAGAATAAGCAATCTGATGTAGCCAAGAATTAGTAAAGTAAGCGATAAAATTGCCGCACGATGTGAATCGAGGCGGCTTTTTTTGCTGCTTGCGCAAATGAGCGATTCGGCGCTGGGCTTTACAGCGGTTTTTTGGCGGAGCAATCGAAAAAAACCGAGGGCGGCACAATATAACACACTTTTTAACGTTTAAACCTTACGATGAAGAATTTCTATCGACATATCACCGCTTGGCTCCTGCTGGTTCTTGCTGTGGCCACTGCCGTGGCTCAGGACAACGACAAAATCCTGAACCGCCAGTATGCCGACCGCAAGCAGTTACACTTTGGATTCTCCTTTGGTGCCAACTTCCAGGGCCTTAGCATCACCAACAATGGCCGTGTGACCGACGACGGCGAGCAGTGGTGGGCCGACATCCCGTCGCACTCGCCGGGTTTCAGCGTTAACGTGCTTGCCGACTACCGTCTGGGCACCCACTTCAACCTGCGTGTGTCGCCGGGCATGTACTTCGGCAACAAGGTGGTGCACTTCACCAACACACTCGGCGACCCCGAGAGCCTGGACCCGCTGCGCCTGCGGCAACGCCAAAACGTCAAGGCGACCTATGTGGTGCTGCCAGTGGACCTAAAAATCTCGGCCCTGCGCTACCACAATATGCGTCCTTACGTCACCACGGGCGTCATGGGCTTGTTCGACGTGGGCAAGGAGCGCAGCGAGCAGTACCGCCTCAAGGACACCGACGTGATGCTCACCGTGGGCATGGGCTGCGACTTCTACCTGCCCTTCTTCAAACTGTGCCCCGAGGTGAAATTCTGCTTCGGATTGCGCAACTTGATTGACCGCAACCGCCCTGACCTGCAGGACAATGAGCAGATGTACCACTTCACCGAGGCTGTCGACAAGGTACAAGACAATATGGTTGTGCTCACCTTCTACTTCGAATGATTTTCCTCTCCTATAAATAATAAATACCACCTCGCTGCGTTAATTAAAAGTAAACAACGGCAAACAAGACTATAGAGTGAACCGACCTCACACACACACATCGATGCTGCAACGGCTGGCGCTGACGCTGGTCGTGGCGCTTGCCACACTCGGCGTGAACGCCCAGGTTGACGCGCAATTCACGCAATACTGGGCTGTTCCGACTTACTACAATGCCGGTGCGGTGGGCAACATCGATTTCATTCACATCACCGCCGGAAGCCGTCTGCAATGGCTTGGCATCGAGCACTCGCCCAAGACCTTTGTTGCGATGGCCGACATGCCGTTTAAGTTTTTTGAGCGCCGCTGGGGTACCGGCGTGGTGCTGCAGCAAGAGAGCATGGGTCTGTTCAAATCGGTGACGGCTGCGGCCCAGATTGCATGGAAGAAACAACTGCTGGGCGGCACACTGAGCGTGGG
>JAEEGL012934143.1_pt1 | contig 18086 bp, 17 predicted proteins | sample 9134231 | NCBI WGS metagenome assembly JAEEGL01 (sample SAMN16246548, study PRJNA631951) | gut metagenome | biome: gut microbiome; feature: rumen; material: fiber-attached | host: Bos | place: Iran: Karaj | collected 2018-10 | reverse complement strand
TGAGACCTTGAAGTCAATCATCGGATGCGCAGAAAAAGCTGCCAAGATCCGTAAGACAGAAGAAAAGGCCAAGACAAACATGCTTACCAAGCAGAAGTATTCCTTCGATTCAAACGGTAAGCTTGCTAACTGTATCAGTAAAGATGCATCCAAGTGTGAAATCTTTATCGTAGAGGGAGATTCAGCCGGCGGCTCAGCCAAGATGGCGAGAGATCGTAACTTCCAGGCAATTCTTCCAATCAGAGGTAAGATTCTCAATGTAGAGAAGGCAAGTATCGACAAGGTTCTTGCAAATGCAGAGATCAAAACTATGATAAATGCCTTTGGATGCGGATTTTCAGAAGGTTATGGCAACGACTTTGATATCAATAAGCTTCGTTATGACAAGATAATCATCATGGCCGATGCGGATGTGGACGGTGAGCATATTTCGACACTTCTTTTGACATTGTTCTACAGATTTATGCCGGAGCTTATCTATCAGGGGCATGTTTATCTTGCTATGCCGCCGCTTTATAAGGCACTTCCGGCCAAGGGCAAAGAGGAATACCTCTACGACGACAGTGCTCTTGCAAAATACAGGAAGAATCATAAGGGCAGTTTTACTCTTCAGAGATATAAAGGTCTTGGTGAGATGGATCCGGAGCAGCTTTGGGAGACCACCCTTGACCCGGAGAGAAGACTTCTTAAGGCAGTAGAAATTGAGGATGCCAAGATGGCTTCTCAGATGACTGAACTTCTTATGGGCGTAGATGTTCCTCCGAGAAGAGAGTTCATTCATCAGCACGCAACTGATGCGGAGTTAGATATCTAAGCAGATTTAATAAAGAACTAGTTAAGGATAAAGATTCATATGGAAGATAGAATCATAAGAACCGAATATTCGGATATAATGCAGAAGTCCTTCATCGACTATGCCATGAGCGTAATCGTTGCAAGAGCTCTTCCTGATATTAGGGATGGTCTTAAGCCTGTACAGAGACGTACTCTTTACGATATGTACGAGCTGGGCATCAGATATGACAGACCTTACAGAAAGAGTGCAAGAATTGTCGGCGATACCATGGGTAAATATCACCCTCATGGTGACAGCTCGATTTATGATTGTCTTGTTGTGATGACTCAGGACTTCAAAAAGACTGTGCCACTTGTAGACGGTCATGGTAACTTCGGTAATATCGAGGGCGATCCACAGGCTGCCATGAGATATACAGAGGCAAGACTAGCCAAGATCACACAGGAAGGCTTTTTGGAGGATCTGGACAAGAATGTTGTTGATTTTGTTCCAAACTTCGATGAAACCGAGCGTGAGCCATCGGTTCTGCCTGTAAAGATTCCGAACTTCCTGATCAACGGTTCTGAAGGTATCGCTGTTGGTATGGCAACAAGTACACCACCTCATAACCTTGCTGAGGTTATCGATGCAGAGATAGCATATATGCAGAACGAATACCTCACCACCAAGGATCTGATGAAATACATCAAAGGTCCCGATTTCCCAACAGGCGGTATTGTTATCAACAAAGACGAGCTTCTGGAAATCTATGAGACAGGTGTTGGTAAGATCAGAATCCGTGGAAAGGTAGAGACCGAGAAGGGCAAGAATGGCCACATAAACCTTGTCATCACAGAGATTCCTTATACCATGATCGGTATGGGAATCGGCAAATTCATGTCAGATGTGGCTGAACTTGCTGAGAAGAAGATAACAAACGACATTGTTGATATTTCCAACCAGTCTTCCAAGGAAGGTATCAGAATTGTAATTGAGCTCAAGAAGGATACCGATGTTGAGAACTTCACAAACCTTCTATATAAGAAGACCAAGCTTGAGGATACTTTTGGCGTAAATATGCTTGCCATTGATAATGGAAGACCTGAGACCATGTCTCTTAAAGAAATCTTAAGAGCCTGTGTAGACTTCCAGTTTGAGACAGCAACGAGAAAGTATTCGACTCTTCTAAAGAAGGAACAGGACAAGAAAGAGATTCAGGAAGGTCTTATCAAGGCCTGCAATGTGATTGATCTTGTTATCGAGATTCTACGAGGTTCCGAGGATAGAGCCATGGCCAAGAAATGCCTTGTTGAAGGCGTAACAGAAGGTATCAATTTTAAATCAAGGGAATCTAAGGCTATGGCTGCCCAGCTTATGTTTACCGAAGCTCAGGCTGATGCCATCCTTGAGATGAGACTTTATAAATTGATAGGTCTTGAGCTTGACGCTCTGGTTAAAGAGCATGAGCAGACCGTTGCCAATATCTACAGATACGAGGATATTCTTGAGAGCCATGAGTCAATGTCCATGGTAATTCAGAATGACCTCAACAGGATAAAGAAGGAATTCCAAAGTCCCAGAAAGACTGTCATTGACAACAGAGATAATGCGGTCTACGAAGAAAAACCCGTAGAAGAAATAGACGTAGCATTTATCATGGACAGATTCGGCTATGCCAAGACCATTGATGCTACAACCTATGAGAAGAACAAAGAGACTATCGAGTCTGAGTTCAAATTCTCCTTTATCATGAAGAATACCGGTAAAGTCTGCTTCTTTACCAACACAGGAAATCTTCACACTGTTAAGGCTATGGATCTTCCTCAGGCCAAGATGAGAGATAAGGGCGTTCCTATCGATAACATCAGTAACTTCGATACATCCAAGGAGACAATAGTTATGGCTGCCAGTCAGTCAGACCTTAATCTCTACAGGCTTCTCTTTACAACGAAGACTTCAATGATGAAGATTGTCGACGGCGGAGAATTTGATGTATCAAAGAGAACTGTGGCAGCTACCAAGTTAAATGATGGCGACGAAGTTGTTAACGTTGAAATACTTCATACACAGAAGACTGTTATTCTCCGTTCAAACGACGGTTTCTTCCTAAGATTCTATGTGGATACAATCCCTGAGAAGAAGAAGGCTGCTGTTGGCGTTAGAGGTATGAGACTTGGTAAGAACGACTATATAAGAGATGTCTTTTACCTGAATGATATGGAAGAACGCGCCATAGAGCACAATGACAAGCAGCTTCAGCTTGGACATTTAAAGGTTACCAGCAGAGATACAAAGGGTACAAAGGTGAGATTATGAGAGTAATTGCAGGCAGCGCCAGAAGGCTTAAACTTGTTACTCCTGAAGGCAACGATACAAGGCCTACTCAGGACAGAATTAAAGAGACTCTTTTCAATATGATTCAGATGCAGGTTCCGGGAGCTGTTTTCCTTGATCTGTTCTCCGGAAGTGGCGGAATTGGAATAGAGGCTCTCTCAAGAGGAGCCAAAAAGGCTTATTTTATAGAAAATGCAACTAACGCATATAAATGCATCCTTGAGAATATCAAGACCACTCGTTTTGAGGATGTCGCAACAGTCATAAAATCCGACGTTGTAATTGGACTTCGTAATATTCACGAGGATGAAGCGGACATAATTTTCATTGACCCGCCTTATCACGATGATCTGTACCAGCGTACCCTGATACAGCTTGGATCAATGAACTATGTAACAAACAATACCATGATCATTATTGAAGCTCCTATTGAAATGGATTTTTCTTTTACAGATGATCTTGGATTTGAAGTAAGAAGAGTAAAAGAATACAAGACTAACAAGCATATATTTATTTACAGAAAGGGATAAATATGAAAACTGCTTTATATCCGGGTAGCTTTGATCCTGTAACTCTGGGACATTTGGACATTATACAGCGTGCTTCCCAGATGTTTGATACGGTTATTGTTGCTGTTATGTGCAATTCCGCCAAAACTCCATTGTTTACCCTTGATGAACGTGTTAAAATGTTAAAAGAGTCGGTTAAGGATCTGGACAATGTTATTATAGAATCCTTTGATGGACTGCTTATAAATTATTGTAAAGAGAAAAATATTCATATTGTTATCAGAGGCCTCAGAGCTATAACTGATTTTGAATATGAACTTCAGATTGCACAGACCAACAAAGAGCTTTCTCACAACCAGGTAGATACAGTATTTTTAACCACCAATCTTAAATATTCATATTTGAGCAGTTCAGTAGTTAAGGAAATTGCAAGTTATAATGGGGATATTACTCCTTGTGTTTCTGATTTTGTTGCTGATGCTCTCTACAAGAAATATGGTTATGAAGAAAGAAATAAATAAAGTCAGGGGGATACCACTATGACAAGCAGGATAGAGCAGCTAATCGATGAAATCGAAGCATATATAGATAGTTGCAAGCCTCAGCCTCTTTCACAGACTAAGATTATAGTTAACAAAGAAGAAATTGATGAGCTTTTAAGGGAACTTCGCAGCAAGACTCCCGAAGAGATCAAGAGATATCAGAAGATTATCAGCAATAAGGAAGCTATTTTGAATGATGCCCGCCAGAAGGCTCAAGCCCTTATTGATGAAGCCACTGTTCATACCAATGAACTTATAAATGAACACGAGATCATGCAGCAGGCTTACGCGCAGGCCAATGAAGTAGTTTCTCAGGCTGCAAAGAGAGCTGAGGAAATACTCGATAAAGCCATGAATGAAGCTAACGGTATGAAGGCTGCGGCTGTAGTATATACTGACGAACTTCTTGCAGGTGTTGAGAACATTATTACTCAGTCCATAGATGCGACAAGCAGGAATAATGACGACATTATCGCTTCAATCAGACAGAACAGCGATAATATGATTTCGTCAATTACTCAGAGCAATGATAGCATTTTGACAGCGCTTACTCAGTATGGTGAGATCGTTAAATCTAACAGGTCAGATCTCCAGCAGCCTACTGTTTCAAGCCCATCTGCTTCAGCCTCAAGTTCATCAGATGACACATCTTATCTTGATGCTGACGATGCTACAAGTGAGATGCCAGCGATTCCTGATGATGCACTCAATCTTGATATGTTAAACTAAGTAATAGAAAATTGAAAATAACATAAGCTGTCGCTATTTGCGGCAGCTTATTTATCGTAAAGGTACTTTAGGGGTATTTATGAAAAAACGTATTTGGAGTTTGTTATTATTCTTAGCGGTTTTATTTTGTTCTTTTAACTTTAATGCATTAAATGCATATGCAGCAAATAAGAATATTGTAGTTGTCATTGATCCCGGGCATGGTGGCAATGAAGGTACTAATCTTGGAGCAGTATATAATGGATTCATGGAAAAAGAGCTTACTCTAAAGGTTGCAAATGCCATGAAAGCCGAACTTGAGAAATACGACAACGTAACTGTCTACATGACAAGAACCACTGATCAGTTTATGTCATTAGAAGATAGGGCAGTATATGCCAAGCAAATGGGAGCGGATTTTGTTTTCAGCATTCATTTCAACGCTTCCGCGGAGCATAATTTCTTTGGTTCCGAAGTATGGTGCTCAGGTTTTGGAGACTATTACAAAAAAGGATATGAGTTCGGACTTCTTGAACAGAATGAACTTGGAAACCTTGGTCTGTATCAGAAAGGCGTAAAAACTAAAATTGGCACAAAGGGCGATTATTACGGAATAATAAGGCAATGCGTAGCAAGAGGAATTCCCTGCGATATTATTGAGCATTGTTATCTGGACCATGGCTATGATCTTCAGTATTTAAATGGACAGGATTTTACAACCACCTTAGGAAAAGCTGATGCCACAGCAGTTGCAAAGTATTACAAATTAAAGTCAAAGGATGGCAAGACCGATTATTTCGGTTTAAAAAATACATCAGTTAAGAAACCATCCGGAACCGTTTACCAGGATACAACAGATCCCGATGTATGCAAGATTCAGGTACTGGCATATGACTCAGCAAGCAGAAATGCTTTAGTTGAACTCACTGCAAAAGACAGTCAAAGCCCAATTATTTACTTTGCTTATAGCTATGATGGTGGAACAACATTCAGCACTTTAGGCATGTGGGACAGAACAAAAGATACGCAGTCTTTTAACGTAAAGATTCCAAACGGCAGACAGAGTGCGAACCTTGTTGTAAGAGCCTTTAACAGTTTTGAACTCTTTAAGGACAGTAACGGAGTAGCAATTGAGACTAGATAAATTCTTAGGTGACCAGAATATAGGAACCCGCAAGCAGATAAAAGAATATATAAAGAACGGAAGGTGCCAAGTTAACGGCGTTGTGGCTACCAAAGCAGACATGCGAATCGATGAAAACAACGATGAGATAAGCTTTGACGGGGAGCTATTAAGCTACAGCAAGTTCCATTACTTTATGCTTTATAAACCTGCGGGAGTTGTCAGCGCAACTACAGATGGCAGGAATAAAACTGTTCTGGATCTTTTAAGAGACGAAAATATAAAAGGTCTTAGTCCTGCCGGTAGACTGGATATAGATACAGAAGGACTTCTTCTGTTAACCGATGACGGTGAGCTTATTCACAGGCTTCTTTCTCCGAAAAAGCATGTTGATAAAGTCTATGAAGTTCACATTAAAAGCGCACTCTCTGAGGATTCTGCAAAGCTTCTTGAAGAAGGGATAGATATTGGTGATAAAAAGGATGATGGTTCTCCTTATTTGACTTTGCCGGCTAAAGTTGATGTAATTGGCAAAGATGAAGAAGAACTGGCTGTTATTCATCTTACGATTCATGAGGGAAGATTTCATCAGGTAAAACGTATGCTGGAGGCTGTAGGTAATGAAGTTCTTTTCTTAAAAAGGCTCTCTATGGGCCCTCTTTTACTTGATGATAATCTAAAGCCCGGTGAATACAGGCCACTGTCAGATGAAGAACTTGAAATGTTGGGAGTAAACAAAGAATAATGCAGTCAAAAGCTTATAAAGGTGATTTTGGTTATATAAAATACAGAAAGAAAGTAGCAATCATACGTACATCAATCTGCTTTGCTGTTGCAGTTGGCCTTTATGTGATTGGCCTTATTTTCTGGGGCTCACAGAGGAATATTATGAGTATTGTGGCAGTTTTGGGCTGTCTACCCACAGGTTGGAGCGCTGTAAATCTTGTAATGATGCTTAAGGCTGGCTTTTGCAGCGACGAAGATCATGAGAAAATCGAGGCCCATAAAGGAGGTCTTCTCATAAATTATGATCTTGTGATTACTTCATATGAAACCAACTACAATATTAACGCGTCCACAGTACTTGATAAGAATATTTGTCTGTATACATCAGATAAAAATATGGACCTGATAGACTGTGAGAAACATATCAGAAAGATGATTGCTCAAAGCGGTTATTCAGATCACAGTATCAAAATTTTTACAGATATCAATAAATTCTGTGAGCGACTTGCTAGTCTCGATAAACTAAGGGCAGAGCACGGAATTGATCCTAAAGCTATTGAAGATGCGTGGGTTCCGGGAACAGTGCAGACTCCTACTGGAGTTCTTTTGTCAATATCACTATGAAAGAAATTATTATCGGAAAAAATGAACAAGGGAAGCGTCTGGATGCATTTCTGGTAGGTTATTTGCCTAATGCCACTAAGGGATTCATCTATAAAATGCTAAGGAAGAAGAACATTACCCTTAACGGCAAGAAGGCTGAGGGTACCGAAAAGCTTAAGCCGGAAGATAGCATTAAGATTTTCTTTGCAGATGATACTTTTGAGAAATTCCGTGGGAAAGCCGAAGATTCAGTTAATGCTCAGAGTCATTTGCAATATAAGGCACTTAAAGCCCTTGGCTCGATTAGTATTATATATGAGGATTCGAATATTCTTCTTGTAAATAAGCCAGCCGGAGTTCTTTCCCAGAAATCCCAAAAGGATGATATCAGTCTTAATGACTGGTTAATTGAATATCTTCTTGATAAAGGTTCTATTTCTGTTAAAGAACTTGAGACTTATAAGCCTTCCATCTGCAATCGTCTGGATAGAAATACCAGTGGGCTTGTAATTTGCGCCAAATCTTTATTAGGGGCAAGAACCATGAATGGTATGCTTAAGGACAGGACCTTGGATAAGTATTACCGAACAATAGTAAGTGGCCAAATCAAAGATAAATCGAGGCTACAGGGCTATTTATATAAGGACGAAAAGAGCAATAAGGTTACCATAAAAACAGATGATCCACATAACGACTTATTTTCATATATTGAGACAGAGTATATGCCCATTGCATATGATAGCGAAAAAGATCTCACCATGCTTGAAGTAAAACTGATCACAGGTAAGACTCACCAGATCAGGGCACATCTGTCATCAATAGGCCATCCTATCATCGGTGATGTGAAATATGGTGGTAAAATAATAGGAGATCAAAAGTGTCAGCTTCTTCACAGCTATAGGCTTATATTCCCGACTGAAATGCCAACGGAATTTGAGAATATAGAGGGCAGTGAATTTATAGCGGATATGCCACTTGTCTTTTCTAAAATAATGAGTTCTAAATGAGATATTAAAATCATTGTTTAGATTTTATATCAGATATATTCATATATGGGGGAAATATGCCTACTTGGAAATCAAGAGGTCTTAGGGGATCCACCCTAGAGGAATTAATTAACAGAACAAATGAAAGGTATCAGGAGCTTGAACTTGCGTTAATCCAGAAGATACCTACTCCCATTACGCCCATAAATATCGAAAAAGAAACAAGGCATATCACTCTGGCGTACTTTGATCAAAAGAGTACCGTCGATTATATTGGTGCTGTGCAGGGTATTCCTGTGTGCTTTGATGCCAAGGAATGTGCTGCCACCACCTTTTCTTTAGAAAACATTCATCCTCATCAGGTAAGCTTTATGGATAGCTTTGAAAAGCAGGATGGAATAGCGTTTTTTCTTATTTATTTCACCAGTTTAAATGAATTTTATTATTTGCCCTTCAGAAAACTTAACGAGTTTTGGAATAGGGCTGCCTCCGGAGGGCGAAAGAGCTTTAGACGAGATGAACTTTCCGATGATTATGCAATTCCTTCTCCTGGAGATAACGGAATACTAATACCTTACCTGGACCTGATTCAGAAAGACTTAGACGAAAGATAGTGTTGACATAAAAGAAACTCTACTGTAAACTCTGTAGTATGATACCGAATTACCATGTTAGCACTGTGCAGTAATAAAGTGCTTTTTTAAGATAAGCGAGGTATATATGAGTAAATTTTTGTTACACACACCGGACGGCGTTAGAGATGTATATGGAAGAGAGTGTGGAGACAGAAAGAATCTATCATCCAAAATCCATAATAAGATTAAGAGCTTTGGATACGAGGATATCGAAACTCCCACATTCGAATTCTTTGACGTATTTGCTGAAGAGATAAATGCTTCAGATGCCAAGCAGCTCTTTAAATTCTTTGATACAGAAGGGAATACCTTAGTTCTTAGGCCGGACTTTACGCCGTCTATTGCAAGATGCGCCTCCAAAGTCATGCTTGAAAACGGCACTCCTGTAAGAGTCTGTTATGAAGGTAATGTTTTCCTTAATACGTCAAATCTTCAGGGAAAACTTAAAGAGAACTACAACATTGGCGTCGAGCTCATGAATGATCCTTCTGTTTATGCTGATGCTGAGATCATAGCTCTTTTGATTGATTCACTTAAATGCACCGGACTTAATGACTTTCAGGTTAGTGTAGGTGATGCTGATTATTATAAAGGCATTTGTGAAGAAGCAGGAATCAGCGACGAAACAGAAGAGAAGATTCGCGAAGCCATAATTGGCAAGAATTACTTTTTGGCTGAGAGCATTATGGCGGAGAACAATGTTCCGGAGAATTACAAGAATCTCATTGTTAAAGTTTCCGAATTCATAGGTTCCGATGATGCTTTGGACAAAGCGATGACGGAAGTCAGCAATGAACGGAGCCTTAATGCTGTAAAGAGGCTTAAAGAGCTCTATAAAGTTCTCACTTATTATGGAGTTGAAAAGTATGTATCCTTCGATCTTGGAATACTCAGTAAGTTTAACTATTACACCGGAGTGATTTTCAGTGCTTACACATATGGTGTTGGAGATGCTATTGCAAAGGGCGGAAGATACGATAATCTTCTTGGCAAATATGGTAAAGATGCACCTTCTATAGGATTTTCCATTGTTTTAGATGATCTTTTATCTGCACTCTACAGACAGAACATTGATGTAGCGCATGATGAAAAAGCCTTAACTATTACTTATACAACAGAAACATTTAAAGAAGCACTTGATAAGGCTAATTCACTTAGAAACGATGGCAAGAGAGTAGTGCTTGTAGCGGAGGATTTATGAGATATCTGACATTTGCTCTTGGAAAAGGAAGACTTGTGGATTCCACCATGGAGCTGCTTAATAAATGTGGTATTAACTGCGAAGAGATTCTTGATAAAAAGACAAGAAAACTTATTTTCACTAACGAAGAATTAAAGCTTAAGTTCTTTTTGGCTAAGGGCCCTGATGTTCCGACTTATGTAGAGTACGGAGCAGCTGATATTGGAATTGTGGGAGCAGACACAATTCTTGAAGAGAACAGAAGAGTTTATGAAGTTCTGGACCTCGGCTTTGGAAAGTGCAGAATGTGTGTATGCGGTCCTCATGATGCCAAAAAGCTTTTGGAACATCGAGAGATGATACGCGTGGCCAGCAAATATCCCAATATCGCAAAGGATTATTTCTTCAACAAGAAGCATCAGACTGTAGATATTATTAAACTAAACGGATCTGTAGAACTTGGTCCGATTGTTAACCTATCAGATGTTATTGTAGATATTGTGGAAACCGGTTCAACACTGCGAGAAAATGGACTTGAAGTATTGGAAGAAATCTGTCCATTATCTGCAAGAATGATCGTTAACCAAGTTAGCATGCAGATGGAAACCGAAAGAATCAGAAAGCTTATAAACAACATGAAGGAGAACTTAACATAATGCGTGTTCTTAATCTAAATGAAGAAACAAAACAGGAATTATTAAAAAACTTATTGAACAGAAATCCCGGCAGCTACGGAAGCTACGAGAGTACTGTCAATGAAATCATTCAAAATGTTAAAGAGAACAAAGATAAAGCTCTTTTTGAATACACCTTAAAGTTTGATAAATGTGAGATAAACTCCGGAAATATTCGTGTGACGAAAGAAGAAATTGATGAAGCTTTAGCTTCTCTAGATCCGGATTTCATTGAAGTAATGAAAAAGAGTGCTGAAAACATCAGAGTTTTCCACGAAAAGCAGAAGAGAAACACCTGGATTGATACTAAAGAAGATGGAAGTATCCTAGGGCAGAGGATTCTGCCTATAGAAATATCAGGTGTCTATGTACCCGGAGGAACAGCTGCTTATCCTTCCAGCGTACTTATGAACGTGCTCCCTGCAAAGGTTGCCGGTGTTGAACGAATTATCATGTGCACACCTCCCGGCAAAGACGGAAAAGTAAATGCCGGAACACTGGCAGCTGCATATATCGCAGGAGTAGATGAAATCTACAAAGCCGGAGGGGCCCAGGCTATAGCTGCGATGGCTTTTGGAACAGAGAGCATTCCTAAGGTTGATAAAATTACCGGTCCCGGAAATATCTTCGTTGCACTTGCAAAAAAAGCCTGCTTTGGCTATGTATCAATAGATTCAATCGCCGGTCCCAGCGAGATCCTGGTTCTCGCAGATGATACGGCAAATGCAAGATTTGTTGCTGCCGATCTGTTATCCCAGGCTGAGCACGATGTTCTTGCATCTGCAATACTGATTACCACCTCTAAACGTCTTGCAGATGAAGTTTCAGCAGAAGTCGATGGCTTTTTAAAGAAGCTTGAAAGAGCAGATATAATCCAAAAATCTTTAGATAATTATGGATTCATTTTCATAGCAGATGATATGAAAGACGCTATAGACGCCACCAATGCTGTAGCCTCTGAGCACCTTGAAATCATTACCGCAAATCCGTTCGAAACTATGACAAAGATTAAGAATGCAGGTGCTATTTTCTTAGGTTCATATTCCTCAGAACCTCTCGGAGACTATTTTGCAGGCCCAAATCATATTTTGCCTACAAACGGAACTGCCAGATTCTTCTCGCCACTTAATGTTGATGATTTCATGAAGAAGACAAGTATAGTATCATATTCTAAAGAAGCTCTTGAAAAAGTACACAAGGATATTGAGCTATTTGCCAAAAAAGAAGGATTGACTGCACATGCAAATTCTATTGCCGTAAGGTTTGAAAACTAAGAATTTTGCAAGTTAACTTTCTAAAACAATTATAAACTGCAAGTTATTTAATTTTTATATGATTAATTTAACAACATTTTGTTTGATTAATTAAGGAGACACAATTTATGGATAATAGGTCCGCAAAAATTGCAAGAAAGACAAAGGAAACTGAAATTGAGATTTCTCTTTGCATTGACGGCTCAGGGAAGAGTGAAATCTCAACAGGAATAGGTTTTTTTGATCATATGCTGGAAGCGTTTGCAAGACATGGTTTATTTGACCTAATTGTTAAGGTAAAAGGCGACCTGAATGTTGACTGTCACCACACTGTAGAGGACACAGGAATTGTTCTTGGACAGGCTATTTCACAGGCTATTGGCGACAAAAAAGGAATTAAGCGCTATGGCAGCAACATACTTCCAATGGATGAAACTCTTGTTATGAGCGCAATTGATCTATGCGGAAGGCCATATTTTGTTATGGATGGTGAATTTACCTCACCTATGGTTGGCGAATTCGATACCCAGATGGTTCGAGAGTTCTTTTACTCCATATCATATTCAGCTGCTATGAATCTCCACCTCAGGATAATAACAGGAACAAATGACCATCACAAAATCGAAGCTTTATTCAAGTCATTTTCAAAATCTCTGGATGAAGCCACTACAATTGACCCACGAATAACGGAAGTATTAAGCACAAAGGGAGCTCTCTAATGGAAAATCTTAAGAAAAAGCTTATTGCAAGTATATATTTAAAAGATCAGAAGGCAGTTAAGTCACTTGATGATTTATCAGTCATATGTGATGATCCAAGGAGCCTTGCAGAGAAGTATTCTGATTCCGGTGTAGATGAGATTATTGTTTTCGATCTTTCAGAAGCCGGAAATGACACACAGCATGACAAAGCCCTCGATACCATAAAGGATATATGCAAAGCTGTAGATGTTCCTGTAACAGGCGCCGGAAATGTTAAGCGAATGGAAGATATTAAAAAACTGCTATATGCCGGCTGCAAGAAAGCGCTTTTAAATTTTTCCAAAGATGGAAATATTGAAATTCTCGAGGAAGTATCCGGGAAATTCGGCCCCAAAAAGATAGGCATCAGTTTCTCAGATTTAGAGCAACTAAAAGCCCGCAAACAACATGTTGAAAGTCTTGCAACATCTGCTTATTTCATTAGGGACTATACAGAAAGTTCCGGGAAGTTATTCGGGAAAGAATATGATTTAAATCTTGAGCTGAATATAGCTCCTGAAGAAGGCGACAGAAGATCTGCGGATGAGATTTATGCAAGTGCTGGTGTCGTCACAGGTATTTTCGGTAATTATATAAATTCAAAATCTGAGCAGCTTTCAGAAATCAAGAATATATGTATTTCAAAAGGCATTAAAATGTGTCAGCTGGAGCCATCATTTACCTGGACACAGCTCAAGAAAAATTCAGACGGAATGGTTCCCGTTATTGTTCAGGACTATCGTACTGATCAGGTCCTTATGCTAGCTTATATGAACGAAGAGGCATATAATAATACTCTAAGGACAGGAAAAATGACTTACTTTAGCAGAAGCAGAAATCAGCTTTGGCTAAAGGGCGAGACCAGTACTCATTTCCAGTATGTGATGTCACTTACAGCGGATTGTGACCTTGATACTATATTGGCTAAGGTCAAACAAATAGGCGCTGCATGTCATACCGGAAGTTATTCGTGCTTCTTCAACGAGATTGCCAAGAAGGATTACAGTGAGAAAAATCCTCAGAAGGTTTTGGATAGCGTATTTGACGTTATCAAGGACAGAAAGGCTAATCCTAAAGAAGGCTCATACACCAATTATCTTTTTGATAAAGGCATCGACAAGATACTAAAAAAAGTCGGTGAGGAAGCAACCGAAATGGTCATTGCCGCCAAGAACCCCAATTCAAACGAAATAGTTTACGAAATGTCAGATTTCCTGTATCATATGATGGTCCTCATGGCTGAGAAAAATGTCAGTTGGGAGGATGTAACAGACGAACTGTCAAGACGATAAGGAAATGATATGAATTACAAATTAGCACTTTCAGATGAGACACTCCTAAGTATCGAGAAACCCGAAAGATATATTGGTAACGAAGTTAACAGCGTTACCAAGGACAAGGATCAGATTGATATCCGATTCGCGTTCTGCTTTCCGGATGTTTACGACATAGGAATGTCTCATCTTGGTATACAGATACTTTACGGAATGTTCAACTCTTATGACGATGTCTGGTGTGAACGTGTTTATTCACCATGGGAAGACATGGATAAGAAACTTAGAGAAGAGAACATTCCTCTTTTTGCGTTAGAATCTCAGGATCCGGTTAAGGATTTTGATTTTCTCGGTTTTACCCTGCAGTACGAGATGTGCTATACAAATATACTGCAGGTTTTAGACCTATCAAAAGTTCCACTTCTTGCTTCAGAAAGAACCTGGGACGATCCGATTGTAGTCGGCGGCGGACCATGCACGTATAATCCAGAGCCAATTGCCGACTTCTTTGATTTTTTCTACATCGGAGAAGGAGAGACTAGATACAGAGAAGTGTTTGACCTGTATAAGAAAGCCAAGAAAGATGGAATAACAAGACAGGAATTCCTAAGAGAGCTGTCACATATTCCCGGCATGTATGTTCCATCTCTTTATACCGTGGAATACAAGGAAGATGGAACTATAAAGTCCATGAAGCCAATATATGATGACGTACCATCTGTTATCAAAAAAGAAATGTGCAGCGAGCTGTCAGATGCATTTTATCCAACTAAGCCGGTAGTTCCATATAGCAAGATAACTCAGGACAGAGTTGTACTGGAAGTTATGCGAGGCTGTATCAGAGGCTGCAGATTTTGTCAGGCAGGACAATTATATAAGCCCCTTAGAGAGAAAAATGTTGAGCATTTAAAACAGCTCGCAATAGAATCATTAAAGAACACAGGTTATGAAGAAATTTCTTTGAGTTCTCTTAGTTCCAGCGATTATACAGGACTTCCCGAGCTTATCGATTTCCTGATCAAGAGCTGTAATGAGAAAAAGGTTAATATTTCTTTGCCATCACTTAGAATTGATGCCTTTTCTCTGGATGTCATGAGTAAGGTTCAGGATGTTAAAAAGAGCTCCCTTACATTTGCGCCTGAGGCCGGAACGCAGCACATGAGAGATGTCATAAACAAAGGTCTTTCAGAAGAAGACATATTGAGAGGTTCTCATGAGGCCTTCCTTGGCGGCTGGAATAAAGTTAAGCTTTACTTCATGTTAGGACTTCCTTTTGAGACAGACGAAGATATACTTGGTATCGGTGATATTGCAAACAAGGTTGCTGTAGAATACTTTGAAACTGTACCAAAGGAAAAAAGAAATGGAAGAACAATCGATATTGTTGCCAGTACCTCTTTCTTTGTTCCAAAACCATTTACACCTTTTCAGTGGGCTCCAATGAATACCCGAGAGGAGTTCCTGGAGAAAGCAAACAAGACAAGAAAAGGAATCATGTCCCAGCTTAACCAGAAACATATCAAATACAACTGGCACGAAGCTGATGCAAGTATGATGGAAGGTATATTGGCAAGAGGAGATAGAAAGCTGTGTAAGGTAATCCTGAAAGCATACGAGAAAGGGTGTATTTTTGACGCCTGGCAGGAATTCTTCAAATTCGATGTATGGATGGATACTTTTAAAGAGTGCGGAGTTGATCCGTTTTTCTATACTACAAGGCATCGAGACGATGATGAAATATTCCCTTGGGATATAATTGACTGCGGTGTAACAAAGGCATTCCTTTTAAGAGAATGGAAGAGAGCCCAGGAAGGTAAGCCTTCTACAAACTGCAGACAGGGTTGTCTTGGATGTGGCGCCGGAACTTTCGGTGTCGGTGTCTGTTTTGAAAACAAATGATATTGTATCGGAGATTGTATGTTATGAACAAACTCAGACTTAAATTCTCCAAGAATGGTCCAATCAAATTTATTGGCCATCTTGATGTTATGAGATATTTCCAAAAAGCTATACGGCGAGCAGAGATAGATGTTAAGTACTCTGAAGGTTTCAGCCCTCATCAGGTCATTTCATTTGCTCAGCCTTTAAGCGTTGGCGCAACCAGTGATGGTGAGTATATGGATATGACTGTCAATTCAATGGTCAGCGTAACAGATATTATGGACAGATTGAATGCAGTTATGAACGAGGGCATTGAAATACTTGCAGTAGAAGAGCTTGGTGAAGGTTCCGAAAAAGCTATGACAGCAGCATATGCTGCAAGATATGACATAAAATTCCGCGAGAACTCAAAACCCGATTTTGATTGGATTAGCCAGTTCAAAAAATATCTTGAACAAGATAAACTCCCTGCCATGAAGAAAACTAAGAGCGGAGAAAAAGAGATAGATATGAAACCTCTTATCTTTGAGTATTCTTTTGATGAAGAGAATGAATCCGTAAATCTCCTGCTTAGCATGAGCAGTCTTGCAACACTAAAACCAGCGCTCTTATTTGCAGGATTTTTTGAGAGTTTATCAAAGGAGTTCTCGCCTGCTGTTCTGGATATTCACCGGGTAGATATATACAAGCTTGTTCAAAACGAGAAAGAAAGTTATATTTTGCCTTTTATAAACAACAATAACGAACCAAAATTCTTTGTCTCATAAAGGAGATACAGTTCAAGTGTCAGACGCAAACATAATTATATCCGAATATAAAAAAACGCCTGTAGTTTGCGGTTTTATCGACGATAAAATGGAGTTTCTTTCTTTTGTAAGAGAGAGCGAGCTAAACAAAATCTATATAGGCAAGGTAGATCATGTTGTAAAAAACCTTGACGCTGCTTTTGTCAAAATCAGTAATGACAAGATAGGATATCTTTCTTTAAAAAACATAGTAAATGCATGTATAACCGCCAAGAATTCAAAATCAGATGCTATTATAAAAGCCGGCGATGAAGTACTTGTTCAGGTTGAATCGGAAGCAGTTAAAACTAAAAGATGTAAGCTGACCACAGGCTTTTCGTTATCCGGCAAATACACTGTAGTAACTCTTGGAAGAAGCGGGGTTGGCAGTTCCGTAAAACTTGAAGATTCAATTCGCAAAGAGTTGATAGAGAATACAAAAGACCGTCTGGTAGAACTGAGTGAGGAATATAAAGAAAAACTATTTGGAGAGAACCTCGGTTTCATAATAAGAACCGGTGCAGCAGACTTAATCGATGGCAATAATGATTTTGTAAGGGAGATAATCGATGATGCATCTGATGTTGTAAACAGGATATGTACAATTCTTTCAAACGCCCGATCAAGAAAGATTTATTCATGCCTTTATTCCCCCAGCGCTGATCCGGAAGATGATTTGCTTGCTTTGCACATAAAAAAAACGAGTGCTTTTTTAAAAACCAAGGGATTTTCTAACCAATCTATCGTGCAAGACTCCGGAATTCATGGTATTCCTTCAAAAATAGACAGCTTGCGATCTAATAAAGTATGGCTGAAAAGTGGAGGTTTTCTTATTATCGAGCAGCTTGAAAGCTTCAATGCGATAGATGTAAATACCGGAAAGGCTATAAAAGGCAAGAAAGATATTTCTTTTGATATTAATCTGGAAGCCGCAGATGAGATAATGAGACAGGTGCGTCTGCGAAACCTCACAGGAATGATTCTTATAGATTTTATAAACATGAAGGATGAACCGTCATATGACAAATTGACCGATCATGTGAAAGCTCTATGCAGACTTGATCCTGTCCATACATCTTTTGTTGATATTACAGGCCTTGGCATAATGGAGCTTATAAGAAATAAAAACGATAAATCATTAAAAGAAATATTGCAAGAAGTTGAAAATAGTGTTGACATATGATAAATACAGTGTTATATTACTATGGTATGCCGCTTAACTAGGCTTAAGTGAACTTAAAGTTCCGCCAAAGTTAGCGAGTTTTTAGAAGAAGGAGGCAACTTATGTACGCAATTATTGTAACTGGTGGTAAGCAGTACAAAGTTTCCGAGGGCGACGAGATCAGAGTTGAGAAGCT
>JAEEGL011311031.1_pt1 | contig 18086 bp, 11 predicted proteins | sample 9134231 | NCBI WGS metagenome assembly JAEEGL01 (sample SAMN16246548, study PRJNA631951) | gut metagenome | biome: gut microbiome; feature: rumen; material: fiber-attached | host: Bos | place: Iran: Karaj | collected 2018-10 | reverse complement strand
CGACGAACTCTGCGGTCTCGTGTCGGGCGATGACCATTTGGGCGATACGCTCACCGTCGTTGACGGTAAAGTCCTGGTCGGAGAGGTTGATGAGCACCACACCGATGTCGCCCCTGTAGTCGGCATCGATAGTACCTGGCGCGTTGAGCACGGTGATGCCGTGCTTCAGAGCCAGGCCGCTGCGGGGACGCACCTGTGCCTCATAGCCCGGCGGGAGTGCGATGTGCAGTCCCGTGGGGATGAGCCGGCGTTCCAGAGGACGGAGCACGATGGGAGCGTCGATGTTTGCTCTCAAATCCATGCCCGCGCTCTGTGCTGTGGCATATTGCGGCAGTGGTTGGTGGCCGCGGTTTACGATTTCAATCTTCATCTTTCCACTGTTTATACGGGTTCATCCTCAGATGGGAGTTGTAGTATCGGTGGTCGCCAGTGACTTCGTCGCCGAGGAAGGACGGACGGTCGTAAGACTCATCGGGGTCAGACAGCTCTACTTCGGCGATGACCAGTCCCTCGTTGTCACCATAGAACTCGTCAACCTCGAAGGTGTGTCCATCAGCGACGGGCACGAGATAGCGCCGCTTGTCGATGATGCCGGGCTGGCAGAGGTGGAACAGCTGACTGGCCTCCTCTGCGGTGATTTCCTTCTCGAACTCATAGCGGCTAAGACCACCGTCGAGCGAGGGTCCCTTGATGGTAAGGAACCCCTGCTCATCACGCAGACGGACACGCACCGTATGCCCGTGGCCGCTGCAGATGTAGCCCTGCTTAATGCGGTAGCTCTTCACGGCGAGACGCTTGTAGCTGTCGTCGCACACCCGGAACTTCCGCTCAATCTCCAACATTTTTATTACCCGTAAACGTAGATAGACATGAGTGCGAAGGCTGCTGCCACAACGATGAGCACTCCGAAGATCCAGTTCACAATCTTGCGGCCTTCCTGTTCCTGCTTTTTCTCGTAAGCCCGCTGCTTCGCATTGAGCTTCTTTTCTTTTTCTTTAGCCATAATACTATTATTTATTTGTTTAACATTATTCTTCGGTTTCTGGGAATTCCATGAGGTATGCCTTGATAAATCCGTCGAGTTTACCGTTCATGACGCTTTCCACGTCGCGGGTCTCGTAGTTGGTACGGTGGTCTTTCACACGCTTGTCGTCGAAGACGTAGCTGCGTATCTGCGAACCCCATTCAATCTTTTTCTTCCCGGCCTCAATCTTCGCCTGTGCCTCCATGCGCTTCTTCAGGGCGCGGTCGTAGAGCTGGCTCTTGAGCAGCTTCATGGCACGCTCCTTGTTCTTCGGCTGGTCACGGGTCTCAGTGTTCTCGATGAGGATTTCCTCCTCCTCGCCCGTGTCGGGGTCGGTATACCAGTAGCGCAATCGCACGCCCGACTCCACCTTGTTCACGTTCTGTCCGCCGGCACCCGACGAGCGGAAGGTGTCCCAGGAGAGCTTTGCCGGGTCAACGTACACCTCTATGGTATCGTCGATGAGCGGCGAGACAAAGACCGACGCAAACGAGGTCATACGTTTTCCCTGCGCGTTGAACGGGCTGACGCGCACGAGGCGGTGTACGCCGTTCTCGCTCTTCAGGAATCCGTAGGCATACTCGCCGCCCTCTATCTGCATGGTGACGCTCTTGATGCCGGCGTCATCACCTTCAAGCAGACTGCTTATCGACACCTTATGCCCGTGGGCCTCTGCCCACCGCATATACATACGCATGAGCATCTGCGCCCAGTCCTGGCTCTCCGTGCCTCCGGCGCCGCTGTTGATCTTCAGCACGCAGTCCATCGGGTCTTCCTTCTGGCGCAGCATGTTCATCAGCTCCAGCTCCTCTATGGCCTGCAGGGCCTGACGGTAGTCGTCATCAACCTCCTCTTCCGTCACCATCTCCTCCTTGTAGAAGTCAAAGGCGAGCTGCAGCTCGTCAGCCTTCTGGCGCACGTCCTTATATCCGTCGAGCCACCGCTTGATGTCCTTCACCTTCTTCATCTGCTCCTCAGCCCGCTTGGGGTCTTCCCAAAAGTCGGGGGCCTGCGTGCGCAGCTCCTCCTCCTCGTACTCCACCTGCCGCTCGTCTATACGGAGGTAGTGGCGCAGCTTGTCGGTGCGGTCCAGAATGTCCTTCAGTTGCTCTTGCGTTATCATTCGGCTGCAAAATTAATCATTCTTTGCGAATACACAAATAATATGGGCAAAACTTTTATTTCTTTTCACTTATACGTTGAAGCGGAAGTGCATGATGTCTCCGTCCTGTACGACATAGTCCTTTCCCTCGACGCCCATCTTTCCGGCCTCCTTGACGGCTGCCTCGGAGCCATACTTGATGTAGTCATCGTACTTGATGACCTCTGCGCGAATAAAGCCCTTCTCAAAGTCAGTGTGGATGACACCGGCGCACTGCGGGGCTTTCCATCCCTTGCGGTAGGTCCAGGCCTTCACCTCCATCTCTCCGGCTGTGATGAACGTCTCGAGGTTGAGCAGGGCGTAGGCTTTCTTGATGAGGCGGTTCACGCCGCTCTCCTCCAGTCCCAGCTCTTCGAGGAACATCTGCTTGTCCTCATAGCTCTCCAGCTCGGCGATGTCCTCCTCGGTCTTGGCGGCGATAATCATCATCTCCGCGCCCTCCTCGGCGGCCAGTGCCTCCACCTTCTTTGTAAAGTCGTTGCCGCTCTTGGCGTCGGCCTCGCCCACGTTGCAGACGTAGAGCACGGGTTTTGCCGTGAGCAGGAAGAGGTTGCGGGCACAGTCCTGCTCGTCCTTCGTGTCAAACTCCACCACGCGGGCGTTCTTTCCCTGGTCGAGCACCTCCTTGTAGGCTTTCAGCACGGCCAGCTCAACCTTTGCGTCCTTGTTGCCGGCGGCAGCGGCCTTCTCCGTGCGTGCCAGACGACCCTCGATGGTCTCCAGATCCTTCAGCTGCAGCTCGGTGTCGATGATTTCCTTGTCGCGTATGGGGTCGATGGTGCCGTCCACGTGGGTGATGTTCTCGTCTTCGAAGCAGCGCAGCACGTGGATGATGGCGTCGGTCTCACGGATGTTGCCCAAGAACTTGTTTCCCAGTCCCTCGCCCTTCGACGCGCCTTTCACCAGTCCGGCGATGTCCACGATTTCACACGTAGCAGGAACGATGCGTCCGGGATGCACCAGCTCTGCCAGCTTGCCCAGCCGCTCGTCGGGCACGGTGATAACGCCCACGTTGGGTTCTATCGTACAAAAAGGGAAGTTTGCTGCCTGTGCCTTTGCGCTCGACAGACAGTTGAAGAGTGTGCTCTTCCCCACGTTGGGAAGGCCCACTATACCACATTTTAATGCCATTTCTCTTTACATTATTATAATAATCGGGTGCAAAGGTACAAAGAAAAAATGAAACACCATAAAAACTGGCCATAAAAAATGCAATGGCTTACTTCCAAAATAGTTACTCTTTTAGGATGATAGCACATAGTACTTCTGGCTCCTTTCCCCCTTGCTTTTGATGCCCGACGAGGGGTTGAGTGCCAGCTTGCGGAGTTCCAGGGTGGCGGCAGAACGCGACAGGCCTGTCAGGTCGACATAGTCGGGAACGCGCATGAAGGGGTGGCTCTTCAGGAAGTCCAGGGCTTTCTGGAGACGTTGCTCCTGCGTGTATTTCGACTTGTGCAGCCGGCTGACACCACCTTTCTTCAGTGTACACTTGTCGGAGGTGTTGATGATGAGGTCGTTGTCGGCCCTGTATGACACGCCCGTCACCATTATGGATGACGCGTTTCTTGTCTGCTCGCCCTGTTCAAAGGCATCCTGCAGCATGTCGTCCCTCACGCCCAGTTTGGCGTTGAAGGTTCCTATACCTTCCAGCTTCACCGAGAAGCCTTCGGCCATGCACAAGGCCAGCTTCTCGCTCACCAATGAGAGCACACCAAGGATGGTGCTCTCTTCCATCCTGCCCTCGCGGGCACACTGGCTGACAAACGTACGGTAGTTCATGGGCTTCCGCTCCATCTTGTAGTAAGCCTGCGTGCGGCCTGTTCCGTTGATGTCGGCTATTTCCTGCTTGATATATTTTGCGTACATAATAGATAGGGTTTATATACTTTGCAATAGTAGGTAACGCTTCCTAGCGTTACACCATTGTCACGCTGGGAAGCGTGACCTACTACTTGGACGCTGCAAAGTTAGTCAAAAGTATTAAAACAACCAAATACTGTCGAAAAAATAGCAAATACCGACGTGATTTTAACAAGTACCGACGGGATTTTATCAAATACCGACGTGATTTTAATGAATACCGACGGTATTTTAACTTTACCCCTGGGCTTCAGGCGAGACAGAACGGAGGTCTGTGACCTTTAGCCCGTATCTCCGTCACAGCCATGACGTACCTTTTTTAAAGTGGACTCAGTAATCTTAATTTGTGTGAAGAGACCAGTTTCTTTTGTGTATTTCGGAGAAAAGGAGTAAATTTGCAACAAAATTGCGAAATTAAAATCTTTACGCTATATGAAACACCTAGTGACTTCGATTTTTGCCTTGACACTGAGCCAGGTGACCAGTGCAGGGGAAGTGTTTATAAACACACCTAAGACGACGCTGATGCTCTCGGTGGAAGAGGGCCAGACACCACGTATTCACTATTATGGCTCGCGCCTGAAGGCTGACCAGGCCCACGAGGTGTACGATGCCATGAGCATCAACAGCGATGCCTATCCTGCCTTCGGGCGCAACAGCTTTGACGAGACGGCACTGAGCGTGACCCACGCCGATGGCAACATGTCGACGGAGCTGGTGGTAGTAGGTCACGCTTCCCAGCGTGACAATCAGCACAGTGCTCCCACGCTGGGAAGCGTGGGCTACTATGACGACATCACCGTCATCTCGATGAAGGACAAGAAGTACGACTTCTTCGTAGATCTCTACTACAAGGCCAACGACCAGAGCGACGTGATAACGACGTGGACGGTGATCCGCAACGGTGAAAAGAAGCCCATCCGTCTAGAGCAGTATGCCAGCGGCGTGCTGCCTATCCGTCAGGAGGGTGCATGGCTCACCCATTTCCACGGTTCATGGGGCCAGGAGGCCGGGATGACCGAGGAGCCGCTGACGGCAGGCCTGAAGGTGATTGTGAACCACGACGGTGTACGCAATGCGATGGACGACCGTGCCGAGGTGATGATCTCGCTCGACGGCAAGCCGCAGGAGAACAGCGGGCGCGTCATCGGTGCCGCCCTCTGCTGGACGGGCAACTACAAGATTCGCCTGGAGACACGCGGCAAGCACCAGCACACACTGCTCGCCGGCATTGACGACCTGCACACGGCCTACACCCTGAAGCCGGGCGAGACGTTCACCACTCCCGAGCTGGCGCTGACCTACAGCGAAGAGGGCAAGGGTGGCGTGAGCCGGTCCTTTCACCGCTGGGGACGCAACAGCCAGTTGCACAACGGAAAGGCACTTCGTGAGATTCTCCTGAACTCGTGGGAGGGTGTCTACATGAACGTCAACCAGGAGGTGTGCGAGCAGCTGATGGACGGCATCAAAGACCTGGGCGGCGAGCTCTTCGTCGTCGATGACGGATGGTTTGGCCGCAAGTACCGCCGCACCTACGACGACAAGGCCCTGGGCGACTGGATGACCGACACGGTAAAGCTGCCCAAAGGTGTTCCCGCCCTGGTGAAGGCCGCCGAAGACCGTGGCCTGAAGTTCGGCATCTGGATTGAACCGGAGATGACGAACAGCACGAGCGAGCTCTTTGAGGCACACCCCGACTGGGTGGTGGCTCACCCGACACGTGAGCTCTCCAAGGGACGTGGCGGCACGCAGCTCGTTCTCGACCTCTCGAACCCCAAGGTGCAGGACTTCGTCTACAGCATCGTGGACAACCTGATGAAGGAGAACCCCACACTACATTATATGAAGTGGGACTGCAACATGTCGATGCAGAACTTCGGCAGCAGCTACCTGACAGCCGATAAGCAGAGCCACCTCTTCGTGGACTATCACCTCGGTCTGCGCAGCGTCCTGGAGCGCATCCGCAAGGCTTATCCCGACCTGGTCATCCAGCTCTGCTCCAGCGGTGGCGGTCGCGTGAACTGGGGTGCCATGCCCTACTTCGACGAGTTCTGGGTCAGCGACGACACCGACGCGCAGCAGCGCCTCTTCATCCAGTGGGGCACCAGCCACTTCTTCCCGCCAATAGCGATGGCCCAGCACGTGAGCGCCTCGCCCAACCACCAGACAGGCCGCGTCATTCCCCTGAAATTCCGCTTCGACGTAGCCATGACGGGTCGCCTCGGTATGGAGATGAAGCCCAGCGACCTCGACGAGAAAGAGCGCGAGTATGCCAAGAAGGCTATGTCGTTCTACAAGGAGATACGACCCATCATCCAGTTGGGCGACCTCTACCGTCTGCTGTCGCCCTACGAGAACAATGGCTTCTGCAGCGAGATGTTCGTCACGGAGGACAAGAGCGAGGCCGTGTTCTTCTGCTACAAGTTTGAGAACTACATCGGCCTGGAGACGCCCCGCTGGCACATGGCCGGCCTCGACCCCAACGCCACCTACCGCCTGAATGAGTTTGAGTGCGCCGAGCGCAGCCACTACTTCGAGGACAAGACCTTCTCAGGCAAGTTCCTCATGGAGACGGGCCTTGATGCCACCCTCGGCCGTCAGTTTGCCAGCCGGGTGATAAGACTCAAGAAGATATAGTACTGATGGCTGACAACACCTACGAGAGTCGGAAATTTATTATCGGCATAGTGGCCATCGCCATTATTGCCATCTACATCGTGCGCCTCTTCACGTTGCAGCTGATGAGCGACGACTATAAGAAAAACGCCGATTCCAACGCTTTCCTGAAGAAGGTGGACTTCCCCTCTCGCGGTGTCATCACCGACCGCAACGGCGAGTTGTTGGTATACAATCAGCCCAGCTATGACATCATGGTGGTGATGAACGAGGTGTCCAAGACGATGGACACACTGGAGTTCTGCAACACGCTGGGCATCACCAAGGAAGAGTTCGACGACCGCATGGCGTCCATTCGCAAGGTGAGGGGATATTCGCGCTTTACGCAACAGTTGTTCCTGAGCCAGCTCTCCGACCATGACTTCAGCATCTTCCGCGAGAAGATGTACCGCTTCCCTGGCTTCTATGTACAGAAACGCAGCATACGACAGTATGAGCACCCCTTCCTTGCCCACGTGCTGGGCGACATAGCTGAGGTGTCGCCATCGGACATCGAGGCCGACGAATACTACCAGCCTGGCGACTACATCGGCAAGCAAGGCGTGGAACGTTCCTACGAGAAGCAGCTACGTGGCGAGAAGGGTGTGCAGATATTGCTGCGCGACGCCCACGGACGTATCAAAGGTCGCTACAAGGACGGCGAACTGGACAGTAAGCCCGTGCCGGGGAAGAACCTCACGCTCTCCATCGACTACAAGCTGCAGGTGCTGGCCGAGCGGCTGCTCGAAGGCAAGATAGGCAGTATCGTGGCCATCGAACCGAAGACGGGTGAGGTGCTCTGCATGGCCAGTTCGCCTACCTACGACCCACGCGAGATGGTAGGTCGGCAACGGTCGCAGACGCACCGCGAATTGAGCCGCGACCCCATGAAGCCACTCTACAACCGCAGCATCATGGGCCGCTATCCACCCGGCTCCACCTTCAAGACCACACAGGCGCTGACCTTCCTCACTGAAGGCATCATCACCCCCCAGACCGCCTATCCTTGCTACCACGGCTTCGTATACAAAGGACTGCGCGTGGGTTGCCACGGCCACGGCTCGCCGCTGCCGCTGGTGCCTGCCATCAGCACGTCATGTAACGGCTATTTCTGCTGGGGACTCTACTACATGATTGGCAACCGTGAAAAATACCCCACGGTGCAGGATGCCATTAACCGCTGGCGCGACTATATGGTGTCGATGGGCTTCGGCTATCAGACGGGCATAGACCTGCCGGGCGAGAACCGAGGGATGATTCCCAACGCCACGTTCTATGATAATCGCTACAAAGGCTCGTGGAACGGACTGACCATCATCTCCATCTCCATCGGTCAGGGAGAGGTGGGAGCCACACCGCTGCAAATCGCCAACCTGGGAGCGACCATTGCCAACCGTGGATGGTTCATCACGCCTCATGTGGTGCGCAAGGTGCAGGGAGAGCCACTAGACACGCTCTACAGCCGACGTAACAAGACGATGGCCGCCACGTGGGCATACGAGGAGGTGGCGAGGGGTATGCGGTCGGCGGCACTGGGAGGTACATGCAAGGGACTGGCACACTATAACTTCATGCCTTGCGGAAAGACGGGAACGGCGCAGAATAAGGGTCATGACCACAGTGTCTTCATGGGCTTTGCACCCATGGACGACCCGAAGATTGCCGTTGCTGTCTACGTGGAGAACGGTGGATGGGGAGCCACCTACGGCGTGCCCCTGGGCGGACTCATCATGGAACAGTATATCAACGGCGAACTTTCGGAAGCCTCAGAAAAGAAAGCCACTGACTTCCAGAACAAGCACATCGACTACGGTACGGCAGAGAGGTAAAAGACCCTCCCCTGTCCCCTCCCTGTTGAGGGAGGGGAAGTTAAAGGACTTAGTATTCCGTCTTGTCCTCCTTCTCTTCCCAAAGTCGGAAAGTGGTGAGGGCTTCATCGCGCAACATTGGAATAATAGGAACGGTGCGGCCAGACAACGGGCGGTCCAATTCTTCGTAGATAAAATCGTCGTCAAAACCAATGTCTGCGGCATCCTTACGGTTGTTACCATAGAAAATACGGTCTATGTGCGCCCAGTAGATAGCCCCCAGGCACATGGGGCATGGCTCGCACGAGGTATAAATGGTGCAGCCGCTGAGGTCGAAGGTGTCCAACTTACGGCAAGCCTCACGTATGGCGCTCACCTCGGCATGTGCCGTAGGGTCGTGGTCAAGGGTCACACGATTGGCACCATAGGCAACGACCTCACCGTTCTTTACGATAACGGCACCAAAGGGGCCTCCGCCACGTTCTACACTCTCAGTGGCCAGACGTATGGCCTCACGCATAAACTCGCAATCCTGTGCGGTATAAAGTTCTTGATTCTCCATAGTATCAACTCTAACTTGGATTATTCATACTCTTTTCAACAACGGATTTTACGGATTACACGGATTATACAGATTATAATGGATTTCACAGATTTCTTTTAGATTCGATGGTAAGAAATAATTAATCCGTGAAAATCCGTGAAATCAGTTTTTATCCGTTGTTTTTCCATATTGCTGTGTGCAGGGAATCCATATCCAGAAGGTGGAACCCTTCCCTTTTCCTTTACTGTAGACGCCGATGCTGCCTCCGCATCGCTCGGCAATTGATTTGCAAATATTGAGCCCAAGTCCTGTTCCCTGTACGAACTCGTTGAGCTTGACAAAACGCTCGAAGACGGAGTCCTGCTTTTCCTTGGGGATTCCTGCTCCTGTGTCCTCACAATAGATGTAGAGACCTTTTTGAGGAGTGGGAGGAATGTCTGTCTCCTGTGGTTTCTCGGTATAACGGTATCCGACTTGGATATGCCCCTGCTTGGTGTACTTGACGGCGTTGATGACGAAGTTGGTGATGACCTGCTGTATGCGTCCCTTGTCGAGGCGTGTTTTGAAAGTCTTGTATGGGTTGTCCTTGATGAACTTGACACCAGGCTCTTGTACGCGCTGCTCGAGAGTTTGGCAGATTTCGTCGAAAGCCTGTGCAAAGTCTATGTCGTCGGGCTGTATGTCGAGTGGTTTGGAGTCGATGTTCGAGGCTTCGAGGATGTCGCTGATGAGCCTGAGGAGCATGTCGCAGTTATTGCGGATGATTCGCATGAGTTCCTTTTTCTCGTTGGTATCGTCAATCATGGGCAGTAGGTCTGAGAAGCCTACGATGGCGTTGAGTGGCGTTCGTATCTCATGGGTCATGTTGGCGAGGAAGGCTGCCTTGAGTTGTCCGGAGTCCTTGGCTCGTGCCGTCTCTATGCGTAGTTTCTCCTGTGCCTTCATGAGTTCGGTGGCGTTTCTCGACATTCCGAAGTATTCGATAAGTTGTCCGTCCTTGTTCAATATGGGAATGCCTGAGACGGCGTACCATGTGGGCTTGTCATCAAGCGGTGTGTGGTCGAAGGGGAGTATGGTGTTGTAGGGCTTTCCTTGTTGCATGGCACGTTGTATCTCGACAGTGGCCTGTTTTCGTGCAGAGGCATTGACCGTATGCAGGTATTCTTCTATGGTTTCGATGAATTCGGTTTGTCCAGGTGTGCGTGTGAGATTGATAACATTCTTTGCGGGTATGTAGCTCCAGATGTATATCTTGCTTTCCTCCAGCAGGTATGCGAGTTGCTGCTCGTATCGTTTGATGGCTTCGTTGACGGTGTGTAGCTGCTGGTCGTGTTTGCGCTGTTCCAGATACATGTTGCGCTCTGCGGTGATGTCTCGGTTGGTGACGATGTAGTATACCAGTTCGTTGTCATCGTTAATTACGGGTCGTATGCGGAACTCTATGTACTTGTCTATGCCTAGCTGTGGCTCGTTGAGGTGCTGGCATACGTGTATGATTTCGCGTGTGCCTTGCTGGTAGACTCCTTGGAGAGCCGGGAAGCTGAAGAGCGAGGTGGCATGAAAGAACTGCTCGTCGTCGCTATCTATCTGGAAAAGTTCCTGCATCTTCCTGTTGAGGTCGAGCAGGTGTCCGTCGGCATCGTAGAAGGACATGGCGACGAGGTTGGTGTCGAACATTTTCTTGTACTTGTTGGCATCGGTTCTGACGCGGCTTTCCTCTTTGACCTCTTCGGTAATGTCTTTAATGGTATAGAGAATACATTGTGGTCGTTTGGAGGATTCTTCCAATTCGACGATGGCATTGCCATAGTAGTTCCTCCAGATGGGCTGTTCCTTGGTGCCACGATTGAAGATGAAACTCATGTCGTAGTGACTGCTAACACCTGTGGCCAGCTGTGCATTGAGATTGTGTATCTGCTGAGACTGTTCCGGGGGTGTGCGATTAAGAAATTCTTGTGGCACCATTCCGCCCTGAGGCAGCATGTTACCGTACTTGTTACGGAGCATGTTGCTCTTGAAGTCCCATTCTATCACGAAGTAGTCGCCCATGTTGAGCACCTGGCCCATCATCTGTACCAGGTCGGAGCTCTCGCGTACAGACATGGCCACTTTTCGACGGACAAGCCGGATGAGCAACAGTACGACAGCGGTTGTCAGTAGCAGTCCTGCGAGAATAAAGAGCGCGACGGGCGACGCGTCATCGTGCTCCCGCTCTGGATGGAACCAATGGTCGGATATTTTCTGTATTTCGCCGGCCTGTTCCAGTCGTGTGAACTGGTCGTCGATGAGGTCGATGAGTTCTTCGTCGTAGCCGATGATGCGTAGCTCTCCGGCAGGTATGTCTATCTCGTCGAGAACGATGCTGTCGAGTCCGAGTTCCTTGATTTTATTGCTGAGGGGCAGTTCTCCCCAGATGTAGTACTTGTATCTGCCTTGGCTGATGCCTACCAGTCCGCCCTTTGGCGAGTGGAACGCTGTGGTGAATGGCACCGAGTCCATCTCAGCAAGAGCCATAGCCGCATAGTCGGCCTCCTTGAGGAGGAGCGTGTCGGTAGGCTGCAGGTCGCTGAGCTGATGAAGAGGCTGTGTATCGGAGCGACGTGCCACCTTCAGGTTGTAATAGTTGATGTATTTCTGTGTTGCGACGTAGGGTTGATCTTTGTAGAAGAAATACAGGGCGTGTATGAGGTCGGCGTCATGCCGTTTGAACATGTCTGTGGCGACGTTCCACTCCTGCATGACGAACTTGTGGGGTATGTTGAGCTGGTTGAGGATTGTGTTGAGCACATCGACATTGTATCCGGCAGGTTGTCCTTCAATGTTGATGAACTCAAAGGGACGGAAGTCCCAGTCACTGACAATAACCAGCGGATGCTCCTCGGTATAATTGTGCGCCCTTATAGGGCTAAATGATAAAAGCGCTACGCTAAATGATAAAAGCGCTACGCTAAATGATAAATGATAAATGATAAATGATATGGCCGCGTGTATTCTTTTCATGTTCAATGTTCAATGGTCAATGTTCAATCTTCAATGTTCAATGGTCAATGTTCAATCTTTAATGGTCACTCACTTCCTCACCACCTCGCTTGATGCGCATGGGATGATAATCCAGAAGATGGTGCCTTTGCCGACCTCTGACTTCATGCGTATCCTTCCTCCCATGAGTCTTACGACCTCCCGACAGATAGACAGCCCCAGTCCGCTTCTACCGCTGTGGGTGGAAGAGAAGCGCTCGAAGATTTTCTCAAACTGGTCGGCAGGTATACCGCTACCCGTGTCTTGGACAGCCACCGTGAGGTCATCGCCGTTATAGTCAAAACGTGCGCGGATGTAGCCTGACGTGGTATGTTGTGCGGCGTTGGTCACTATCTGGTCTATGACAATGCCCAAGTTATTCAGGTCGATGTCGAGGATGAGGTGTTCGTAGAAGTTTTCAACGATGTATTCTACGCCAGGCTTCTTGCAATGTTGCCATGCTGACTGACAGCGTTGCTCGAAAAAGGCTACGATGTCGACAGGCTCGGTCTTGAATTCTATCATGCCGGCATCGAGACGCGAGAGGAAGAGGATGTTGTTGACCAGGTTGAGCAGGCTACGTGAGTTCTTCTTGATTTCCTCGATGAATAGTTTTTCCTCCTCCGTATCAGGGTTCAGCTCAATGAGTTCCGCGAAGCCCACAACGGAGTTGAGCGGGGTGCGTATTTCGTAGCACATGTTACGCAGGAAGGCGTCCTTCACCGTCTCCACTTCCTGAGCCTTCTTGGTCTCGAGGGCCAGCAGCTCCTCGGTTGCCTTGATGTCGCTGATGTCGCGACACATACCGAAGTAATCGGTGACGTTCCCGTTGGCATCCTTCACTGGCACGAACGAGAACGACAGGTAGAGAGGCTTGCCCTCTTTTATCCGGATGGTGGACTTGATGACAGCCTTGACGGACTGCAGGGTCAGGTTGTCCATGTTGTTCATAACACGCAGCGCGGTCTTCCTCGACTCCTTGTCGACCAGCGAGAGCAAGCGCGTCTGTGTCAGCCGGTGCTGAACGTGCTCAACCTCACTGTAGATGGTCAGGGTATGTGTGTCGGGCGAATAGTTGACCATTCGCACACCACCGTTCTTCATCACGTAGTCGAAGTTGCGAACGTAGTCCTGCAGTTCGTTGGTGGCTTCTTGCAGCTTCACGATGTTCTTCTGCAGACGAGAGTAGGTTTTGGCTATCTCCGTGACGTCGCGCCCTGTTGCGTAGATACCAAGCAGCTGTTCGTCATCGTCGCGGATGGGTACCAGTTGCAGCTCGTAGTATAGCTCGTCGCGCTTAAGAATCTGGTTCAGGGGGCGTTCGTCATCAGGCGACTTGTATATCTGCGTCAGGTAGGTGTAGTTCAGGTTTTCAAGAGAAAGGTCAGGCTCTCCTAGCACGCTCTGTATAGAGATGTGAGCATCGACGATTTGCTGGAGGTCTCCGCCAATGCTCTTGATGGACTTTTTGTTCATGTCCTCTATGTAGCCGTGTTCGTCGTACAATACGTTGTCGACCATGGCCGAGTTGAAGATGTTCTGGTAGCGTAGCATGGTGTCCTTTTGCTGCCGTTGGCGCTGTCGTTTTGCCGTGATGTCTGTGGATGCAGCCAAAATGACTGTGGGATGTCCGTTCTTGTCACGCTTCATCACGGAAAAGTCAGCGGAGAAGATGTGCTCCTTCTTGTCGTCTTTACCGAGGAGCTGGAATTCCATAGTCTCACGCTCTTTTTTCTGTTCAGCCATCTCGTCGAACAGATTACACAGCCGCTCATAGTTATCGGGATGCATGTAGTAGTTCTCAAAATACGGCGACAGGGGGACGGTATACTTCTTGCCTTGCGGGTCTATGCTAGTAAGCTTCTGTCCGACAATGTCATACAGCCAGATGTGCACCTTGCTCGTATTAAGGATGAGCGACAGTCGGTCGTTGGAGCGGCGCACGCTTGCTGTCATCTTAAGCTCATAAAGCCGGTTGCTAACGTAGTAGACGAGGAACAAGACGATGATTACCAACAGAGCGGCGACCAAATACCACACCCATGAGGGGATGCCTGTGTCCTTGTTTTCAGGATAAAACCATTTGTTCTGTAAGTACTGTAGGCGACCTGTGGAGTTCAGTAGGGTGTAGACGCTGTCAATTTGCTCCAGCAGACATGTGTCGTTGGACATGAACTTGTACTCTCCGTGCGGAATGTTGACAGGAGTCAGTTCCAGTTCATCGTAGTCGAACTTATGGAGCAGCCATTTCAGTGACATCGTGTTGCCGACAATCTGGGTACCCGGATGGTTATGGACATACTGTACTGCCTCCTGCATGTCGTTGTAGTGCATTGCATTCTTGTCCTCTCCCCGCTCAACCATCAGGTTGTGGCTGATGCCGCCTTTATGAACGATGACGCGCTGCGTTGCCAGGTCGTCGACAGACTTGACAAGCATCGAATCGTTCTTATGGTGGACGACGCTGTGGGTGAAAATCTGGATGACGCTATTGCCATAGTGTGCATATTCGTGATAGTAATGTGCGTCCATGCCGCACATCAGGTCGGCACGACCAGTCTTCAGGTCGTTCAGGGCATCTTGCAGAGGCTTGAGCTTGATTTTGTAGGGGATGTCCAATTCCTTGCAGATGAGTTGCAGCAGGTCGATGTTGTAACCCACAGGATCGCCGGTATCGTTGAGAAAGCAGTAGGGCCATAGATCCCACACGTCCTCGTAGACCAGTGGGTGCTCCTCGGTATAGGTTTTTCTTGTGTCATCATTTGCGGCAAAGCCTGGCATGCACAAGAAGGATAGTGCTAACAGGAGTGAAAGGTAAAGGTTGTGTTTAGTCATTGGATTTGTATTTAACAGTCTCGCCATCCTTCTTGATGGCATCTGCAAATTGCTGTGGCTTGATGGTGACTGGGCCACGCATGAATTCAGGGACGTTGTAGCTCTTCAGGAATTTCCGATGGTAGTCGGGGTCGGCAGAAGGCAGTTCGAAAGGCTTGCTGCCCTTACCGTTGTTGTCTATGTGGACAATGAACGGACGGGTGTAGTTACCATCGTAGCGGCGACTGCTGAACACCACCCATCTGCCATTGCTCGACCAGGAGTGATAGCTTTCTGTATCGGGCGAGTTGATTTCTTCCATGTTACGGGCCTCGCCTGTCTGCAGGTCAAGCATCCAGAGGTCGGCTTCGTGATGCCAGATGTGGAAGATACCGTAGGGCGCGAGGGTGAACATCAGGAAACGGCCGTCGGGCGAGACACGGGGCAGGGTACAAGACCCACCCCCGACCCCTCCCTCAGAGGGAGGGGAGTAGTTAGTATCATTGTCAGCTTCTCCAGCGGAAGAGGTAACCATTCCCCTCCCTGCAGGGAGGGGCAGGGGGAGGGTCTCCCTTGCCCCGAATTGCTTCGTCTCAGGGTCGAAGCTTTTCTTGTAGAGCTTGTATTTCACGTCTTCGTAGCGCATCATGAGTTCCTGTCCTTTGTCGATGGTGTCTTTATACTCAAAGTGTGCGCTACAGAAGTAGAGCGCCTTGCCGTCGGGTGCCCAGAAGGGGAAGCACTCAAGCTCTTCCGGGTCGTTCTCGATGTTCGTCACTTCGTTCTTTTCCACATCGTAGGCAATGAGGTCACTCTGACTGTCAAACACCTCAATCTTGTTGGGGTCGACGGTATGAAACGATTGTGCCGTGAGGTTGGTGGAATAGACGATGAGAGGAAGCCAGGGATGCCACGTCGGGTAGACGCCTGCCGAGAGGGTGGAGTCGTTCCTTAGGTTAACTTTACGGATGGTTCCGTCGTAGGCTATGACGGTGCCTCCTAGGTTCTCACGGGCATGGAACTGCATTCTGTCAGGGTTGTACTGCTGGTAGTTGTGGCAGTTGATACACTGTCCCTTTGTATTCTCCGAACAGAGCATGTTGTCGTAGATGACACTCTCGTCGTAGTTCTCAAGGCACCGCTGGTTGATAGTTAAATCCTCATAGACAACATACGATGGCGAAATGAGTCGGTAGCTAATGTAGGGGTCAATGGAGTCGGGCGATACGAAGATGCTGAAAGGCTTGTAGCGCGTCCATTGGCCGTTGTTTTCTACGTAGACCTCAACGGTGATGGCTGCTTGATTGTTTGGTTGTTTGGTTGTTTGGTTGTTTAGGGTGTTTAGTGCTGCCTGAACGAGGTCGTGCCATTCACTCTCATCTGGCTGGATCTTGTTTCCACCGTAAATCACTTCTTCATCGCCTGCCGTCAGCCTGGCTACCATATTGTCAACCTTGCCGTCTAGCTGGAAGGTCAGCGGTGCGATATTGACGGGTACCGTAACGTTGGTGTAGTCGGGATAGATGTTGGGCAACTCGTCCTTCTCCCAGTAGTTCTGGGGTATCTTGTATTCGCAGGCAGTCAACAGCGCAGCTACGCTGCTAAATAATAAATAATAAATGATAAATGATAAACCTGTCAATATTCTTTTCATATTCAATCTTCAACCTTCATTTTTCAATCTTCAATCTTCATTTTTCAATTCTCAATCTTCAATGGTCAATGGTCAATAGTACGTAATGTTTCTTAGGAAGAAGTATTCGAAATAGTAGGTATTGCCGAAACGGGCCATGATGGTGTTCCTTAGCACGTTATTTGGAGCCTTTCTATATTGCTCCATCATCTGCATGAATGCCTGGAAACTCTCTTTGACGCCAGGCTCCAGGGTCCATTCGTCTATCCCCTCCACACGCTCAAGGTTGCCGAATAGCCATATGGCTTCTTGGAAAATGCGTGGGGCATAGCCATCGCTCAGTTCCATATAATGCTCTATTCGTGGCCAGAAGAAAGCAGGTTCTCTAGTCCAGAGGGCACCAAGAACAGCCTGTTCCTGGAAGTAGAGGTCGTCGGCATCGTGCTGGGCCAAGGTGGTCATCAGGAACTTCTCGATGTATCCTTCCACCGCTTCGAGCCGGTCGCTATAGTGCAGCATGTGGGTGATGGAGCCTGTCTCGCTGTCGCTGGCCAGCCGTTTCGGGTCGTTAAGCAGCTGCTCAGCATGGTCGGCCCATTGTCCATAGAACAACGTCTGCCTGAGCAGGTCGAGGAATTTCCTTGCTACCTGCACCTCCTTGTTCATAATGGCGCATCGGGCCAGGTATTGCAGCAGTTCCACGCTCCAGCCCGCCTCTACGCCTTCCTCCATGCAGATGCGGTGACACTCGTTGGTCATGCCGTAATGGTAGAGCATCATGCGACCTGCAACATGGTACATATAGACGGGAAGCGGTGTGTTTGGCTTGCTCGAACCCTTGCGGAACTTGTACATTTCACTACATTGCCTACCCAGTCGGCTCAGTGCAAGGTTGTGCATCATCACAATGGCACGTGTGGGTTCACAGTCCTGTTTCTTGCCTTCCTCTATCACACCTTCCCAGTCGGTCTGCTCCACGCATCGCTGCATCCTCAGCTCGTGGTGGAAGTTGTCATCCTTGTACCAGAAGTGGTAGACGCAGCCTACCGTAGCCGCAAGAACGCAGCCCTGTAGAATCCATTCCAGGGGGGCAGGCATCTTCGTCTGCTTAACCTGTTTCTTCCCCTCCTTTTTTATCTTGGGAGCGCGGTCATTCTCGCCCGCAGAATTCTCTTTCCACTCTTGACGATAGATGAGGGTTAGCAGTAGGAAGCAGACTGCCAAGGCATAGTAAGGTATATAATAGTCAGGATAGTCTTCTCTGATGCTGAAAGAGGGGAGGGCAGTGGTGTAGACATAAATAAGGTTGGTCTCGTGGTAGACGAAGCGATAGTATATCAGCGGTAAGACAACTACACTCAGCAAGGCTGCAACGGTGAGCACGACCTTGCTGATATTTGAGTTTTTGAGTTTTTGAGTTTTTGAGTTTTTGAGGTTTTGAGGTTTGAACCGCCACGTCATTACCCCCATCAGCACTACGCTGGCCAAAGCATATACCCCCATGAGTGGATAGCAGACTGTCGCCGCTAGCACAATATAGGCCACACAAATCCACAGTCTAAAGTCTG
>JAEEGL010840640.1_pt1 | contig 18086 bp, 23 predicted proteins | sample 9134231 | NCBI WGS metagenome assembly JAEEGL01 (sample SAMN16246548, study PRJNA631951) | gut metagenome | biome: gut microbiome; feature: rumen; material: fiber-attached | host: Bos | place: Iran: Karaj | collected 2018-10 | reverse complement strand
TTTAATGGCCGATATCGTTGAAGTTGATGATAGTGATGTCGAGTTCTATTACACAGAACATGAATCTGATTTTACTGAGCCTGAAAAGGTTAAAATACAGGTTATCAGGTTGTCATTAGGAGCGATTGAAGATGCTGAAGATTCTGTAAAGGAAGCAGCTCTAGAAGATCTTAAAAAGAGAGCTGATGAAATCCGCAAAGAAGCTACGGCAGAAGGTACTGATTTTGCGGCGTTAGTTGAAAAATATTCTGATGATGAAGAAACCAAAGCTAAAGGTGGAGAGCTTGGTTGGTTTTCGCGGGGAGAGGAAACACCACATCGCAAAATTGTTGCAGCAGCCTTTGCAGTTGATGGAACAGGTATTGCAGAAAACGTTGAGATGCCAAACGCCATCTTTGTTGTGAATGTGGCAGAACGTGCAGAAAGTAAAGTTAAACCACTAGAAGAAGTAAAGGCCGACATTGTGTCGGAGATCAAGAAAGCAGACGCACCAGCATGGGTTAGTGCAAAAGCAGAGGAATATTATGATGAATGGACAAAAGGTAGTGATAGCCTAGAGAAATTTGCTGGTGATAAGGCGCTAACAATTGGAAGTAGTAATGGTTTCTTAAAGTCTGGGGCAGATCCTGAAGGTACGTTTAGTGACTTAACTGAGGACGTATTAGAAGAGCTTCTCTCGTCAAAGAAGCTGTTGGTAGACGGTGGAAAGTCAATGGCTATAGTAGAGGTCTTGGATTATAAGGAAACTGAGATTAAGAAGTTTGATGAGATTAAGGATGAAGTCTTTGAGAAGTACGCAAAAAAAGAAGCTCCAAATTTAGCTGCTGAAGCAGCAAGAAATTTCTTGAAATCATTTAGCGAGAAAAATTATACAACGATTGAAGATGCTGCAAAGGCTGCTGAGATAGAAGTTAAAGACGCAAGTGATATGCGTTTTAATGGTGCAACGTATGGACCGTTTGCCAATAAGGATGCAGCTAATGCCCTATATGCAGCTAGGGAGGGTGGAAAGATTCCTGAAAACATTTATAACGTAGGCGATGTTTTCTATGTCTTCCAGGTAACCGATGTTAAGCTGCCAGACATGTCAGAGTTTGATGAAGAAAAACAGAAGAGCTATCAGACAAGAGCAACAGAAAATAATGCCAAGCAGATGTATGATATTCTGATTGCTGAACTGAAAGCAGCGTCTAAGATTGAGTCAAAGGTTAGTGCTGATTAAATAGGAGGGAAAATGACCAAGCGTAGCGATACAATAGTTGCAGGAAGTGAAAGAGCGCCTCATCGTTCTCTTCTTCATGCGGTTGGGGTGAAGAGTGAAGATTTTGGAAAACCGTTTATTGCGGTTTGTAACTCATTCAATCAAGTTATCCCTGGTCATGTTCACTTAAATGGTGTCGGTGCATATATTAGAGAGTGCATTATCGCAGCAGGCGGTGTGCCGTTTGAGTTTAACACAATCGGCATCTGTGATGGCATCGCTATGGGGCACGTTGGAATGAAGTATTCCCTGCCAAGTCGTGAGATTATCGCTGATAGCGTTGAGTCAGTTGTTAGAGCCCATGCTTTTGACGGACTAATCTGTATTCCAAACTGTGATAAGATCGTTCCTGGTATGCTTATGGGTGCCCTTAGAGTAAATATCCCGACCATCTTTGTAAGCGGTGGTCCAATGGCGGCAGGACACAGCAAAGACGGAAAACCTTTGGATTTAATCTCTACCTTTGAAGCTGTTTCAGCGTGTACTCAAGGGAAGATTACAGAAGCAGAGTTGCAAGATATTGAAGAGAGGGCTTGTCCTGGTGAAGGAAGCTGCTCAGGACTCTTTACTGCAAATTCAATGAACTGTCTCTGTGAAGCGATTGGTATTGCACTTCCAGGGAATGGTTCCATCTTAGCAAAAGATCCAAGACGTAAGGAGCTTTATAAGAGAGCCGCAGAGCGTATTGTTGAGATGGCAAAAAATGGTGTTCCACTTCCAAGAGAAATCGTAACTCAAGACTCCATTGATAACGCCTATACCCTTGATATGGCGATGGGTGGAAGTAGTAACACCGTCTTGCACGGTCTTGCAATTGCAAGAGAAGCTGGTCTTAACTACGACATCGAACGTATTGATGGTATTTCAAAAGCTACCCCTAATATCTGTAAGGTTTCACCATCATCTCCATACCACATGGAAGATGTTGATAAGGCTGGCGGTATGTCTGCATTGCTTCATGAGATTAAACATCTCTTACACACCGATTGCATTACCGTTACAGGTAAGACGCTTGGTGAAAATATCGAGAACGCTGAGATTAAAGACACCAACGTAATCAGAAAATTTGATAATCCGTATTCAAAGGATGGTGGTTTAACAGTTATGCACGGTAACCTTGCAACAGAGGGTGCTGTTGTTAAGAAAGCCGGCGTATCAGAAAAGATGTACAAGTTTGAAGGTGAAGCTATTATCTTTGAATCACAAGAAGAAGCTTGCGCTGGAATTTTAGCAGGTAAGGTAAAGCCTGGTCATGTTGTTGTTATCCGTTATGAAGGACCAAAAGGTGGACCAGGTATGCAAGAGATGCTTGCACCAACATCTTACATTATGGGACAAGGACTTGGCGAGAGTGTTGCCTTAATAACTGATGGAAGATTTTCAGGTGGTACTCGTGGAGCCTGCATCGGTCACGTTTCTCCAGAAGCTGCAGAGGGTGGCTTAATCGGTCTTTTAAAGGACGGTGATAAAATTAAAATCGATCTTATCTCTCGTACCCTTGAAGCAGTATTAAGCGATGAAGAAATTGCCAAACGCAAAGCAGCCGCAAAACCATTTACCCCTAAAGGTGTGACTGGATACCTTAAACGCTACTCAGAGATGGTGATGAACGCATCAGCGGGGGCGGTGTTAAAAAATTAAAGAACTAAAATAATGTTCGATACAATATTTTTTAAAATAATGGTTGCGTTATTTTGGGTTACTACGTGTCTTGTGGGGTTGTTTTTTCATTTTTTACCACGATGCGTTGATGTCTTTATTGTGAGCTATATTTTAGGATTCAATGGCATAAAGAGACGTAGTTGCCTATCTTTTGGTTTGTCAGTTTGCCTTATGGAGGCATTGGCTTATCATTTAGCAGATGTTAGGGATTATGACAGTCTCATATATTGTTTTGGGCTTTTACCAGCATTGTTATCACTCTTTTTTTTAGGTTGGATTTCAGAGAATCGTAAGTTGTCATTTAATATAAAAAAAATAATCCTGTTACCTATTATTTCTCTTTTTACTGCCCTTGATGTGTTTGCCATATACCAGTTAGGTGGCGCCTGTAGCATGAGACAAGGATCTGGTTGGGTAGTGTTTTTTGTTATTGATGTTGTATTGGCTATAATAGTTGCTTATTATGGAATATCTCGTGGGGGAAAACGGTTAATGCTTACGGTGCCTGATAAATGGGCTATAGGTTTAGCCGCATTTTTTAATCTTTGTGGTCTCATTATTGCGCCTATGAGTCGTCAATATTGTAATATTTCATAGTTGTTTCCGGCCTTATTGTTGAATTTTTGTGTTGCATTACATCGTATATTTTGTAAGTGATGTGAATGTAGGAATCTGATCTGATTAAAAGGGGAGATTATGAAAATACTTGGTCTATTGATAGGGGTTGTTATATTTGTTTTTCCTTTTGGATTTGATGCTTATATCGCTGGTTCGCTTCTCAGATTAAATGAAACTCGAAAAAATACCGCACTGTTAATTAGTTCATGCTTTGGGATTTTTTGTGTATTGATGTCATATTTAGCCATTCTTATGGAAGATATGTTCAGTCATGGTAGCATCTGTCTGCTTGGCGTGTGTACTCCATTATTTATGTTGATACCGTATATAGCCTTAAAAAGACATGACTGGTCTAATGAGTGTTCTAGTTGGAGGAATTATTTTCTTTTAATACTGCTTTCTATTATTGTTAATATCGATATTTTTTCTGAAACCTATTTAGCTCATATAGCATTTGGGACGAAATTGAATATCCTTGTGCCTATTGTTTTGTATGCAATTGCTACAATTCTTATGGGGTATAGGGGGGTTGTTGAAAGGAAACAACAAGAAAAAATAGGGAAATTTCGTTTTTGTTGTTTTTGGACATTTTATTGCTTGTATTATTTGATCCACTTCATTGTTGTTGGCTCTATGAGCTCCTAACAAAACAATCTGATTGGTACATTATTTGATGTGTGTATTTGCTTCCAGCTTCCAATATAGTGAGGTTTTGTTTGCTTAAGTTATTCGTTAAGGTAAAAATTAATGGAAAATTTTCTTGTTATTCTATTTATTGCCTTTGCTTTAGCGTGTGATGCGTTTTCTGTCGGGCTTGCTGTAGGAACTAATAATGTCAGTCGAGGGGCCACGCTTAGACTGGCACTAAGTTTCGGTTGGTTTCAATTTATGATGTCGCTTATTGGTTGGTTCTTGGGAAGCGGCTTTCAAGACAGTATCGGTCAATATGCAGGTTGGATTGCAGCAGCGTTATTAATTGTTATCGCAATTAATATGGCAAGGGACGGATTAAAGAACGAGGTATTAGAACAAAATTTTGACCCCACTAAAGGGCTTTCTCTTTTAACTTTATCTATCGCAACAAGCCTTGATGCTTTAGGTGTAGGTCTTGGTATGGGGGCACTGGGTGATGCGATTTTATATCCTGCAATGGTGATTGGTGTTGTTGCTTTTCTTATGACCTATCTTGGGGTGCTACTTGGCACTAAATTATCTCAGAAGTTTGGTAATAGAATGAAATTTGTTGGTGCTGCCGTATTGCTGATTATAGCAGTCAAGTTATTGCCACTATAGGTATGGCAAATGATAAAGCTTTAAGGCAGTATCTAATCCTTAAAGTATGATTATCCCCAATTGCAAACAGGGTCGGCGTAACCCTCTGAGTAGTCTGGGATATAGTTTGGAAGATCTAAGAGAATTTCTTCAAAGAATGTTTCCGCTTCAAATGTTAAAGCAGCACTTTGAATAAGGTCATCGTTAGCTACGATGATAAATTTTTGGGGTTGCCTGATTTCAGAACGCATATTAAGCTCCTTAACGTTAGTGCAACAGCTAATATGTGTGGCTCAGTATTAAAACCAACAAAACCTTGAGGGGTAGTCATCTTCGCTCGCCAAAGTAAAGATTTTCTGGCTACCTCTCCGCCACACGCGAATTTGCCCACTATACCACATCTGGAAAAAAAATCATTGTATAAGTTACTTAAAGTTAAATGTTGTTTAATGTCATAACTATTTGAAATTACACAAGAAAAACTTAGGAAATACACGATATGCGTAGAAATACTCATATAAAATCGAAAAAATAAGTGAATCTATTATAAGAGAAAAACAGCCTACTTTATTCAAAAAGCGGTACTTTGTTTAGCTACACAAATAAATCGTCGATAATAGTTCGGGAGTTGTAATAGGGGCGCTTTATGGAAATTTTTAAAAAGAAATCCAAGTACTCGTTAGAAGATGTTATTAAGAATCATACTGGAGAGCTATCTGACAAAATTGACAAAGCTGAAATAAAAACAGCACAAGACCCCACATCTCAACAAACTACATCTAAGCAGATAGTCATGAAAGGTCAAACCTTCAACGTAATTGATTGTGGTGGAGAAGAAATTCTAGCTAATGATTCAGTTTTGATTCTTAGATATAAAAGGCGGTTCGATATTGTAATTTTGATTATTTGTATAGCATTTGCAGTATTGACTTTTCTTACCCCTATTCCGAAATATCCTTTCATAGGTTTTATGCATCACCATGGTGCTATTCCAGTGAATTATGTTTGTTGTGTTTTTACGATATTATTTTTTCTCGTTTGGGCATTTTCGATATCAGGCATGTCCCAAAAGAATTTCGATAAACGACTGGGACTTTTTTGGCGTGGCCCTCATTTAGACAAAGAAGGGAAAATTAGGAAGTCCTTTCGCTGTTCTGAGGTAACTAGGCTAAGTTATCTTAAACATATTCTTATTAAAGAAGAAAGAAAGCAGAAAAAAGATTCTTATATAGAGTACTGTGTTTATCTTAAAGGATTAGAATATGTGTCTTCGAGTTCAGTGTTCACATCATATGAACTTAAGGATGTAAAGCATGTAGCAGGACAAATCGCTCAATTTCTATCTCTTACAGTGGAAGAAGAAATGCTTGATAAAAAGGAAGGAGTTTAAGAAAAACATAGAGTTACTTGTATGGAGGGGGAAAAGTTATTTGAATTAAGATTGAAAGAGAGAATATCGAAAATTTTGGAGGGGGCTGTTATATTATACAATTGTTTATATGATTTTAGAGGAAGCTGATGAGTACGCTAATTTGGTCGCTTTTTATACTTCTTTATATTGCATATCAAATCTGGCGGGTCAGTGTTGTTGTGCCACAAGATGCAGTGTATTTAACCGAATTTACTGTGGGATACGGTAAAATCTTAAAACCTGGTTTTCATATACTAGTACCTGGTTTAGAAAAGGTTTCACATAAAATTTTTTCTACTGATGGAGAACTGGATTTGAATTTTAAGGTGGGTATGGAGTGCCTTACTAAAGAGACTGTGCCTGTTTCTGGTGTAGCTAAGATTAGTTTTCATATTCTAGATGTAAGAAAAGCAGTTTTTGATACTGAGAATCATATTGATAGTGTTATAAAGCTTGTTAAGACAATTATTCAGCGAGAGGTTGTAAAAATCGAGTTAGATAAAATTAAGGGATCTTTTTCTAAAATTGACACAGTTGTAACTAAGGAAGTCACTCAAACTGCTGAAGCATGGGGAATAAAATTTATAAGTTGTGAGATTATTAAGATTTCTTAGCTATAAAAACAAAGGTTAAAAGTACAATTAATAGTGTTAAAATAACGATACATTGAGGTTGATAATAGGTAATACTGATATGGAAATTTTTAAGAAAAATTCAAAATATTCACTAGAAGATGTCTTTAATCGTCATAATGAACTCTCCAAATATGAGGATACAAAAAAGATAGAGCCTAGAAAAAGTAATAACACTTTTAGAGAAGAATCAAGAAGTGAGAAGTTTCATAAAAAGAGTTTGAGTAAGAGTTGTTATAGTACAATTCCAGTTAATTTCTTTAATGAGATTTTAATCGATGATTCAATGCTTGTACAAAGAACCACTATGATTGCTATTCTTACATGTCTTATTGGGTTCTTAGTAGCCGGGGCGATAGCATTTGTTATTCCATTAGATCTAAGTAATTTTCGTGCAAAAGGTGATCCTTCTGTGTTTAAGATAATATTTTTTATTATCTCATGTTGCTGTTTTTTGAGTGCCATAACAAGTACGCTAGGTATTGATCAAATAAACATCGACAAAAAGCTTGGATTGTTTTGGAAAGGTCCTTATTTTAGTAATAAAGGTGATATAAAAGGTTCTATTCGTTGTTCTGCTATTACAGATCTTAAGGACATTAGTGCAGTTCTTTTGAAACTGGAAACAAGACATACTAAAAATGGTTATTATAATGTGTATATTGTTTATCTGTGTTGTTTTGAAGAACATCATATAGGTTCAAAAATATTTGAATCAACATCAAAAGAAAAATCTGAATTAGTTGCGGAAAATTTTTCTAAGTTTCTTTCGGTTGAATTAGATAGGAAATAACTTTAACAGATTGCAAAAAACTTTTCTGTAATTTACTCTGACAATTATTGAATAATGCTAGAGGAGAGATTATGAAAAGTGCCATGCGTGATGATATAATTAAATTTTGTAGTGATTACCTAAAAGTAAAAGATTTTGAAGATTATTGCCATAACGGTCTTCAAGTTGAAGGAGCCGAAAAGGTAACTAAGATCGTTTGCGGTGTCTCTTGGTCAAAAAAACTTGTTCAGCACGCCATAGATACAAAAGCTGAAATGGTTTTGGTACATCATGGAATCTTTGGCGATATGCTCGGTAAACCACCAAGGATTGACGGTTATATGAAAGAGAGAATCGCTCAACTTCTCATTAATAATATTTCTCTTGCAGGTTTCCATTTGCCACTTGATGCTCACCCAACAATCGGAAATAACGCATCCCTCTGTAAACTTTTAGGGGTAAAACAGCTTGAAAAGTATGATGTTGGTTTTGTCGGCAATTTAACAAAGGCTGTGCCCCTCGATGCTTTTGTTAAAGATGTTAATGAAAAGCTTAATACAAATTCTTTTGTTATCGACGCTGGAAAAAAGCAGATTAAACGAATTGGTGTAGTTTCTGGTGGTGCTGCTAAGTGGGTTTATGGTGCTGCAAAAATGGGAGCCGATGCGTTTTTATGTGGAGAACCTAGCGAGAGTGTTGTACGCGCGACGGAAGAATTGGGGGTAAGCTTTATCGCTGCCGGCCACTACAATACAGAAAAACTTGGCGTAACTAATATGGGAAAACTTATTGCCAAAGAGTTTGGTATTAAAGCTGAATTCTTTGATGTGCCGTGTGAAATATAAGTAGATTTTAATAAGTGTGAGAAGATGGGATTTTTTGGAAAAAACTCAAATGATTCTTCAAAGGCTATTTTTGAAAAGCATAGTACTGCCTTTGAAAATCGTTCGTTAGGTTATAGTGAGTACAATTCGGCATCTGTTGTGCCAATTGATAAATTTAACGATATTGTAAGATCAGATTCAAAGCTGCTAATTGTCCAAAGTCAGTTAGCTAAAGAAAAAACTCGAAAATTTGGGATAATAGTTTTCACGATTGCTTTTTTAATATGGGGATTGTTTTTTTTATTTGACTATATAAGTGGAATATTTTCTCTTCTTTTCTTTGTGCCAGTCTGCTCTTTCTTATTGAAAGTTATCTGTAGATGCCGTCAGATTAATTTTGATAAAAGACTTAATCTTTTTTGGATAGGACCAGGCCGCGACAGTGTGAAGGCGGTAGAGAACTCAAATAGATGCAGGATGGTAACGAATCTTAGAGATATTAAATCAATTAAGATTCAAAAAGTGAGATTTGTAAGGGAAAGTTCTTCAGACGAGTATTATTGTGTGTTTCTCTCTCTTAAAGATAAAAGTGACGTACAGTTTTTTTCGGGCAAAGAACGCAATATATGTAAGCTTGCCGCAAACGAAGTTGCAAGATTTCTTTCGGTAAGTATCGAAGAAGATGATACGGTTAAGGAAAGAAGATTTTATAGTCAAGAAAATCAAGAGGCATATGAGAGGCTCGAGCAGGAAAAGAAATGAACTTTTTAGCATTATACGAAAGTGAAAAAATTGATGATTCAAAAGTCATTCTAAGGGATGAACGTGCTAAACACGCTATTGTGGACCATGAATTAGCTCAAGGTTTAGAAGTGGCAGCTTTTTTTATAAATGGAGCGCGTTGTCACGCCTATGTTGATAAGGTTTTAGGTGATGAAGTACATTTAACTGTATCTGATTTTTCACCTGCTTTACCAATTCTTCCAGTTGAACTTATTGTGGCAGTACCTCGTCCACAGACTGTGCGTAAGGTAATTCAGATTGCTGCAACTTTTGGTGTTAAAGCTTTGCACCTTATCCGCTCGGAAAAGGTTGTAAAAAGTTATCTAGCCTCTAAACGGTTAGAGAAAGATGCTGTCTTAGAAGATTTGCTGCTTGGTATGGAGCAATCTGGTACATCTTTTATGCCTGAAGTTAAGCTTCACCCACTTTTTGTGCCGTTTATTGAAGAATATTTAACGGTAGATCAAAACAGCCTTGCTTTGATAGCAGATACTCATGAAGCTATTCGTCCTGCAAAGCTTTTAGCAGAAAAATATGACAAACTTTTTCTAGCTATTGGACCAGAGTCGGGCTGGAATGAATTTGAAGTTGAGCGTTTTAAGGAAAAAGGCTTTAAGGGGGTTAGTCTAGGCGACAGAGTGCTACGCGTTGAAACTGCCTGCGTAGCATTACTGGCACAGGTTTAACTTTTCTTCATTAACTCTTTCTGCTCAAAAACCCAGCGGTGGTAGTCTTTAAGTTTAAGAAGAGATGCTGCATCTTCATCAACAACTACCTTAACGTGTTGGTGAAATTGTAAGGCTGAACCTGGAACCATCGCGGTAACGGGACCTTCTGCAACCTTAGCGATAGCGTCAGCCTTTTTCTGTCCAAAGGCAGCAAGAATGACCTTTTTGCTATCAAGGATTGTTCCAACACCCATAGTTATAACTTGCTGTGGTGTTTTACCATCAGGAAAATAACGTGAATTTTCATAGCGTGTTTTCTCTGTCAGCGACTTGACCCTAGTTCTCGAAACAAGAGATGAGGTTGGTTCGTTGTAACCGATGTGTCCCTCAGGGCCGACACCAAGAAGACAAAGGTCAATTCCGCCAGCTGCTTTAATGGCTTTTTCATAATCGGCAGATTCTTTGTAGAGATCAGCCGCCATACCGTTTGGCATATGGATATTTTTAGGATGAAAATTCACATTATCGTAAAAGCTGGTGTGCATGATCGTGTTGTAACTACATGGATGGTCTGCAGGAAGTCCGACATATTCGTCCAAACCAAAAACTGTAACCTTTGAAAAATCAAGGCCATCTTCGTGATGGAGATGAACTAATTCGCGATAAATACCAAGAAAGGTTGCCCCTGCTGGAAACGACAAGACAGCATTAGGCTTCTTTGTGATCGTTTCAGCAATCATTTTTGCAACATATTTACAAACATTTTCTGGCTTGTTTTGAATGATAATCTGCATCTTTCACCTTAAATATATAAACAACTATATTTCTAGTGGTAACCAAAAAATGCGGATTCGGCAAGATTATAATTGGAATATGATATAAAGGGGATATTCAGTCCGAGATTAAGAGTGGGAAAAAGGTCGCTACCAGGTAAATTACTGAAGGGTATTGTTGTAAGGAGTAGCTTCAGCAATTTAGGAGATAGCGACCGCAAAAGAACAAAATCTATCGAACTGACATGTTCCTGATAACACTCATAGCATTCTGGAACTTGTTGCTTAGTATCTGAGAGATGGTAGAGAAAATTTGCTGCCATTTCTGATACTCTGCCTGTGCCTCTGCAATCTTACCTTGATCACCGCTATTTACTGCGTCTGTAAGTTGTTTTTCAGCACTTGCCATCTTTGATCCAACTGTAGAAGTTGCTTTCTGCAATGAATCATAGGTATTGCTATTTCGACTTAATGAAAGACCATAGCCACTATTTGAGCCATAGCTGTTAGATACACCGTAACACATATTATCCTCCATAAATAAAAAACTGTACGCTGCTAGGCAGCATCTTGATTACACCTCGTATATCGCGAAAAATTCGTAAAAGTTGCCTAAAATTTTGTATTGTGGATAAAAAAGTGCTGTTTTATGCTGAAAGCCGGTTAAAAACCGAAAAACTTTACTAATTTTGGAGAGTTAGCAATGGCTTGGTGGATTTTTGTTGTGGCGGGCTTGTGTTTCATCTTTCTTGAAACGCTGCTTCCGTTAGACTTCTTTTTCTTTTTTATGGGTGTTGCAGCCGTCTTAACTGGTTTGCTTGAGGCTTGTGGAATTTTTGATTTACTTTCACACCTTGGGTTTTCACCACTTACGATGCAACTTTTAACGTATGTTGTGTTGCTTTGTATTTCATATTTTGGCTTCAAAAAACCGATCGTTAAGATGTTTAGTCGTAATGCTGAAGAATATAACGATGGCTTGGCTGGGATGAAGGTAAAGATTTTAGAAGACATCGAAGCTGGTGCTGAAGGACGTGCAGAGGCAAGAGGAACAACTTGGGAAGTGCGTAATCAGTCTGCAAATAAGCTTAGCGCTGGAAGTGAAGTGACAGTGGCTGAAGCTGACGGAAAGATGTTGGTTATTAAGTAAGGAGATTTTGTAAGATGGGTGGAACAATAATAGCTGTTGGTTTTTTGGTATTGTTGGGTATTTGGTTAGTTGTAAAAACTGCAATCGTCGTACCGCAACAGTCTGCATATATCGTTGAGAATTTAGGAAAGTATTCAAAGACTTTAAGGGCAGGTTTTCATATTTTAGTACCTGTTGTTGAAACAGTTGCCTATAAACTTTCACTTAAAGAAAGAGCATTGGATATTCCTCGCCAAATCTGTATCACAAAGGATAATGTGCAGGTCGAGATTGATGCTGTGATTTATCTTCAAGTTTTTGATCCAGTTAAGGCATCATACGGTATTGAAGATTACCTCTACGGTATCGCACAGCTTGCTCAAACAACGTTGCGTAGCGAAATCGGTAAGATTGAACTTGATAGAACCTTCGAAGAGCGTTCCTCGATTAACGCTATCGTTGTTCAAGAAACTGATAAAGCTGCAGAGCCTTGGGGCGTGAAGGTCTTACGTTATGAGATTAAGGACATCACCCCTCCAGGGGACATCCTTTCAGCTATGGAAAAACAGATGAGAGCAGAACGTGAAAAACGTGCGGCAGTGCTTGAGTCTGAAGGTCATAGAGATGCTGAAATCAACCGCGCTGAAGGTTTTAAGCAACGTATGATTAAGGAGTCAGAAGCTAAGAAACAGCAACAGATTAACGAAGCAGAAGGTCAAGCTTCAGCAATCCTCGCTGTTGCAGAGGCAACTGCAGAAGGTCTGCAAAAGGTTGCAGAGTCACTCCAGATGAATGGTGGTCAACAAGCTATGGATCTTAGAATTGCTGAGCAGTACATCAAGGAGTTCGGTAAACTCGCAGGCAATAGCAACACCTTAGTCCTTTCTGCGGATATTGCAGATATCGGCTCTATGATTCAGTTAGCAAAAGGTTTAACAAATAAACCGGTAGCTGCTGCAAAGCCGAAGATCACTAACGGATAGTATTGAAATTAGTGGCACCATTCAGTACGCTTTGCGTGTAGAATGGTGCCACTAGTGTTTTTAAATAATATGAATATGACAAACGATACCCCTGCCATGACGCCACAACAAGAGAAGCTGACGAGTGGTTCTGCCATAAAAATGTATCGCGAGATGGCAGCAGGGGGAACGTCGTTTCTTGGATTTCTCTACTACGAATTAACACAGACTTTATTTTCAGGTCTTGGCGGAGCGCTCGGAATGGCTCTGCGTTATATCTCTTTTCCAGCACTGTTTTGTAACTGCGGTAAAAAGACAGTATTTGGTAGAGGGTTGATTTTGCGCTGCCCTAAACGGGTGTCATTAGGGAAACGATGCTTAATTGATGATCTGGCAGTTATTGATGCTAGAGGTGAAAGGTCAAAGATTGAGATTGGTGATTTTGTAAGCATCGGACGCGGAAGCGCCATCGTTGCAAAAGATGCAGAGATAAAGATCGCAGATGGCGTAAATATCGGCTGTAATGTGCGGATTGCAACACAGTCGAAAATCACAATAAAGGAGAGTGTCCTAATTGCAGCGAATGTTTATATTGGTCCTGGGAATCATAAAAAAGATGAAGGAACACCACTTATTGCGTGCGAGATGGATCTTAAAGGTGGTGTTACAATCGGTGAGAACGCATGGATCGGAACAGGTGTGACCATTATGGATGGCGTTACAATTGGTGAAGGTGCCATCGTCGGTGCTCACGCATTAGTTAGGCACGATGTTCCTGCAGGAAAAACAGTTGTTGGGGTGCCAGCAAAAGAAATCACATGTAGTAATAGTAGATAGCCGCACCAATTAGTCCAAAGAACAGGACATTGGTTAGAATGTCGTTAAACTTATCTTTAGCTTTGCCAGTTACACCACAGGTTAGCGCTCCAAAAAGAAGTGCTGCAGCAAAAATAGCGATAGCAATCATACAGTTACGCCAGATGTCCATAGTATTCACCGTTAAGATAATATCCTATGGGGTGGATCGTCGACAATCCTGCAAATGATTCAGCTTTTTTATCCACCCAAGTCTTTAGTTACTTGGTTGCCCCATAGTTTCCCGCCATTTGGCAATTTCAGTTAGAAATAGTGGATCTGTTTCAGGATTGATGTCTAAAGGCTCTGGAGACCAATAATTACCATCTTCATCAAAGAAGTCATCATCATTGTAGTCTTCATACTGTTCAAAGATCATTTCAGTCATAAGACGAATGTGACCAAAACCGTCATACTTTCTCGGTTCCATGTTGGTTATATAGTAGAAGTATGCGACAAATTTATAAGGTTCTGGAACTTTCTGATCACAACCACCATAAAATCTAAATTTATTGGCATATTCAACAACTGATTCTGGAGTTTTACATCTTTCAATTAAATAACGATACCAACTCTTAAAAACAGCATTCCATCCGTATTTACTCACTACAAAATCAGCTTTATCTGAAAGTCTGTCAAACAACTCATCAGTCATAAATTCGTCAGCTGGCCGGTCGAAAAGATAAAGCGTAGCACGCCATAGTTTGTCACACATAATAATACCTCACTTAAAAATGGTTAATAAAAAGACAGTATTTAATCGTTGATTTGGTCTAAAAGTTTCGTTGTTATCAACAAATTTTTTCAATTTGTTACTTGTCGAATAACCATTTCTAGAGGGCATAGTTAGAGCGTTTCTTGTGGAACGAGATTAAGTGTGAATTTTAATCTTTGGTTGTAAACTTGTCAGAACGAGTTCAAGTCTGAATCGTAATTAACACATTTGGATTTTATGTGAAAATTAAAATTAGAAATTTAAGTGTATCCAATTGGTCTTATTTGTGGAAAGAAAAATGGGCGGGTGAAGATGCTCAGTAATCCTCAAAAACCTTTCGGTTCCCGCTCGCGTTTTTTCTAAGACTTGTATGCCTTAGAGCCCCTACGTCTTTAGGGGGCGGAAACACGCGGGGTGGGGGGTTATTCATCCTTGTCCTCAGGATCAAGGTAAATCAAAAGGCACATGATGCCCCCGATAAAAACTAGCCAAGCCCTGTAGCTATCCGGCATGGACAAATTGAACAGGATTATCCCCCTTATCGCCATAAAAACCCATAATATCATCACAGAAACGGTGATGATCTTATGTATCCTCTTTATCAGCTTCCTTCTCCTTCTCCTCGTCATTCTCCTCATCTTCTTTCTCCTCGTCTTTGACAAAAAATCGCAGTACTCCGTAACCCAGCCCCCAGCACAGCAAAACAAATGCTGGGAGCGTCGTCAGTTGTAGTGGTGTCACTACATTCTGACGGACGACTGTCCACTGTTCTCCGTCTTTTTTTAGTTCTAGGGAGAGCTTTTGGGCGTCAGGTGGAATGGTGACGCTGATGTTAGCGGTTGCCGTGCCGTAGAAATTGACGGCACGCTCGTCGATGAAGGTACCCATTACGAGTACCACGAGGGCGCACAGCGTGGTGATTGAAATCACCACATCCAAAAACCTCCAGTTTTTCATCTTATTCTCCTTGGTTTTCAAACAAACCAACCTACAAGCCCATAAAAAGGTCTTTGCTTGTTGGTTTGCCCTCGGGGGTGAGGGAAAAAACGCTGAACCTGAACTGAAAACCGAAATTGAGGGTTACAGGTTCGTTTAGATCGGTACATCTAACCAAAACGAACCTGTAACATTCCTGAGCATCTACCCATATTTTATTGTCAATAATAAAGTATTGCTTTATTTGCTCTTAGTCCAAAAAAATTGATGAAAGCTGAACGGCTATTCTAGTGTGCTGAAATGAAAGTTGGAGATGTGGTATGGGCTGGTGTGGTTCAATAATTTATAGAGAAAATGAGTGTCCCCAATTAGTATTACAGGGACTAAATATGGGTTAAAAAGACAAGACGGAATTTATGTTATTGGTTGTTTGAAAGATTAATAAACATCTATGCCGTTCACAGGCTCGATGCTACCTTTATAGAAGCGTAATTGTGTAAATGAAAAAATTGGGCGGGTGAAGATGCTCATACTCAAAAAACCTTGCGGTTTTGTTTGTGTCTTTTTTCCCGCTCGCGTTTTTTCTAAGGCTTTTCTGCCTTAGCCCACTACGTCTTTAGGGGGGTAAAAACACGGGGTGGGTATTTATTTATCATTCCCGATCAGGGAAGAAAAAAGTACCCCCGCTATTAAGCCTACATAAACGTAGGCAATGGCGGCCAGTTTGTCCTGCGGGACAAACTGGCAAAGGGCGATTGTCGCGACCGAAGCCGCGATGATTATTTTTGCCATTTCTTTCTCCTCTATGGTTTTCAAACAAACCAACTTACAAGCCCATAAAAGGTCTTTGCTTGTCGGCTTGCCCTCGGGGTTGAGAAAAAAACGCTGAACCTGAACTGAAAACCGAATGAGAGGGTTACAGGTTCGTTTGGGCCAGTACATCTAATCCAAACGAACCTGTAACATTCCTGAGCATCTACCCATATTTTACTGTTAACAACAAAATATAATTTTGTTTATTCTTAGTCCAAAAAAATGGATGAAAGCTGAACGGCTATTCTAGGTGTGTCGAAATGAAAGGTGGAGATGTGGTATGGGCTGGTGTGGTTCAATAATTTATAGAGAAAATGAGTGTCCCAAATTAGTACTGGCTGGGTATCCTCGTTTATCCCGCCGCGACTTTCGGGCACTTTAATAAACCCCTTAATGGGTTAATGGTACTGTTAAAAACTTGTGTGTCCTAGAATTGACTGTATTTGTGAAAAGGAAATTTGGGAGGGAACGACGCACAGGATTCCTCAAGAACCTCTCGGTTGAAGACGGCTTCTATTTCCCCCAACAACGCGTGAAAACACGCGAAAAAGTAATAAAAAGTCGACGGACACTACTCCTGATCTAATTGATCAAGGAGTTCGTCGAGCTTCTGATCCAGTTGCTCAAAAGATCGACGAGCACGATCGATGAGCTCTTGATCTTCAGAATGCCAGATATTGGCAACTCTTTTCATGAAATATGTGGCTGTCGCTATTAGCAACAGTGTAAACAGGGTGAAGAAAATTTTTTCACCAGCGGTAGGCTGGTCGACAACCCATTCCCCGTCGTCGTTTCGTTTGATGTGGACTTCGTCCACATCCTTTGGGATGGGGACGGAGATCGTTACGATTTCGGTGGACTTTTGCCCACCGCCGGCGTCCTCTTGCGCGGTAAGGGGCGCCGCTAAACAAAAGAACATAACAATGAAAAAAATGAAATTTTTCATTTTTTTTCCTTTCATTGGTTTTCAAACAAACTAACTTACAAATTCCAAAAAGGTCTTTGCTTGTCGATTTGTCCTCGGGGTTGTGAGGGAAAATACGCTGAACCTGAACTGAAAACCGAAATTGAGGGTTACAGGTTCGTTTAGGTCAGTACATCTAATTTAAACGAACCTGTAACATTTCTGAGCATCTACCCATATTTTATTGCACGTAACAAAATAACGTTTTATTAATTCTTAGTCTAGAAAAGGGGCGTTTGGCTTCATTTTTTATGCAGAAATTTATGATGGAATTAAAATATTTGTAAAAAAAACAAATAATTATGATGTAGCATAAAAAACTAATTAGCGAGAAATAAAAACTGGATACGGGTTTTGTAGAAAAAGTTTAACAATTTTAAGTAATTACATAGAAAAATGAGTCTTCAACTGACCTTTCGCCTTGGGAGAGTCGATGTTGGTGTGTGGGTATTTATACTTATTGTTCTAAGGAAATATCTTAAAAATATTTGTTACTACCCCTTGAAAATGGCGCAAGTCGTGTGCATAAAGCTATCGCTGTCAGGGAGATGGACCGTAAATCGTTAATTTCGGCGACCGTTTTTTGATTTCGTATGCGCCTCCCCAATAAACAGCTTTCACAATGCGTAATTTTGCGAATTTGGAGGAATAAACTATGAGTAGCAAATGCCAAATCAGACCACTTCAAGATCGTCTGATTGTAAAACGTTTAGATAATACTGAGAAAACAGCTTCTGGCTTATACATCCCTGATTCAGCCCAAGAAAAGCCACAACAAGGTAAAGTCGTCGCTGCTGGTAAAGGCAAAGTCAAGGAAGACGGTACCCTAAGACCAATGGATGTTAAGGTTGACGATGTCATCATCTTCGGTAAGTACTCAGGTCAAGAAATTAAGATCGACGGTGAAGAGTACCTCATTATGAAAGAGGAAGATGTCTACGGCGTTTTAGAGAAGTAAGTTTTTCATAATTTTATAAGGAATATTAAAAATGGCTAAACAATTAAGTTTTGGACTTGAGGCTAGAGAGGAGATCCT
>JAEEGL010744014.1_pt1 | contig 18086 bp, 10 predicted proteins | sample 9134231 | NCBI WGS metagenome assembly JAEEGL01 (sample SAMN16246548, study PRJNA631951) | gut metagenome | biome: gut microbiome; feature: rumen; material: fiber-attached | host: Bos | place: Iran: Karaj | collected 2018-10 | reverse complement strand
TTGGACCAGGACCCATAGAGCTTCGGCAGACGGCTGCCGGCGATGCGCTTGCACTGGGCGGCCTTCTGGTAGCTGTCGGTGATGTATTTCTTGCCGGGATCTCCGTTCTCGTCGTTGTCCCAGACCCAATAGAGCTTGGCACCCGTGGCCGGGTCGACGCCGGCGGACTCGGGCAGGTAGAAGGAACGCAGGGTCTCGCCTTCCCGGATGATGTAGTTGCCGGAGATGATCTCGGGCTTGTCAGCCAGGTGGAGGACCTTGTTGTGGACGGTGGAACCCATCCAGGTCATGGTCCAGTGGGCGTTGGCAGTGCGGAGGATGTCGCCGCTCAGGGTCATCTCGAGACCGTTGTTCTGCATGTTGCCGATGTTCTTGTCATAGCCGCTGAAGCCCAGCGAGACGGCCATCGGATACTCCATGAGCATGTCCTTGGTGTAGCGGTTGTAGTACTCGATGGTGGCGGAGAGGCGGTTGAACAGGCGGGCTTCGATACCCACGTTGAGGTTTTCGTTCTTCTCCCACTTGAGCTCCTTGCTCTCGAGCGAACTCACGACGGCGCCCGGGTTGGCTCCGTTCGGATAGCCCAGGCTGTAGAAAGCCTGCCAGGCATAGAGGCTGCCGACGTTGTCGTTGCCCTGCACGCCGTAGGAGGCCTTGAGGGTCAGGTTGTTGATCCAGTCGATACCCTTCATGAAGTTCTCCTGGGAGATACGCCAGCTGGCGCCGACGGACCAGAAGTCGCCCCAGCGGTAGTCGCGGTGGAAACGGGAAGAACCATCCCGGCGATAAGAAGCCGAGAAGTAGTACTTGTCGGCGAAGTCGTAGTTGAAGCGGGACAGCCAGGACTCCACGCGGTAGTCGTTGGTATAGGAGTTGGTATCCTGGAGGGTCGTGGCCGGAGCGAGCTCGTAAAGGCCGCCGAACGGGAATCCGCTCTTGTAGCCCATCAGGTACTGGTACTCGTAGGAGTAGGCCTCGTGGCCTGCCAGCAGGTCGAGGTGGTGCTGGCCGAAACGGCGGTCATACGTGAGCAGCTGGTTGAAGGTGTAGCTGAACGTGCGGCCGTCCGCGACTTCGGCGAGACCGCCCAGGCTGACGGCGTTGCCGAAGAAGGGGTTGTAGTAGGTCTTGCCCTTGCTCTGGACGAGGTCGAAACCGAGGTTGACGCTGAACTTCAGGCCGGCGAGCGGACCCTGCTGGAGACCGCCCAGGTCGATGAAGGTACGGCCGCTGAGGTTGTCGGAGGCGGAGAGGTACTTGTCGTCGATGAGGTTGGCGAGCGGGTTCCAGCCTGCGGAAGCACCGGCCGGGCGGTTCTCGCCCCAGTCATAGGTCTTCTCGCCGTTGGCGTCGAGGATGTAGCTGCCGTCGGCGTTGCGCGCATAGAGCGGGAAGATCGGAGCCATCAGCTGGCAGGAGTAGAAGACGTTGCTGTAGGCGGAGCTGGAAGAGGAGCTGGTGCCGAGCGTGGTGGAGTTCGTCGTGTTGTGGGCGAAGTTGACGTTGAGGCCGGTCTTGAACCAGTCGACGATCTGGGACTGGACGTTGGCGCGTCCGGAGAAGCGCTCGAAGTTCGTCATCTTGACCAGGCCTTCCTCCTTGAGGTAGCCCAGGGAGAACATGTATTGGTTGGCCTTGTTGCCGCCCGTGACGGTCATCTGGTATTCCTGGCGGACCGGAGTCGGGTTGGTGGAGAGGTCGAGCCAGTCGTCGCTCCACTTGAGGGTTGTGCCGTCCACGATCTTGCCCGTGCTGTGGTCGAAGAGTTCGGAGACGGGCCGGGAGAACGGGTTGAACTCCTCGCCGATGCCGAAGACGGCGTCAGCGCCGCTGGACAGGGCGGCCGCAGCCATCGGGCCGGCAGCAGCGGCGGAGTAGCCGTCAGCCATGAAGTCGTTCTTGTACATGTAGTAGATGTCCTCGGTCCACTGGTAGGCGTCGAGGGTCTCGTAGCGCGGGATGGCGCGGGAAGAGATGCCCACATTGGCCTTGAACTGCACCTTGGCACGGCCTTCTCCGCCGCGCTTGGTGGTCACGATCACGACGCCGTTGGCGCCGCGCGATCCGTAGAGCGCACCGGCGGAGGCGTCCTTGATCACGGTCATGGACTCGATGTCGTTGGGGTTGAGGGCGCTGATGCTGCCGTCATAGGGGACGCCGTCCACGACATAGAGCGGGGCAGAAGCCGCCTCTCGCAGGGAGCCGAAGCCGCGGATGATGACAGAAGCGCCGGCACCCGGCTGGCCGGAACCGGACGTGGTCTGGATACCGGCGGCAAGGCCGTCGAGGGCCTTCGTGACATTGGCGACGGTGCGCTTCTCGATCTGCTCGGACTTGATGGTTTGGGCGGATCCCGTGAAGGATTCCTTCTTGGCGGTACCGTAGGCCACGACGAGCACGTCACCGAGCGACTCGGCATCCGGCTGCAGGCCGACGTTGATCGTCCGACTGCTGCCGACGGCCACTTCTTCGGTCTTGTATCCGATGGAGGAGAACACGAGGGTGCTGCCGGAGGGGACGGTGATCGAATACCGGCCGTCCACGTCGGCGACCGTGCCGGTGCGGGAAGATCCCTTCAGGACGACGGAAGCTGCCGGAAGCGGTTCTCCATTCGAAGCGTCAGTGACCGTACCGCTGACGATGACGTTCTGGGCGAACGCAGACAGGCCGAGCAGCACGAACAAAGCGCTGAGAATCAGTTTCGCTTTTTTCATAAGCATTTCTTTTGATTAAACAATAAACTATACCGTTTTGTACATTATCGAAATCCAACCCTGCAGTAGTACAAAAAAACGAGGGTTAATTTGTGATAAATGCGGATATAACCTGCTTGAAAGAATCTGGCAAACGTTTTATATTTACTTGAAAAACTATAATATACGATGGTTTACGCATATGTACGGGTCAGCACGGCTGAGCAATCCGGCTCCGGCCAGGGGTATGAAATCCGCCAGTGGGCGCAGCAACAGGGGCTCCAGATCGGGAAATGGATTGAGGAATCCGTCTCCGGGACCGTCCCGCCCAGGAAACGCAAGCTGGGCCGGCTCATCCGGCGGATGCGGCCGGACGACCTGCTCGTCTGTACGGAGATCTCGCGGCTGGGCCGCAACATGCTGATGATCATGTCGATCCTGAACGATTGTGCGTCCCGCGGCATCAGGATCCATACGATCAAGGACAATTTTGACCTTAATAATAATATTAATTCCAAGATCATCGCCTTCGCTTTCGCGCTGGCGGCCGAGATCGAGCGCAACCTGATCTCGCAGCGGACGCGGGAGGCTCTGGCGGACCGCAAGGCCGCCGGGGTCCGGCTCGGAAGACCGCCCGGAAGCTACAAGCGGAAGGCGGAGATTATGCAGGATCTGCCGCAGATCCGCGCCCGATTGGCGTCAGGTGAGAGCCTTCCCAATATTGCCGGGAGTTATGGCATCCACAGAAACACACTTATAAACTATTTGAAATCAGGCGATTGCAAAAAGATTGAGGCGGAATAAAAGTTTTGTACTATTTCAATTTGAAACCAAAAATGATATTTTGGTTTCAGACATAAATTTAAAATCTTGAAAACTAACGAAAATGGCCCTGATTCGAGCGGAATTCGTACCGAGAATCAATGCATTGCGTGGTTACAAATTTGGAATTATGGAAAATAGTTGCGAAATTGCAGGCTGATTTTCACCAGGCAGGAAAAACCCTCGATTTTCTGCCGGCGTGAAACGGAAAGCGACAACAGGTATAGTTTATTGTTTAATTAAAGTCAATGCTTATGAAAAAAGCGAAACTGATCCTCAGCGCTTTGTTCATGCTCCTTGGCGTGGCGGTCTTCGCACAGAACGTCACCGTGAGGGGTACGGTCAAGGACGCTACCACCGGTGAAGCCATTCCCTTTGCTGCCATCCAGATCAAGGGGACGAGCACCGGTTCCGCCACGGACGCCAACGGTGCTTATGTCATCACGGCGCCTTCCCGCGGCTCCCTCATCTACTCCTCCATCGGCTATGAGAGTGTCGAGGTGGAGGTTGCCGGCCGCACGTCGATCGACGTCGCCCTCCAGCCTGACTCCGAGGCTCTCGAGGATGCCGTGGTCGTGGCTTTCGGCACCAAGCGCAAGCAGGACCTCGTGGGCTCCGTTTCCAGCGTGAAGTCCGAGATCCTCCAGAACAACCAGGCTGCTTCCGTGACCAGCGCCCTCGAAGGTGCGGTCGCCGGCCTGCAGGTCATCACCTCCACCGGCCAGCCGGGTAGCGATGCCTCCATCTACGTGCGTGGTATCGGCTCCCTGAGCGCCAGCAACGCGGCCCTCGTGGTGGTGGACGGCGTGCCCTACAACGGCAGCATCTCCAACATCAACCCGCAGGATATCGAGTCCATCACGGTCTCCAAGGACGCCGTGTCCAACTCCCTGTACGGCTCCCGTGCCGCCGGCGGCGTGGTCATGATCACCACCAAGAGCGGTGCCAAGACCAAGTCCAGCATCCAGTTCAGCGCCAGCGCCGGTGTCCTGAGCCGCGCCTACAAGGACTACAGCATGGTCACCGACCCGGGTGAGTTCTACCGCCTGACCTGGTACGGTATGCGCAACACCGAGATGTTTGCCGGTGCCACCGCCGAAGAGGCTGCCAAGGCTGCTTCCGAGGGCCTGCTCGGCGAGCTCGGTAACTACAATGCCTTCATCATCCCGTCCGGCGAGTACCTCGTCAACACCGACGGTACCCTCAACAAGAACGCCAAGGTCCGCTACAACGACAGCTTCGCCGACGCGATGTTCCAGACGGCCTCCCGCCAGGAGTACAATGTCTCCGCTTCCGGCAGCAACGACAAGGTGGACTACTACCTGTCCGTGGGCTACCTCGACAACCAGTCCTACATCGTCGGTTCCAACTACAACCGTACTTCCGCCCGCGCCAACGTCAACGCCAAGCTGACCAGCTGGCTGCGCGCCGGCATGAACATCGGCTACTCCAAGACCCAGAGCAACGGTATGCAGGAGAGCACCTCCGCTGCCTCCAACCCGTTCAGCGTCGCCCGCAGCTGGGCCCCGATCTATCCGGTCCACGCCTATGATGCCAACGGCAACATGATCCTCAACGCGGACGGCACCCCGATGTGGGATGCCGGTAACGGCGAGACCGTCGGCACCACCAAGCGCCCGACCGCGACCAACCAGAACGTCATCTGCAACCTCTATGAGGACATCCGCCGCACCACGCGCCACAATGTGACCACCCGCACCTATGTCGAGGCCAAGTTCCTCAAGCACTTCACCGCGATGGTCAACTACAGCTATGACTTCCGTGCTGCGCAGGGTCTGACCTACTACACCCCGACCATCGGCGACGGCCAGTCCTTCGGCGGCCGCGGTACCCATGAGGCTTCCACCAGCACCGTGACCAACGTCCAGGAGACGCTCGCCTATGACAACATCTTCGGCGACAACCACAGCTTCTCCGCCAAGATCGGCCACGAGTACTACCAGTACGCTTCCCGCTACCTCGGCGGCCAGAAGACCAACTTCTTCGACCCGGCCAACCCCGAGCTCGACAACGGTGGTCCGATGCAGTCCCTGAGCAGCAACACCACCGCTCACAACATCGAGGGCTTCTTCGGCATGGTCGACTACAACTACGCTTCCCGTTACTACCTGTCCGCTGCCTTCCGTCGTGACGGTACCTCCCGTTTCATCAAGAAGTGGGGTAACTTCTGGTCCGTCGGCGCCGGCTGGCGTATGTCCGCCGAGCCGTGGATGGCCGACACCAAGGGCTGGCTCGACGACCTCAAGTTCCGTGCTTCCTACGGTACCCAGGGTAACGAAGGTCTGAACAACTATTATCCGGCTCACGACCAGTACGAGATCTCCTGGGACGGCTCCGCCCTCGGTTACAGCTACTCCTACTACGGCAACCCGGATATCTCCTGGGAGAAGCAGAACACCTTCGACGTCGGTGTCGACTTCAGCTTCCTGAACCGCATCCGCGGTAACGTCGACTACTTCATCCGCTACACGGACGACATGCTCTTCCAGCGCCCGCTCGCTTACTCCACCGGCGGCCGTCCCTACAAGTGGGAGAACATCGGCGCCATGCAGAACAGCGGTATCGAGTTCGAACTCAACTTCGACCTGATCAAGAACCGCGACCTGCGCTGGACCCTCTCCTTCATCGGCTCGCACTACAACAACAAGATCGTCCGTCTCCCCGAGGAGAACCGCGCGGACGGTATCACTTCCGGCAACTTCAAGCTCATGGAAGGCCGCAACCGCTATGAGTACTTCATCCGCCAGTACGCCGGCATGGATGAGAACGGAAGCGCCCAGTGGTGGATGGATGTCAAGGACGACGACGGCAACGTGACCGGCAAGGAGAAGACCACGACCTACACCGACGCCACCAAGTACTACATCGGCAAGGTCGCCCTGCCTGCCCTCGACGGCGGTATCAACACCCAGCTCTACTGGAAGGGCCTCGACTTCAGCGTGCAGACCTCCTACCGCCTCGGCGGCTGGGCCTACGACAGCGAGTATCTCGACGGCATGAGCATCAGCTACTATGTCGGCCACAACTCCGACCTTTGGAAGACCTACAACCCCGTCACGAAGACCGGTGAACTCCCGATCTGGAACTCCAACAACACGTCCAACTCCTACAGCCAGACGTCCGACGCCCACCTCGTGAAGTCCTCCTTCTTCAGCATCCGCAACATCACGCTCGGCTACACCCTGCCGAAGGACATCACCCGCAAGTTCTACGTCGAGGGCCTCCGCATCTTCGTGATGGCTGACAATGTCGCCCTCTTCTCCGCCCGCCAGGGCTTCGACCCGAGGGTTTCCTTCTCCGGCGCCAACAGTAGCTTCGGCGGCTACGCCCCGATGCGCACGGTCTCCGGCGGTATCACTGTCACGTTCTAATATAAAGGAGATTACAATATGAAGAAAATAGCTATCATCCTTTCCGTCCTCACCCTGGGCTTCACCCTCTCCTCCTGTATCAAAGATACGGAGCCGACCGGCACCATCACCCAGGAGCGTCTCTCCGAGGTCATCCAGGCCCATCCGGAGAAGTTCGAGGCGACCATCAACGGTATCTACAACGACTACGCGACCTGGAGCAATCCGGGTATCTCCCACAATTACTTCGGCCAGAAGGGTTTTGACTACCTGACCTCCCTGCAGGGCAACGACATGATCATGACCGGCCGTTTCGCGATGAGTCTCTACCACTACCTGCTCGACTACTGGCAGCAGGACTATAACGCCACGCTGACCCGCTGGCGTGAGTACTACAACCACATCGCCAACGCCAACAACGTCCTGAAGGTGGCGACCGCCGACCTGACCGACGAGGCCATGCTCCGCTACCGTGCTGTCGCGCTCGGCATCCGCAGCTACGCATACCTGCAGCTCTCCTACCTGTATCAGTACTCCTACTACGTAGGTGCCGACGATACAGTGTGGGGCAAGGGCAAGGTCTATGACCACTCCAAGCAGATGCTCGTCCCGATCATCGACGAGAATACCACCGAGGACCAGCCGCGCAGCTCCGTCGAGGATGTCTTCGACTTCATGATCAAAGGTTTCGAGGAGTCCTTCGCAATCTTCCAGAAGATCGGCATGGTGCGCAGCGCCTCCCCGACCGACTTCGACGGCTGCGTCGTGGCCAACTACCTGGCCCGCGCCTACATGATCAAGCATGACTGGACCAACGCCGCCAAGTATGCCCAGATCGTCATGGACAACTTCGGGATGCTGACCTCCGCCAGTGATATCCTCCAGGGCTTCAGCGATATCTCCCTGCCTGACGTCGTGTTCGGTTACGATGTCACGACGGACAATACCGGTATCTACCGCTCCTGGTTCTCCCTGATGGACTACTTCGGGGACGGCTATGCCGGCATCGGCGTGTGGCGTGCGGGCTTCGCCCCGTTCTGCCAGCGCATCAGCGAGGATGACATCCGCATCAACTGGTTCTGCGATCCGCGCACGCAGTGGATCCAGATCGCACAGGTGCCCTACCAGTCCATCAAGTTCATCGGTGCAGGCCGCAGCAACGTCCTGGCCGGCAACTATGACGGCTGGGAGCTCGGCGACTACATCTACCTCCGTTCCGAGGAAGCCTACTACATGCACGCCGAGTGCCTTGCCCACCAGAACAACCTGAGCGGAGCCATCGCCGAGTTGGAGGCCATCATGGCCACCCGCCAGCCGGGCTACAAGTGCGAAGCCACGACCAAGGCCGACTTCCTCGAGGAGCTCAACTTCCAGAAGAGGGTCGAGTTCTGGGGCGAGGGTATGGAGTTCCTTGACAACCGCCGCCTCAACATCCCGGTGGACCGTACCAACGCCACCTGGGGTTCCGCGAACAACCACCTGGCCGCCGCCCGTTTCTACCACGACCAGGAGGACCGCGAGTTCCTGTATCAGATTCCGATCTCCGAGATCGAGAACAACAAGATGATCAACGAGGAAGACCAGAACTAGCCTACGTTGTTTGTTCATTGGAAGGGAGCGGACGCCATGTCTGCTCCCTTTCCATTTTGTCTGGCACGGAATTGGTTTTCCCGTCAGAATCACTATATTTGTGAATTATGAAAAAACACCTGATCCTTCCTGCCCTGCTGACGCTGGGGCTCTGTCTGGCCGGCTGCGACAAGCAGCCCGCCGCCAATCCCGAACCGGATCCCGATCCCGTCCTCTCCCAGGAGGAAGTGGACGCGCAGAAGACTCGCTTGTACGTCAATACCTTCGCCCATGCCTACATGGACGCATACTATCTGTGGAACGCCGAGATCCGCAAGGACCTCGATGCCTGGAAGGAGACGGACGAGCCGATCGACAAGGTGCAGAAGATCCGTTACAAGAACGCCAAGGGCGAGGATATCGACCGCTGGACCATGCTGACGGACGATTTCAGCAGCTTCTACGGCAGCGTGACGGGCAACCAGAAGACGTACGGGTTCGATTTCACGCTGGCCTACTACGACGAGACGACGATCTGTGCCGTGGTGACCTATACCTATGCGGACAGCCCGGCGGTCGAGGCGGGCCTGAAGCGCGGAGACATCATCCTCAAGGTCAACGGCAAGACCATGACGGCGAGCAACTACACCAAGGTCTATCCCGACCTGCTCTCCGGCGACAAGCTTACGGCGGTGCTCAGCGACGGTACGACCAAGACGGTCACGGCCAAGGAGATGTACGAGAATCCGGTCCTGCTGTCCAAGGTCTTCGACTGCGACGGTAAGAAAGTCGGATACCTGGTGTATACGAGTTTCACCATGGATTCGTACGCAGACCTGATCGCCGCCTGCAAGGGTTTCAAGGAGGCGGGCGTGACCGAGCTGATCCTGGACCTGCGCTACAACGGCGGCGGATTCGCGATGGCCGAGCAGTTCCTCGCCTCGATGCTGGCTCCCGAAGCAGCCGTCAAGGCCGGTGACATCCTCGCCACGGAGATTTACAACGCGGACCTGACCGAGTACTTCAAATCCTACGGCCGGGACACCAACACCTATTTCACGACCGAGTACAGCTTCAATTCCGGAGGCAAGGACTATAAGTTCAGTACGGACGGGGCCAACGTCGGCCTGGAGAAGATCTATGCGATCATCAGTTCGGGCAGCGCCTCCGCTTCGGAAGCCCTGCTCTGCGACCTCTATCCTTATATGGACATTACCCTGGTCGGCGAGCAGTCCCACGGGAAATACACCACCGGCATCATGCTGGAGGGCCCTGAGTTCTACGAAGACAATGCCGAGCAGGTCAAGAAGAACATGGGTTCGATCGGTGTGACCGAAGGCAAGAAATACACCGACAACTGGGGCCTCTACGTGATGTGGTCCCGCTTCGCGGACAAGAACGGGGAGACCCGCTGCATGCCGGACGGCCTCACGCCGGACGTTGAAGTAGGGGACAAGCCCTGGGACGGCTACCAGCTCGGCGACGCCCAGGAGACCATGCTCGCCGTGGTGCTCGCGCAGTGCGGCTACAAGGCCAAGGCCCAGCTGTCCCGCCGCCCGGCCACCATCGAACTGGGCGAGCGTGTCGAGACTGCGCCGCACCGCGCCGACTTCGGCCGCTTCATCGTCCTCCCGCCGGAATTCTGATCCGGCAGTTCGCCGCAAATCCCTTCCGGGGTGTGGAACCATGTGTTTCGCACCCCGGTTTTTGTCCTTGAAACCTACGTAAGACGCAAGCCGGAAACTTGTATGATATTACATTTTTACTATTTTTGCAGTGAGGAAGATTAAAACAGTGATTTTCAGAAGAAAACCACAAAGACACCGAGGCAGAGTCTTGAACTGGCAAAACAACTTAAAAGGGAATACGATGACAACAAATACGGAAATCAAGAGTTTTGATGAGATTCTCGACGCAAAATACGGAAAGCCCGGGACACCGGAGCGCATGGAGGCGGAAGAGGCTGCATATTCCTATTATTCCGGGGTCCTTCTGCGTCGTGCAAGGAAGAAGACCGGTATGACCCAGGGCGAACTGGCTGCAAAGCTCGGGACGGATGCCGCCTATATTTCCAGAATCGAAAACGATGCGGTGACCCCAAGCGTGGGCGTGTTCTTCCGGATTGCAGATGCCCTCGGGTATTCTGTCGAACTCACTCCGTCGAGGAAGTAGAATCCTATGACAGGTAAAACCTCATCCGGGGTGTGAAACTATGCGTTTCACACCCCGGTCTTTTGTTCTATATTTTGACGCAGTTGTTTCAAAATGCCCGGAAAGGGCCCGACGCGGTTGCGGAACAGCAAAAGATTTATTCAAATTTAACCGAGATGGAAGTTTGGCTTACAATCCGTAACTAAACTATGGCTATTTGCTGCGTATCGAAATTAAAATTCTGACAAATCGGTTTAACAATGTTAGAAGCCGCTGAATGATAGCATTTTGCGCCTTATTTCGATTTTTAATCAATTTCTTGGATTTTTAAAAAATTGTTGCGACCTTGCAACCGAATTTTGGCGTTTGGAGACAAACGCTCCTTTATTTGAAGGGGTTCCCCGGCAGATAAAGATGGGTAGAAACTAGTTATAGTTAGTATAGTTTATTGTTTTATTAAAGGTTAATGCTTATGAAAAAAGCGAAACTGTTCTTCAGCGCCTTGTTCGTGCTGCTGGCAGTGTCCCTGTCCGCCCAGAATATCCGGGTGACGGGTACTGTCAGGGATGCGCAGACAGGCGAAAGCGTCCCGTTTGCTTCGATCGTGGTGAAAGGAACTGCCAGCGGCGTCTCCTCCGACGCGAACGGCGGTTATGCCCTCTCCGTGGCATCCAACGCCATCCTCGAATTCTCTTCCGTCGGCTACAAGACCCAGGACGTTCCCGTGGCAGGCAAGTCTGTCATCAACGTAGACCTGGAGCCTGACTTCGAGGCCCTGAACGAGACCATCGTCGTGGCCTTCGGTACGACGACCAAGGAAGCCTTCACTGGATCCGCAGCCGTGGTCCGGAGCGAAGAGCTCCAGAAACGTGCGACGGCCAACGTGACCAACGCCCTGGTGGGCGCTGTCCCGGGCCTGCAGATCAAGGGTGCCTCCGGTGCCCCGGGTGCCGGCAGCGGCAACATCAACGTCCGCGGTATCTCCTCCCTGAGTGCTTCGACCTCTCCGCTCGTCATCGTGGACGGTGCTCCGTATCCGGCCAGCCTGACGAACATTCCCCAGAGTGACATCGAGTCCATCACGGTCCTCAAGGATGCGGCTTCCGCCGCCCTGTACGGCGCCCGTGGCGCCGCCGGCGTCATCCTCGTGACCACCAAGCGCAGCCGCAACCGCGACGCGCAGGTCAACGTCGACATGCGCGTGGGCGTCAACACCCGTGGCGTGCAGGATTATGACGTCATCACCGACCCGGGCCAGTTCTATGAGGCCTACTATTCCTTGATGTATAATTATTATACGTCCCGCGGCACGGCTGCCGAGACTGCGAACAGCAATGCCAACCGCCTCACGCTGAACCACCTCGGATACAACGTGTTCACGATTCCCGACGGTGAGAAGCTGATCGGCATGGATGGCAAGATCAACCCGAACGCGACCCTCGGCCGCAAGTATTCCTGGAACGGCGAGACCTATTATATGCAGCCGGACAACTGGACCGAGCTTGCCTACAAGCCGGCCGTCCGCCAGGAGTACAATGTCTCCGTCAACGGCGGTACCGACCGCAGCAGCTTCTATGCTTCCGTGGGCTACCTCAACGAGGACGGTATCATCGAGTACTCCGGTTACCAGCGCCTTTCTGCGCGCATCCGCGCGGACTACCAGGTGAAGAAGTGGGCCAAGATCGGCGCGAACGTCGGCTTCACCCAGTCCCACCAGCAATCCAACCCGAACATGAGTACCGACTGGGGTTCCACTAACCTGATGTATTACACGACCTACATCGCTCCGATCTACCCGGTGTACGTGCGCGTACTTGACGCCAGCGGCAACCCGGTCATCCGGACCGACGAGTTCGGCCACGAGCAGTACGACTACGGTGTGGCGATCTCCAACTACGGTGTCGGACGCGGCTTTATGCAGACCGGTAACCCGTTCGGTTCCAACCGCTACAACAAGAGCTACAACGAGGGCCGCAACCTGACCGGCACTTTCACTGCCGATTTCGACATCACGGACTTCCTCAAGGCCACGATCCAGTCGACCATCAACTGGGGCAGCACCCTGTCGACCTCCTATGACAACCCGTACTACGGCCCGAAGGTCGGTGTCAACGGCGAGCTGTACAAGGGCGTGTCCAACAACCTTCGCTACAACCACCTCCAGACCCTCACGTACTACGACACCTTCGACCGTCACAGCCTCAATGTGATCCTCGGACACGAGTACTACAAGACCGAGGGCAAGAGCCAGGGCATCACCGCCCAGGGCGGTTTCTCCCCGGACATCCTCGAGGTCAATGCCTTTGCGAACGTCCTCTACTCCGGTACCTCCTCCAGCGCCACCGACTACAACGTGGAAGGCTACTTCATCAGCGCCCAGTACGACTTCGACAAGAAGTACTACGCTTCCGCTTCCTTCCGCCGGGATGCTTCTTCCCGCTTTGCGGTTGACCACCGTTGGGGTAACTTCTGGTCCCTCGGCGGCGCCTGGATCATCAGCAAGGAGCCGTTCATGCAGAATGCGGGCTGGATCGACCAGCTCAAGCTCAAGGCCTCCATCGGCCAGCAGGGCAACGACGGCATCGGCGACTACTCCTACATCGATACCTATACCCTGAGCCAGGCCTCTCCGACCACCATGTCCCCGAGCTTCCGCCGCATGGGTAACCCGAGCATCACCTGGGAGACCACGACCAACACCAACGTCGGTGTCGAGTTCAGTCTCTTCAAGGCCCGCGTGTCCGGATCCCTGGATGCATACTACAAGAAGACGGCGGACCTGCTCTTCAGCATCTCCGTTCCCGAGGCGGCCGGTACCCGTGCCTACTACGGCAACGTGGGTGACATCGGCAACCGCGGTCTGGAACTGACCGTCAACTTCGTGCCTGTCCGTACCCGCATGGTCGAGTGGAACATCGGTGCCAACATCTCCACCAACTACGCCTGGATCATCTCCCTGCCTGAAGACAAGCTCGCCGGAAAGGAGGGTTACTACGAGAGCGGCTACTGGTGGACCCCGGGCGGTGTCATGCGTGACTACATGACCTATGAGTACGCAGGTTTCAATCCCGAGACCGGCCAGGCTCTCTACTGGTACGATGAGGACCTGAGCCCCGCAGGCGGCAAGGTGTCTTCCAACGTCACCAACCAGCCCGGCAAGAAGCATTCCGGCACGACCACGACGACCGGTCAGGCTTCCCGCTACACCCATGGTTCCATGCTTCCGAAGTTCTTCGGCGGCCTGCAGACCTCGCTCCGCGTCGGCAATTTCGACTTCAACGCTTCGTTCGACTATCAGGTGGGCGGCAAGATCACGGACAACGTGTACGCCAAGCTCATGACCCCGACGGCCAAGACGTCCGATGCCGGTTACAACTACCACAAGGATATCTTCAAGTCCTGGACTCCGACGAACACCAATACCGACATCCCGCGTTGGCAGTACGGTGATTCCTACACCATGGCGGGCGACCGTGCCCTCACCGACGCCAGCTACTTCAACTTCCAGTCCTTCTCCGTCGGCTACAACGTGCCGGTGCGCAAGCTCGGCATCGACCGGGTCATCAACCGCATCCGCGTCTATGTCGTCGGCGAGAACCTGGGCTACATCTCCGCCCGCAAGGGTTTCGACCCGCGTGCCTCCTTCTCCGGCACGTCTTCGACCAATGTCTATTCCCCCGTCCGCAACATCTCGGGTGGTATTCAGGTTACTTTCTAATTTGAGGAGGATATGATCATGAAAAATATACTGAAACTCTCTCTGGCCGCTCTCTGCACGCTGACGCTTGCCGCCGGTTGCATCAAGGAGACCCACCCGAATACGAGCTACGTCACGATCGACCAGGCTCAGGTCCCGGGCGCGATCGACCGCTTCGTCGATGCCGTGACCACCCGCCTCGCCGGTTTCCCGACCTACGGCGGCGGCACCGACGCCAACGACTTCGGTTATCCGCGCTTCTTCATCGCATGGGATTCCATGGGGCAGGATATCGTCCAGCCCAACATGACCAACGGTTGGTTCGACTCCTACTATACCATCCGCAGCCTGGGCCCGACCTCGGCGAACAGCCAGCATGCCTGGACTCTGCTGTACAAGGCCATCAAGGATTGCAACGCCGTTCTGGCCAGCGCGGGCGCCGAGCCGTCCGATGCCGTGAAGCCTGGTGCCGGCCTCGCCCTCTTCTACAGGGCCTACTTCTACCTGGACCTGGCCCAGATGTACGCCAACAAGCCGTGCTATGTCGACGGCAATGCCGAGGCCGTGCCCTGGGTCGACGAGACCTATGTGCTCGAGGACTACTACGACAATCCCCGCCTGAAGAACAGCGAGCTCTACGCCAAGATCATCGCCGACCTGGACCGCGCCGAGTCTTACCTCACCGGTGTCAAGCGCAGCGACAAGTTCACGCCTGACGTGTCCTGCGTCTACGGTGTCAAGGCCCGTGCCTACCTGCTGATGGGTGAGTGGGCCAAGGCCCGCGAGTATGCCAAGAAGGCCCAGGATGGCTACACCATCATGAGCAAGGCGGTCTATACCGACCGTGACACGGGCTTCAACACGCCCAACGCATCCTGGATGCTCGCCCTGACCTTCAAGTCCGACAACCCTTGCATCCAGAACAACGATGCCGACTCCTGCTGGGGTTCCTGGATGTGCATGGAGATCAACCCGGAGACTTCCGGCTGCGGCTATGCCGCCAACTACGGCCGTCCGATCCACATCGACCGCCACCTCTATGAGACCATCCCTGCCACGGATTTCCGCAAGAACTGCTTTGCTGATTTCGCCATCGACGGGATGTCCGAGGAAGATGCGCTGGAGGCCCTTTCGGCCTACACCGAGCATCCGGATTGGATCTACGAGACCAACGCCGGCAACGGCAACCCGAACGGCGGTACCAACTTCAAGTTCCGTCCTGCCGGCGGCGCTGCCGGACGCGACAACCAGTACATCGGTTTCGTGATGGCGGTTCCCCTGATGCGCGTCGAGGAAATGTACCTGATCGAGGCTGAGGCTGCCGGCCGCCTGAACGAGGCCGAAGGCATCGAACTCCTGACGGCGTTCGCCAAGACCCGCGATGAGAACTACGTCTACGGCCAGCACAACGAGGCCTACTTCAACACCAACACCAGCGCCTTCCTCAACGAGGTGTGGTGGCAGCGCCGGGTCGAGTTCTGGGGCGAGGGCCTCGCGACCAAGGATATCAAGCGCCTGCAGAAGGGTGTGATCCGTAGCTATCCGGGTACCAACCACCCTGAGACCTACCGCTACAACAAGGAGTCCACGCCCGACTGGATGAACCTCTGCATCGTCCAGACCGAGACCAACTACAACACGGGCTTCAACACCAACAATCCCGAGCCGGATTACCCGACCGGTGATTCCCCTGAGGTGAAGGAGTTCTAGTCAAAGGATTTGTATGATCTGGAAACCCCGGAAGCGCAAGCCTCCGGGGTTTTCGTTACACCTCCACCCAGTGGAATCGTACTTGAATGCAAAAAAATCGCAAAATGTTTGATACGATTTTTTTGATTCCTTTGCCGGGCAGGAATAAATTTTCATTTTTGCTGCAGGATGAGTGAAACCGATTATTTAAATTTTAGAAATTTCTTTGGGAATTCAGATATTTGGTCTATTTTTGTAAAACGATCGAGGTATGAGGATCATCAAGAAGAGAACACTGGTGGCGCTCGTCCTTTACCGGATCGGGATGGTGTATATCCGTTTCATCGGAACGCATCGCGAGTATGATAAGATTGAAGACATCCAAAACATTTAGGTATGACACGGATCGAGAACGATATGCAATATGAGTCCGCCTTGGAGCGGATCGAGGAGTTGCTCCGCTTGGTGGATGAAAATACGCCTGAGACGGATCGGAATTCGGTAGAACTGGTCCTTCTGTCAAACCTTGTTGCTGATTATGAGGATATCCGTTATCCGGTCAACAAACCGACACTCATCGGCATACTGAAGCTCCGCATGTACGAACTGGGGCTATCACAGAACGGCCTTGCTTCCCTGCTTGGCATGCATCAGTCCAAAATCAGCGAGATCCTTTCCGGAAAAGCCGAACCAACCTTGAAGCAGGCACGCAAGATGGTAGAAGTGCTTGGCATCAGCCCGGCGGTCGTGCTGGGTGTCTGAGTTAGCCTATACCTCCACCCAGTGGATCCGGGTGCCGCTGCGCTCCATGCCGCGGAACCAGGTCATCTGGCGCTTGGCGAACTGGTGGATGGCGGTGGCGAGCTGCTCTCGCATCTCCTCGTAGGAGAGGACGCCCTGAAGGTAAAGCGTAACGTATTTGTATTCAAGTCCGTAGGAAATGAGCGTCCCGGCGGGGACGCCGCCGTCGAGCAGGCCGCGGATCTCGTCCACCATGCCTTCCTGCAGGCGCGCGTCGAGCCGCGCGTCGATGCGCGCGTTGCGCGTGTCGCGGTCCACGAGCGTGCCGATGAAGAACGGCCGCTGCGGCAGGCCCTCCCGGGGGAGGGCGTCGCCGCGGGCGGCGCTCAGGGGCGTCTTCTCCGAGAAATCATACCCGCGCGTGACGGCGTTGATGTACATCCCCGTGCCGCCGCAGAGGATGGGCACGGCGCCGCGGCGGCGGATGTCCGCCCACGCGCGCATGAAGTCCTGCTGGAACTGCCACACGTTGTACTGCGCCCCGGCCGGGGCGATGTCGATGAGGTGGTAGGGGATGTCGCCGTATTCGGCGAGGTCCTTGCCCGTGCCGATGTCCATGCCGCGGTAGACCTGGCGGGAGTCGGCGGAGATGATTTCGGCACCGGTGATGCCGGGGCCGTCCGTCATCCGGGCGGGACAGCCCTCGAACAGGCCCAGGGCCACGGCGGCGCAGATCTCCTGCGCCAGCGCCACGGCGTAGCGGGTCTTGCCGGAGGCGGTGGGGCCGAGCACGACGACCAGGTCGCAGGCGCCCGCCGCGTAGTCGCGGGCGAGCTGCGCGAAATCGATGCTTTCTGCCGGCGGAAGCTCGGCGGGGATGGAATGCTTGAGGCGGGGCATGGCGGGGCGGGGTTATTCGCGCTCCATCTCGCGGCGGATGTCCTTCTCCTTGATGGTGGCGCGCTTGTCGTATTCCTTCTTGCCCTTGGCGAGGGCGATGTGCAGCTTGGCGAAGCCGTTCGCGGCGATGTAGGCGCGCACGGCCACGATCGTCAGGCCCTTGGTCTTGACGGCCTGGGCGAGGTGCTTCAGCTCCCGGCGGGTGAGCAGGAGCTTGCGGTCGCGCAGCGGCTCGTGGCTGCTCCACGCGGAGGCCCAGAAATAGGTGGCGACGTTCATGCCGCGCACGTAGAGCTCTCCGCCGGAGAAATAGCAGTAGGCGTCCTGCAGGGAGGCCTTGCCGGCGCGGATGGACTTGATCTCGGTGCCGACCAGCACGATGCCGGCGTCGTACTCCTCGAGGAACTCGTAGTCGAACGACGCGCGCTTGTTGGTGATGCGCACCTGCTGGGG
>JAEEGL014312700.1_pt1 | contig 18087 bp, 19 predicted proteins | sample 9134231 | NCBI WGS metagenome assembly JAEEGL01 (sample SAMN16246548, study PRJNA631951) | gut metagenome | biome: gut microbiome; feature: rumen; material: fiber-attached | host: Bos | place: Iran: Karaj | collected 2018-10 | reverse complement strand
GAGGTACTATGAATAAGAATAAAATATTAATAGAATTATCAATACCTTCTATAGAAAAAACATATGATTTATACATCCCAATAAATAAAAAAGTAGGTACAATAAAAAAACTAATAGAAAAAGCTTTAGTAGAATTAACAGATAATGCTTATATCATAAGTGAAGATACTAACTTTTATAGTACTGAAACAGGTGAAATATATAATGTTAATTCTACTATAGTGGATACAGATCTAGAGAATGGTTCTAGAATAATATTAATGTAGGTGATAAAATGAGTGATTATGAAAAATATGTAACTATTATTAATACTATCTATGATTGTACAAATAAAATGAGACAAGCATATGATAATCCTGATAATATAAATCATCTTGATAGTATTGATGAATATAAAAATAAAGTGATTGAGTTAGCTGATAATTTTACTAAAGAAGGAACTAATAATCCAAAACAAGAAATGGAGACTTTAGGAGAATGATAGGTAAATTTACTTATGAAGAAGTAACTCAAATAATAAATGTATTAAAACAATCACTTATCGAATTAAGAAAACTTACACCTACTAAACAAAGTTCAGACTTAAATGACTTTATGGCAACAGTAGAAAGTTATTACAAATATTTAGAAACAACAATAGAAATGAACTCTGCTGCTGATAAGACATTATCTTATCTAAAAGAAACATTAAAATAAGGAGAAATTTTCTCCTTTTTTAATGTTTATTTAATAAATTGTGCTATAATGATAATAGGTGAGATTATGGTAACAAAAGAATTTAAAACACTTAATGAACAAATCGATATCCTAAGAGAAAAAGGGTTGACTATCAAAGACGAAGAATACGTTAAAAAGATACTATTGAGAGAAAATTACTTTTTTCTAAATGGATATAGACATTTATTCTTAGTTAAAAAAGATAATTTTATTCCTGGTACTAGATTCGAGGAATTATATAGTCTATTCTTGTTTGATAGAAGCTTAAGAAATATTATTTTCAAATACTTATTAGTAATAGAAAATAACTTAAAATCAATCACTTCATACGTATTATCAAAGAAATATGGTATTAAAGAAAAAGATTACTTAAGAAATAAAAACTTTACTAATGAACCATTAAAACAAAAACAAGTAAATGATTTAATATCTAAAATGAAAAGACAAATAAGAGTAAATGGAGCTCAACATTCAGCGACATTACACTATTCAAATAATTATGGATATATACCATTATGGATCTTAGTAAAAGTATTATCATTTGGAATAGTAAGTGAATTATATTCTATATTAAAAGATGATGATCAAAAAGAAATAGCTAGTATTTATAATATTGATGTAGATGAATTACTAGATTATTTACCTATACTAGCTAATTATAGAAATCTTTGTGCTCATGAAGATATTCTATATGAAAATAGAACTCAAAAAGCTATTAATACAACTATATATCATCAATTATTAAAGATAAAAAAAGAAGATAATGAATATACTAAAGGTAAAAATGATTTATTTGCTTTAATAATAATGTTAAAACAACTATTATCAAAAGAAGATTTTAAAAATATGATATATGAAATAGATCATGTTCTAGAAACACTTAATTATAATTTAGTATCTATTAAATTATCAGTAGTATTAGATAGAATGGGATTTCCACATAATTGGAAAGACTTAGTTAATATTGAAAGGAGTAAGAAAAATGAAGAAGAATAATAATATGGCTTTAACAATGATATTTTCATTCATAGTAGGTGGACTATTTATGTTAGGTATATTAAAATGGACACCTGTTTTAGGAGAAATAACTGAAGGAGGAAACACTGTTATAAATAATGGTACTCAAGTATTTGAGAAAAGTTCTCTAGCTACTTCAGTAGATAAGATTTATGATGCTGTTATGGTAGTTAATGGATATGAAGGATCTCAATTAGCTTCAACAGGAACTGCTTTTGTTTATAAAACTGATGCTAATTATGCATACTTATTAACAAATCAACATGTAGTAAAAAATATGCAAAAGATTAAATTGATTAACACAGATAATGAAGAAATAGATGCTAAAGTACTAGGTGGAGATACATATTTAGATTTAGCTGTTCTAAGAATCGATAAAAAACATGCTAAATTAGTATCTAATATTGGTAAGAGTGAACAATCAAAAATAGGAGATACAGTATTCACAGTAGGTACTCCTATGGGTAATGATTATGCTTGGTCAGTAACAGCTGGAATTGTTTCAGGTAAAGATAGAATGGTTTCAGTTTCTACATCTAATTATAATAGTAATGACTGGGTAATGAATGGTATTCAAATAGATGCTTCCCTAAACCCTGGTAACTCAGGAGGACCACTATTAAATGTTAATGGTGAAGTAATCGGAGTTTGTTCAATGAAATTAGTAGATGCTCAAATCGAAGGAATGGGATTTGCTATACCAATTGAATTTGCACTAAAACATATTAAAAACCTAGAATCTGGTAAAGATATAGATTGGCCAGTATTAGGTATTAAAATGACTGATATTAATGAATCTATCTTCTCTAATAAAGATGTTGAAGGTGTCGCAGTAGTAGGAACAGTTAAAGATTCTGGAGCACAAAAAGCAGGTATTAAAGAAGACGATATAATTACTGAATTAAATGGAAAGAAAGTAAAAGATGTAGCTCATCTAAGATATGAACTATATCAACATGAAGCACATGAAACAATAACTCTAACAGTAATAAGAAATGGTAGAGAGAAAAAATTCAAAGTAACACTAAACAGTTCAAAAGATGATTAAGAAAGGGTAACCTTTCTTTTTTTATGTAAACAAATAGACAAAATAAAAGATAATATACAATAATAAACATCTTTTATAATATAATATAATTAGGAGATTATAACTATGAAACAACCACAAAAATTTATCAATAGTTATAAATTCTATATAACAGTATCATTATCGATACTATGTGCAATAACTACACTAATAAGTGTAGGTTTTGGTGCTTTAAATAAAAACTTAAACATAGCTGGGGATGTTGAATATCAAGAAGATATGGGTAATATGATAAAATCTTGGGGTCGCTATTCATCTGATGATTTTCATAGTTCGACCTACAAATCAAAAATTAAAACAATAGATTTTTTAGATAATAAAAACATTCCTAATGAAGCGATAGAAACATGGGATGTGTCAGCAAATGCAAATACTGGCAAAGTAATGGCCTGGATAATAGATGATCCCGATAATACAGGTTATTATAAATTATATATAGGAGCAAATGGTGATGTAGTGGGTAATATAAATTCTAGTTATATTTTTTATGGAATGAGCAAATTACAAACAATAAGTTTTAATAATAATTATGATACATCAAAGGTTACAGATATGTCATATATGTTTTATGGTTGTATACAAATTAACAATCTAGATGTAAGTGATTTTGATACGTCAAAAGTAACAGATATGTCAGGGCTATTTTTTACGTGTAGCGCTTTGACAAGTATAGATGTAACTAACTTTGATACAAATAATGTAACAAGTATGAAGTCAATGTTTTCTGCTTATGATGTTGCTAATCATTCAGGTTCTCTAAATTCTCATCTTTTAGAAATAATTGGATTGAATAGTTTTAACACATCAAAAGTAACAAATATGTCAAATATGTTTAAATTTTGTAAAAAATTGAGAGATTTGGACTTATCAAGTTTCGATACATCGAAAGTTACAACTATGTCATCGATGTTTTATGGATGTTCTACGATAACTAATCTAGATTTGAGTACATTTAACAGTTCAAATGTAATAGATATGTCATATATGTTTAGTGCATTTGCTGATGATTTTGGAACAATTGATTATAATATTTTCACGCTAAATTTAAATGGTATTGATACTTCAAGTGTAACAAATATGTCATATATGTTTCGAGGTGTTGTAAACCTTACTAATTCTAATATAGCTGCTTTAAATACTTCTAATGTAACAAACATGGGAGGAATGTTCGCTTGGATAAATGGTCCAACAAGTTTAGATTTTTCGAATTTTGATACATCAAATGTAACAAATATGAGCGGGATGTTTTCTGGTTGCATAACACTTGCAAGCATAGATTTATCGAATTTTAACACTTCGAATGTGACAAGTATGTCAAGAATGTTTGCTGACGATGCATCAAACCGTATTGAATCAACTTCATTTGTATCAATTAATGGACTATTAAATTTTGATACAAGTAATGTACTGGACATGTCTGGAATGTTTGATGATTGTAGCAATTTAACCAGTCTAGATGTAACTCATTTTAATACAAGTAATGTACTGGACATGCAGTATATGTTTCTTAATTGTAGCAATTTAACAAATTTAGATATAAGCAATTTTGATACAAGTAATGTACTGAACATGTTTGGAATGTTTGAAGGTTGTAGCAATTTAACCAGTCTAGATGTAACTCATTTTAATACAAGTAATGTAACAAATATGTCATATATGTTTCAAAAATGCACTAATGTAACCCAAATAAAAATATCATCGTTATGGGATGTAAGCAATGTTACTAATAGTTCCGATATGTTTAAATATAGTACTAATTTACCTAATTACAATTCAAGTTATGTTGATGTAAGTATGGCTAAACCAACAACAGAAGGAGGATACTTAACTTTAGTATAAAAAAAAGAGTGTTAACACTCTTTTAATTTACTTTCTTTCTTGTGAAATAGATTCCAGTTCCAATTCCACCAACTACTAAGACAAGAATTACCAATGCAATAATGCTAGCAGCAGTAGTATCTTCTGCTTCAGCACCAGAAACATATTTCATAATATCATATCTTTCTTCTGGATCTTCTTTGTAGGTACTTTCAATCTCTTTTAAGATGTTCTTAGTATAGCTTTGATCGAATCCATTCCAAGCACTTTTACCAATTGTAATATAAGGAACACCTTCGATAGTAACATCTCTATATTCACCGATTTCATCTAATAATGCTTGATTATCAGGATTGTTCCAACATTCATAAGCAATTACTTCAAACTTTTTACCATATTCTTTTTCAATTGATTTGAACCATTCTTCAGCTTCAGCACAATGTGGACAACCTTGTCCATAGAAGAAATAAACTTTAACTTCTTTTTCGTCTCCAGAGAATTCTTTATCTGGTTTAGCCTCTGCTAAAGTAGTAATTGGTAATAAGAAAGCAATAACTAATAGAACAAGAAAACCAATTTTTTTCATAAATAACCTCCCATATCCATAATAACACAATTTTTATAATATTGAAACATCAAAATTAGGAATAAAACTCTCCTCTTGAGTATCTCCTTCTTGAATAAATGAGTTTCTAATACCTAAATCATAAGCATGATTAACCACAAGAGAATACTCATCATCAGATACTTTTCTATTGAGATTAGAATACTTATATCTTTCAATTGGAGTATATTGATTCATAATGCTTATGATTATGTTATCTCCATACTTATTATATAAATAATCTAATATTTTTATTGAATCTTCAACTTCTCCAGGTAAAACTAATAATCTCACGATTAGACCTTTTTTCATTAGATTATTTTCTATTTTTACCTCTTTAACTTGTTTATACATCTCATCTATACTTTTAGATGCTATATCGAAATAGTTTTTACAATTTGAGTATTTTTCTCCTAAGGAGTTATCAAAATATTTAAAATCTGCTAAATAGATATCAACTAATCCATCTAATAGTTTAATTGTATTAACATTTTCATAAGAACTAGTATTATAAACTATAGGTATTGTTAGTTTATCTTTTAATAAATGTAAGTTATTAACAATTTGTGGAACATAAATAGTAGGTGTAACTAAATTAATATTATGAACTCCTTTATTTTGAAGTTCTAATACTATTTCTCTAAACCTTTCATCTGAAATATCTTTTCCATAGTTATCGATACTTATTTTTTTATTCTGACAAAACATACATCTTAGATTACAATTACTAAAAAAGATTGTTCCTGATCCTTTATCTCCTGAGATAATGGGTTCTTCCCACATATGGATAGAATAATAACATAATCTTATTTTATCTTTCGCACCACAAAAACCAGTTGTCTCATAACGATTAACCATACAATTTCTAGGACATAACATACATTTTTCTAGTTCTTTTAATTTCATAAAAACACCTATAGTTATTCTAACATAAAATTAATTGAATAATAATAGTAACTATGTTATTATATATAGCAATTAAGAGGTGTTTTATGATTAATTGGCTTAATAATATAGTATCTACAATGGTGTTTTTCTTAGTATATATAGTAGTTTATTACTTATTTGCGAAAGAAGTTACATCTTCAGCATTAGTAACATCACTAATATTCTTTATACTAGTAACGTTACATGATTATTTTGCTTATGAAGACTAATTAGTCTTTTTTTTTGAATAGTTAATGATATAATATAAACATAATAGGAGGTAATATGAAGAAAGCATTTACAATATTATTAATAATTGGACTTATCTTAATAGTAGGAGGAGGAATATTTACATTTACTAAAAAACAATCTAAACCTGAAGAAGAACAACCTAAAAAAGAAACTTTAAAACTAGATGATTCAATAATCGAGGAAACTATTAATAAATTAGTTCCACTTGGATGTGATGTAGATATGCCTTTATCTTATATACTTGAAAAAGATTCAATAACTGGTAATGATGTACCAAATAATGTCGCAATGAGTATAATAGCTAAAAAGACTGTAGGATCTAAAGTAGCAGAAGAAACTGTAGATGAAGATGAGGTTTCTAACTGGGCTAAACTATTATTTGGATCACATTATGAATTAGAACATAAAGATTATAAAGACTATGGATTTGAATATAATAAAGACAAACAAGAATATACAATGCATATCGCGCCTTGGGGATGTACTTCATATCCACACACAAGAACTTTAGCTAAAGTTACAAAAGCAGTTGTAGATGGAGATGATATGATATTTACTTACCAAGTACTATTCAATAAGCCTGAAGAAATACCAGAAAATCCATCCAAAGATTTCCATACTAAGTATTATAAAGATTATCAAATGACACAAGAAATCGATAGTAATTCTATCAAATACGATACTAGCAAAGAACATATTTTTGTTGCTGATGAGAATGCTTTAGAAAACTATAACTTGGGAGCAACATATGAATTACGATTTACATTACAATTTGGTGAATATGTATTTGTTAAGTCAGAATTAAAGAAGTAATTAACTACTTCTTTTTTTATTAAACTATTATAAATTAAGGGAAAATGTTTTAAAAACAAAATAATTATGTTATAATCAAAATGTAAGGTGAAAAGATAAAAATTAGGAGAAACAAATGACTGAAGCAATTGAGAAGAAAGAAAGAATAAAATGGGTTGATTGTTTAAGAGGATGGGCAATTATTCTAGTAGTAATTGGACATTTTCCTATCGATGAAACCTTAAAATTATATATTTATTCTTTCCATATACCATTGTTTTTTATTTTGTCTGGATTAACGTTCAATGCACTTAAATACAGTGGTATAAAAGAGTTCATAAAACACAAAGCGAAGATGATATTACTGCCTTATCTATGCTTAAATATAAGTTATTTTGCGATATGGGTAGTCATAATGAAAATAGTTAATAATTCAGCAATAACCTTATTTGAATTATTTAAGGGTCTCATTTTTGCGAATAATGACAAAGTATATTTACTTAATGGACCAACATGGTTTTTACCAACTTTATTCTTAATAGAAGTTGTAGCATATTTATTAATTAAATATTTCAATGATGATCCAAAACATCTAGCAATTATCTCATCAGTACTATTATTGCTAGGTTATGCTGAATCAATTGTTAGTCCTAAAGTATTTATGATATGGCATATGAATAGTGTCCCAATAGGAGTATTTATGTTTATGATGGGATACTTATTCTATAAATATTATACTAATGATAAGAATACTAAAGAAGTTGTTGATAAGATTAAACCTTATATTGGAATAATCTTAATACTGATAGGATTATACTTCGCCTTAAAAAATGGAAGAGTATCTTTTGGAGGAAATATTTATAATTATATTATTTATACCTTAATAGCAGTATTTTCTTCAAGCTTTGGATATTTAATAATATTCAAAAGATTATCAGAAGTTAAATCGTTCAATACTATAATGAGTTATATAGGTAAGAATACATTATTTATATTAGGATTCCATAAAGTATTATTACATTTCTTAAAAGGATTTGATGTTTCAGTTGTATATACAATGTGGGGATCTATCTCTTTAGCAATCCTATCAATCATATTAACAACATTATTCAGTATGTTTGTTAATAAAGTTTGTCCTTTCGTTATAGGAAAACTTGAAAAGACAAAGATCAATATAATTAGTTTTGTAATTTATTCAATTATTTCATTAATATTATTAATTATGTACTGTATATAGAAGGAAGTGGTATTTTGACATATTTTTTAACAATAATAAAAGTAATAGATAGTGATGTAGTACTAGAAGAGTCTTTTGATAGTATCTTAAAATCTAAAATGTATAAAGAAGGAACTATTCAATTATTAGTAGTAGATTTATTAAGAAATAAAAAGACTAAAGAATTCATTGAAAATAATAATTTAAAAGATAATTTAGTAAGTGTAGATAAAGACTTATCTTTACCAGAAATATTTAATGAGTGTAAGTCTAAAATAGAAGGAGAAAATGTTAACTTTTCTACATCTTCTACATTTGTAGAAAAACATACTTTAGAAAGTACTTATAAGTATTTAGAAACAGATAACTGTGTTGTATTAAATCTAAATTATCATCCATTAGATGAATTAAAATATACTATTAAATACATCAAATCATTTAATAGTTTATATAGTAGTAAGAATAATCTATCTATTGAAGAGAATATTGAATTCTTTAATCCATTATTAGATTGTTACTACTTTAAATATGATCTAATTAAAGATATAGATTTTAGTAAAGATGAATATAATTATTCAATAGAGTTTATATTTGATTTATTATTAAAAATAAAGAATTTCTTATTTATAGATAAGATCTGCTATTATACTAATATTTTAGAAAATGATTTTAATAATAATCATACTCAATATTTAAAAGAATTCTATTTAGAATTTATGAAAGATTTTGTATTACCATATATAAAGAAACATAATGAACCATGGATTCAAAATTCTTTACTATATTTAGTATCTATTAGATACTGTTCTAATCTAAATGCTAGAAATAAACATGTATTAAATGATAAAGAAGTAGATAAGTTTGAAGAGTATACTGAAAAGTTCTTAGAACATATTGATTATTCTACTTTAAAGAATTTTTATTCACATTATATAAATAGTTCTTTAATAAAGAGATTTATTGAAATTAAATCAAATAATCATCTAAAAATAGATGTTGAAGATGATACATTATTATTAAAAGCAGGAGATGAAGTAGTTCAAGAATCAGATTCATTAAGAGTAGATACAAAAACATTAGAATATGATAAAGGAAAACTATGTATAGATGCTGAAATATTGAGTTCAATCTTTGTAAGAAAGAAAGATCAAATAGTTTGTTATGTAAATGATAAAGAATATGATTATACAGTTAATGATGTTTATACATATACTAAGTTTTTTAATAGAATTTATCATAAGAAATATAGTTTTAGAGTAGAAATACCATTAAAGAAGCTAAATAAAAGAAAGAATACTATTTGTTTTTCATATAAATATGGAGATTATCAAGTTAAATTAAGAACTACTTTTAAAACTCCATCATCTAAAATAAATATTACTTGGAAAAATAGTTATTTTAGTTTTGCTGATAAGATATTGACTTATAGTCCTAAAAAAGAAGATATTATAGTAAAAAAGAGACATGGTATTACAGTAGTATTAAAAGAATTAGGTTTATTATTTGAATATTTATTTAGAAGTAAACATAAGAAAAAACTTGGTGTTAAATCATTCTTATTAAGAACAGCTTATTGGGTAACTAGACCATACTATAAAAAGAAGAAAGTTTGGATCAGTTTTGATAAACTATTTAAAGGTGGAGATAATGGAGAATATTATTACCATTATGTAGCTAATAATAAAGATGATGTTACTATGTGTTACGTAATTAATAAAGATTCAGCTGATTATAAGAGATTAATTGATAGTAATTGTAAAAACATCTTACCATTTAGAAGTTTGAGACATTACCTAGCTGTTCTAAACTGTGAGTATATGTTTGCTACACATGCTAATCCATTTGATTATAATGGATTTACATCAGGAGTAGAAAAATACTTTAGAGATTTATTAACATTTAAAACAGTTTGTATTCAACATGGTTTATCTGTTAATCAAATAGCTAAATTCCAAAATAGAGTATATGCAAATACTAAGTTATACTTCTGTGCATCTAAATATGAAATAAAGAATCTATCATTACCAGAATATGATTATAAAGATTATAATGCTTTAAAATTAACTGGAGTACCAAGATATGATGGATTACAAAATAAAGATAAAAAGATTATCTTAATAACTCCTACTTGGAGACAAGAATCTTCATCTAAATTAGTTCATTTAAATATGGCTAGACAATATAATAAAGACTTTAAAGAGAGTGTTTATTATAAAGTATATAATGATTTAATAAATGATTCTAAATTGATTGAAGCTGCTAAAAAATATGATTATAAAATAGTATACTTATTACATCCAGCTATCTCTAGTCAAATAGATGATTTTGAAAAGAATGAATTTGTTGATGTAGTTGCAGCGACAAGTAATATGAGTTATGAAAAGATACTTACAGAATCAAGTTTAATGGTTACTGATTATTCAGGAGTACAATTTGATTTTGCTTATATGAGAAAACCAATTGTTTATTATCATCCTACTGAATTACCACCTCATTATGAAGAAAGTTGTTTTATCTATGATAGTATGGGATTTGGTCCTATTATAGAAAAAGAAGATGAATTAGTTAAGACAATTTGTGATTATATGAAAACAGGTTGTAAGATGAAAGAAGAATATATTGCGAGAGCAAATGATTTCTTTGAATATGATGATTTTAATAACTGTAAACGTATTTTAGAAGTTATTGAAGAAGAAAAAGATGTAAAGTAAAAAAATGAAGCAGTAAACTGTTTCATTTTTTGTTTGATTAATTATATAATTATTATAATAAGGAGTATCTATGAGACCTAAAGGATTTTTAATCGCAGTAATTGTATTTACTGTGTTATACATCTTAATATGTAAAATAATAGATAAAGCTATAGATAAGAATAAAGATTCAGATAAACTATTGAAAAAAGAAATAGATTTGAATAAGTTCTATAACTTTGCTAAGTTTTATGGTGTCCAAACAACTATTAATGAGAATCATATCTTATCAATATATAATTTCTTAAAAGATACTGATAATATTAGAATATCCTATATAGCATCTCAAACTTATACTACTCCTCCAGAAGTTATAGTAACTCTACTATACTTAGAATATTTAAATTATTTAAGTGAAAAAGCTATTCATGCAGAGCAAGATTTAATTATGGATTTTAATCTAAATGATAAAGCATTATTTGATAAATATATAGGTTTATTAAGAGAAAAGAAAGATTATCAAACTATAGAGCAAATGTGTGGTCAAAAGACTTATGAAGATTTATTTTATATAGATAAGTATTTCTTAATTGAAGGAATTAGATTCTATAATAAGAGATTATATTATGCAGGTGATTACAATGTCTAAGAAGCTAAAAGTAGGTATTTATCTATTAATAGTTGTTAGTGCTTTTCTTTTTAATTTTTATTATAGACCTATAGAAGGAAATAAATTAGTTAAAAAAGATAGTCCTACATATATTAATGAATTATATTATAGTGATGAATATTTTAAGAATAAAGTATTAGATGAAGAATCAAAAGCTTTATATGACAAGATTATTGATGAAACTTTATCAGGTAAACAAATTAAAGATTATACATGTGATATTCCTAATTGTTTTTCTAAATTAAATGATATTAATAGATGTATATATTTAGATCATCCTGAACTATTATCTTACTATTTAATGAGTTGGAAGGTTTATGATGGAAGAGAAACTACATATAGTGTTGAAACGATGGATAGTAAGAAAGCTTATTTTGGAACTAAGAGAATTGCTAGAGAGATAGACATCATAAAAAGAGAAACTAAAAAGATGAATGATAGAGAGAAAATAATCTATGTTTATGATTATGTATCTAAGCATAATTATGATAGAATCTTTACATTGATGGGATCTAATCAAAGTATTTATTCATTCTTTACTGGGGGAGAGAGTGTTTGTGCAGGATTTGCCAAGGCTGCCCAAATAATATTTCAAAATATAGGTATAGAATCATATTTAGTTGAAGGTTATAGTCACTTATGGAATTATGTTAAATATGATGGAAAATACTATGTATTTGATGCTACAGTAGGAGCAAGTTATAGAGATAAAAAAACACCTGTTCACTATGATGGTTTAGGTAGAACAACAGTTGATGCAACAACAGGTAATTATAAGGATTTATATCCACCAATAGAAAAAGAATTATTAAAAGACATACTAGATGTTTAGTATGTCTTTTTTTATCCAAATATTACATATCCATAATAAATAGTAAATAGAGTTAACATAAATATTCCTTCATATTTATTAATCTTCCTATCTCTAAAAGAGAATATAAATAATAATATAGCAGATCCTAATAAAGCAATTAAGTCTATATAATTAAATACAATATGATTAATGCCTCCAAATACTGCTACAGGTAAAGCTAATACTATACCTATATTAAATATATTACTACCAACAACATTACCTATGGCAATATCATATTCACCCTTTTTAGCAGCTATAACAGTCGTAACAAGCTCAGGAAGAGATGTTCCTAAGGCAATTACTGTTAATGATATCATACGTTGACTAACACCCATTATTTCAGCTATTTTAGTCGCATCTTTAACTACTAATTGACTTCCTAGTATAATACCAGTAATTCCTAATAAAGTTAAAACAACAGACTTAGAAATATTATATTTAGGAGCCACATCATCATCATCTTTTTTCTTCCTCATCATACTTATTAAATAATATACAAATACAGTGAAGAATAATAGTATTATGACACCATCTTGTCTACTAAACATATTTTTACCTAATCCAAATATATTATCACTGATTAATACAGTTAATAACATAGTTAATAATAAAACAATAGGTAACTCTTTCTTAACAGTATTATTTCTAACTCCCAAAGAATGTACTAATGAAGCACATCCTAATATTAATAGTATATTAATAATATTACTACCAATAACATTACCAAGTACCATATCAGGATTCTTCGCTACAATAGAACTAACACTAACCGCAAACTCAGGTGCTGAAGTACCAAAAGATACAATAGTTAATCCAATAAACATAGTAGATAAATTAAAATTCCTAGCTAATGAAGAAGCACCATCTACAAATATATCAGCCCCTTTAATTAATACAACAAATCCTATTATTAATAAGAATATATATAATACAATCATAATTCCTCCTACAAGAAGAATTATAACATAAAAAACAAGTGTTTAATCACTTGTTTTTACTATTCATTTTTAAAACTTTTATATCTCTATTTAAATATTCATATAAATTGATTTGACGATACAAAGGATCAATACTTTGAAGATTATCATATAACTCCATAAATATACAATTAAATGGATTATATCTAGATCCACTATTTCTAACTCTAATACATATTCCACTATTATTATAATCATAATTTTTATCACTTCTAATAAATCTTAATCTAAAAGAATCCTCTTCTTTAGAAATAACTAATTTATCTTCAATATCTACTGGTCCTTCATCAGATATCCAATTAATATTATTATCTTCATCTACTAATTGATAAAAATCATGTAAAAAACTATAATTCAAATTATTATTCTTACTTGTAACAAATCTATTATAAGCTTTATCAAAAATAAGATATAAATCATAATCTTCTTTAGTAATATTAAAATCCATTTCAATATTCTCATTAGATAATAGGGTATGATTATCTAAAATAAAAAATAAATCATAATTACGAGCAAAAAATATTCTTAATTCTTTATCTCCATCTATTAAAGAATAATCATAGAAGTTGCCCATACTATTTTGAATTCTCTTAATCTGCATAAAATCACCAACATAGATATAATACAATAATTATTGTTTTTTTACAATAAAAAAGCGAAGAGCCATGGGCTCCTCTTCAGAAAAAAAATTAATTATTTAGGCGATTTGCTGCCCAATTAATAAAATTCATAACATTGTATTCTTCTACTTCTTTAGGGAATTTTTTTGCAGTTTCATAAAGACAATCAATAAATTCTTGACTTTTTGTCCTATCTACTATTTCATCATATAATTCACTAATGTAAACAAATTCTTCTGCAGAGCAATCATTTTTGATATAATCAATTGTTTCATCAATATTGTTACAAAGTATATCAAGCATTTCTTTTATAATAGGGTCGTTATCGTAATCTATTTCATCAATTTCTTTTCTTAATTTAAGAAGTTCTCTATATTTTTCTCCAACCATCATTCATTTTCCTCCTTTATTATTGTTCGTTATTAGGGAATACAGTATCAGGAGATCCATTTCGTCTAATCACAACGACTTTCACACCTTTGTAAGTACCATATATCTTATTTCCATCTTTAACATTTGCATTTGTTTTTAAAGTAGATACATAATTTCCAGCATGCTCAATATCTCTATCACTCCAACTGATAGGAAACCACGTTTGATTGTTGCCACTACGTTTTTTAGGATCTCTATGATTAGGAACATTACCTACCCTAACTCCATTATCATAGGTCTTGTTTATATTATACTCTATATTATACTTATTTAACAACTTGATTCCATCTTCACCATGGCCACCACTTTTTAATCTAAGTACTCCATTATAAGTATCATATGTAAATGTTCCTTCATTTGAATGAACTACTGCGAATTCACTCATAGATCCTTTTGAGCCATAGGTATTTAAATATCTATTTGATTTTCCTGTGCCCATATTTTTCACCTCTCTTTGTTGTTATCCAATCATCAAATTGTAGTAACTTTACTTTATTACCGAATTCTACCAATATTTGCTTTGGAATAGCACCATAAATTATTACAACTTTTGGATTTAATTCTTTCATCATTTCCCTAAATCCTTCAATAAAGTATTTCTTGTTTTCTTTACCTTGTATGCAACCATATGATCCTACACTAATTACATTATTCTTAGGTATTCCTAAAAAAGCAAACTTCTCAGGTAATATACAATTTGTATAACTTCTTTCATCAGACCACCTACAATTACAAATTACATTGATGCCATGCTTTTGGTAGTAATAACCAATAGCTCTACTTCTATATACATTTGCTATTTGTGCAATTAATGGCATATCACGATATAATGATGCATCAATTGTTATTATTCCTTTAAATTTTTTAAACTCTTCGAGATATTTTTTTGGATTCTTAAGAACATCCCCAAATGTTTTATCATGTTCATAGAATAATATATACTCCTCTCCATTTTTACTTTGTTTTCTTTTGGAAAAAGGAATTACTTTGATTGGCATCTCACCAGTAAACTCCTTTATTTTAGGTATTTCCAATATACCTTCAAATTCAGCATCAAACACTAATTCTGAGTTGAATCCGTCATCAATATTTGCTTTCATAATAATTCCTCCATTTTTATAATATTTATGGAATTTTAAATAATTCCACCCTTAGCATATAAAAAACTAGGAAAATAGAAAATGACCTAAAATGAGCCCATAAAATGACGAATTATCAACACTTTTTTTTATAGAAAGAATATTTATCTTTAGTGAAAAGAAAAGATAGTATCATCTAACCAAATAAAAATGCATAAAAAAAGTGAAAAATTTTAATTTTTCACTATTTCATTTGATAATTTTCTATTAATTCTTCAATTTTATATACTTTTTCACGAAACATTGCATCTAGAATAAAATTTAATAATATGTTTAAATCTGTATTCGGTGTTAAAGTAACACTCTTTTTTAAAAGTAATGTTCTACTAACCAATGGCGGTAGTTGAAGTCCAACGCATATTTTTACCAAAGTCACAGGCTTAGTTCCTTGCTCTTCATTATTTCTTAATCTTTTTATTTGAGCTTCACTCACATTTGAGTCTGAAGCAAGCGCTTCAACAGTTATGCCTCTATTCTCCATCAATTTTTTTAAAGCATCTCCAAAATTATTTGGTAATCCAGATAATTCTTCTTTTATGCTTATATTTTGTTTTTTTAATGCTTCAATACTCAATTCATCTTGATATTCACCATCGACAAGAAATTGATATTTAGGTTTCACAGTATTGGCAGTTCTTAAAAAAGACATATTACTAAAATTAAAATTATTTTTATAAGTAACTTTAAATTTTAAACAACACTTTGATATATTATTCCATGCAAATGGCGATAAATGATTAACACCATCTAAATTAGTTATATATTTGGGATCCTTAATACATAAATGAGAATCAACGTATAAATACATACCACTTGATAATAGTTCGTTAAAATAAGGATTTAATTCAAGTAAAGCAGCATTTACTAAACCAATAGAATAAGTTTCATCATATGCAATAGACTCCAAGGATAAATATGGTTCAACATATTTATTATCTACATATTCATATATTCCAGTGAATTCTGAATAACCTAAAGCCAGCAATCTAATTCTTAAGGCTTGTATAGAACACTTGAAATATCCCCTTAAATAGTCAAAAAGATTTTTATAATCAAATGCATCAACTAACTCATGGTTATTTTTATATTCATTTATTTTTCTTTCAACAGTCCCTTTATACATCAAAATTCTTGAAGTTATAATATTTGCTTGAATTTCAATCCTTTTAACTTTTTCATTATCATATTTATTTACATTACAAAAGATTCCTGCAGAAGAATTACTAAATAACTTATTAAAATAGTAATACTTTTTATCTTTAAAATAATGAACACATTCATGAATTTTTGTAAAATTATCTCTATATGAGTCTTGAAATAATTCATTAGTTCCATCATCCATTACAATAGTATTAGCTTTAACATCATAATCTTCAAGAGTATAATTGGTTAGGTTACGCCATTTATACGTTTTGATAGTCATATCTTCAAATGCAATCATTGCAAAAGTATTACCTGTTTCTGATAAAGATTTATATACAAGGTTAAGTCCCATCCTCTCTAATACTATATTAACATCTATTGCAATACCATCAAACGCTTCAGGATAATACATTTTTAAAAAATCTTTAGCCATTTTTTCATAATCGTTATCTTCCATATATCTAGAAAAATCAGTGTTTAATCTTACATCAAATGGGATGTTAAAATCATCATCGACATTAACTATTTCAATTTTATCTAAACAGGCAATATTAGATTTAAATGTAACTTGATAAGTCTTTTTAAAACTATATTCATCATTTTTGCAAATAGTACAATCCATTTTTATATACCCATAAAAGTCTAAGTCAGGTGCATCTCCAAGATATAATCCATTAGAATAAAATTCCTCTATAGCATAAGTATCATTTCCATATTTGCTAATATATTGAATAATAGCATCTTCGAATAATTCTTCATGTTTTCTAACAATATATTTTTCTAATCTATGATTCATCATAAAACACCGCCTAACAATTTACTTACTATTTTATCACAAAAATCCAAAAAGTCTGTTTTTAGGCCTTAAATTCATCATTTTTATCAACTTTCAAACTATTTTATACTTTTTCTCAAAGTAGTACGATTACTATAGTAAAAAGTGGATTAGTATAAAACATTACAAAAAAAGCGAGGTACCATAAGGTACCTCTTCAGGGGGAAATTAATTAACCAGTCCGTAACAATACATATAAATATAAAATGCTTATTTTATAACCTTTTTAATTTTTATAAGTTTTTTTAAGTTTATAAAAATATCATGATTTTTTGCAATTAGTATCTGGATTTGG
>JAEEGL013596036.1_pt1 | contig 18087 bp, 16 predicted proteins | sample 9134231 | NCBI WGS metagenome assembly JAEEGL01 (sample SAMN16246548, study PRJNA631951) | gut metagenome | biome: gut microbiome; feature: rumen; material: fiber-attached | host: Bos | place: Iran: Karaj | collected 2018-10 | reverse complement strand
GTGCAGCAGGGCATGATCAGCGTCACCCGCGTCGAGACCACCGGCGACCTGCGCTATGCCAAGGTGTGGCTGAGCGTGCTGGGGATGCGGGACGAAAAGGAATTCAAAAAGGGCCTCAAGTCCGCCGCGGGCTGGCTGCGGCGGGAGATGGGGAACGCCATGAGCCTGCGCTACACCCCGGAGCTTGTGTTCGAGGTCGACCACAGCATCGAGTACGGCGCCCACATCAACGAGGTCATCAATTCCCTCGACATCAAACACGACGGGGACGAACCCACCGAGGAGTGATACTGTGAATTATCGGGAATGCGCGAAGCTCCTGCGCGAGCGGGATCACATCCTGCTCATCACCCACCGGGACCCGGACGGGGACACCTGCGGCAGCGCCGCGGCCCTGTGCAGCGCGCTGCGGCGGCTGGGCAAGACGGCGTACCTCTTCCGAAACCCCGGCTATACCCGCAGGGTGCTGCCCTATATCGAGCCCTACCTCGCGCCGGAGGATTTCTGCCCCCAGTGCCTGGTGAGCGTGGACGTGGCAGCCGAGCGGATGCTGCCCCCCGGCTTCGAGGGGGAAGTGCTGCTCTGCGTGGATCACCACGGCAGCAACACCCATTTCGGGAAAAACGAGCTCGTGCGCGGGGAAAAGTCCTCCTGCGGCGAGATCGTGCTGGAACTGATCAAGGCCCTCTGCGGCAGCCTGACCGGGGAAGAGGCGACGCTTCTCTACATCGCGGTCACCACCGACACGGGCTGCTTCCAGTACGCGAACACCTCCGCCCAGACCCTTGCCGCGGCCTCCGAGCTGCTGCGCCTCGGCGCAAGGCAGCAGGAGGTCAGCCAGACCTTCTTCCGCAAGGTCAGCCCCGCGCGGCTCAAGCTCGAGGGGATGATCTACTCCGGTATGCGCTTTCTGCGGGACGGCAGGATCGCCATGACCCTGATCACACGCGACATGATCCGCGCCTCCGGGGCGGGCAAGGACGATTTTGACGATCTGGCCGGACTCTGCGGGCGCGCGGAGGGCAGCGACCTGCAGATCACGCTCCGCGAGCAGGACGACGGCGCGAGCCGGGTCTCCGTGCGCTCCAACCCCGGCATCAGCAGCTGCGCGATCTGCGCGGCCTTCGGCGGCGGCGGCCACGAGCTGGCCGCGGGCTGCAACATCGCCTGCCCGCCCGAAAAGGCGGCGGAGCTGCTGATGGAAGTCGTCAACGAGCTGCTGCCATGAACGGCATCTTGCTGATCGACAAGCCCATGGGCTGGACGAGCAGCGACGTGGTGGCGAAGCTGCGCGGCGTCCTGCACGAAAAGCGCATCGGCCACTCCGGCACGCTCGACCCCATGGCGACGGGGCTGCTCGTGCTCTTTGTCGGCCGCGCGACGCGCGCGGTGGAATTTGCCGAGAGCCACGACAAGCGCTATCTGGCGCGGCTGCGGCTCGGCCTCGCGACCGACACGCAGGACACCACCGGCACTCCCGTCGGCGGCACGCCCCGCCCGGTCTCCCGGGAGGAGCTGGAGGCCGCGCTCTCCCGCTTCCGGGGGGAGATCGAGCAGATCCCGCCCATGTACTCGGCCATCAAGGTCAAAGGCCGGAAGCTCTACGAGATCGCCCGCCGGGGCGGCGAGGTGGAGCGCAGGCCCCGCCGCGTGTGCATCCGCTCGCTGTCGCTGGTCGGCGAGGAGGAGGGGGGGGACTTCCTGTTCGATATCACCTGCTCCAAAGGCACCTACGTGCGCACGCTCTGCCACGACGTCGGCACGGTGCTGGGCTGCGGCGGCTGTATGAGCGCGCTGCGGCGGCTGCGGGCGGGCGATTTCCGCCTGGAGGACGCGCATACGCTCGCGTCCGTCATCGAGGCGGCGGAGCAGGGCCGCGCGGAGGAGCTGCTGCTGCCGGTGGACAGCCTTTTTGCGGCCTGTCCGAAGCTCACGGCAGGCGCCGCCGGCGAACGGAAGATCCGCTGCGGCGCAAGCCTGCCCGCGAAAACGCCGCCGGGGGAGTACCGCCTGTACGGCGAGAGCGGGGAATTCCTCGCGCTCGTGCGCGTGCGGGACGGGGAAATGACGACGCTCAAGAGTTTTTTTGAAGTGTAACGGGAATACGCGGTCACACGGAAAACCTGTCATTCTGGGGAGCCGGGGGCGACGAAGAATCTTCTGCAATCCTTCGACTGCGCTTCACTCCGCTCAGGATGACGCCGAAAAGCATCCGCAGTGACAAGGTCGCCGGGAGCGGCTCTCGCGGCCGCCCGAAAATCACAGGGAACGAGGCAGACATGACAGAGATCAGACGGGTCATCGCCCTTGGCTTTTTTGACGGGGTGCATATCGGGCACGCGGCGCTTCTTCGCAGGACGAAGGAGCGCGCGGCCGCACTCGGCGCCGTGCCCTCGGTGCTGAGCTTCGACGTGCACCCGGATACGCTGGTATTCCACAAGGACGTGCCGCTCATCAACAGCGCCATTGGCCGGGAGGACCTGATCCGCCGCGAGTTCGGCATCGAAAACGTCGTGTTCCTGCATTTTTCCGAGCACACCATGCGCATCCCCTGGCGGCAGTTCATCGAGAGCATCGTGCAGGAGCTCGCCATCTGCCACATCGTCGTCGGGCACGACTTCTGCTTCGGTTACCGGGGCGAGGGCACGGTGGAGCGCCTGCGGGAATACTGCGCGGAGAACGGACTCGGCTGCGACGTGATCCCGCCCGTCATGCTGGACGGCCAGGTCGTCAGCTCCACCCATATCCGCGAGCTGATCGAGGCGGGGGACATGGAGGAAGTCCGCCGCTGGCTGGGACATCCCCACACCCTGGCCGACACCGTGCACTCCGGCTACCATCTGGGGCGCAGGCTCGGCACCCCGACCATCAACATGTTCTTCCCCGACGGGGTACTCGTCCCGCGCCACGGGGTCTACGCCGCGCGCGTTTACCTCGAGAACGGCGGCAGCTACGTCGCCGTGACGAACATCGGCGTGCGCCCGACCGTCAGCGACGAAAACCGCGTCAGCGTCGAGAGCCACCTGCTCGACTACACGGGCAACCTCTACGGGCGGCAGGCGCGCGTGGAGTTCTACGCCTTCCTGCGCCCGGAAAAGAAGTTCGACAGCTTCGAGGAGCTCTCCGCGCAGATCAGGCAGGACGCGGAGGCCGCGCGGGCATATTTTAAGAAAAACGGCTGACAGGGCCGTTTTTCTTACAGCCATCAACTCAACCAACGGTTGAATTTACACACTCAACGGATAAGTTATTGGCAGGAAGCATCCTGTTCTGCTACGCTTTGGCCAGCAAGGCAGGCGCCGCCGGACATCGATAGGAGGTATAATCATGAATGAGATCCTGGGCAACAATATTTTGCGTCTTCGCAAGGAAAACGATCTGACGCAGGAGGAGCTGGCCCATGTGCTGGGCATCACCTATCAGGCGGTGAGCAAATGGGAGACGGGCGTCTCCTGCCCGGACGTCTCCACGCTGCCGCTGCTGGCCGATCTGTTCGGCGTGAGCATTGACGAGCTTTTCGGCCGCGCCGCGCCCGCGGAGAAAGCGGAAGAGAAGAGCGGGGAGGGGGAGGCTGCGCCCGCACAGGGCGTGACGCTCCCGTGGCCGGACGACGAGGATATGCTGCATGTCGTGCTCTTTGCCGGGCACAAGCTGCTCGGAGGGGACGAGAAGGGCGAGGGCATCTTTTCCCGCAAGCAGGTCACCTTCCAATACGAGGGGCCGGCGATGAACATCTGGAGCGACTTCAACGTGTCCTGCGACCAGGTGCAGGGCAGCGTGAACGCCGGGGGCGACGTCGACTGCGACGCGGTCGGCGGCGACGTGCAGGCGGGCGGAGACGTGGACTGCGACGATGTGGCCGGGCATCTGAACGCCGGGGGCAACGTCGATTGCGGCAACGTTGAAGGCAATCTGAGCGCGGGCGGCAACGTGGTCTGCCGCGACGTCGAGGGAAGCGTGAGCGCAGGCGGCAGCGTTGTGTGCAAGAACGCTGCGGGCGAGGTGCAGAGCGACGGCGACTTCCGCTCCAACCTGAAGGACAAAAAAAGAGGCTTCAGCTTTGAGCTGAAGCTGTGAGAAAGCGGCGAAAGGAAACCCGCCCCCATCCAGTGAACCAGATGGGGGCGGGTTTTGCTCACTGTTTGCTCGCCGGACGGTTTTTGCGCGAGGAGTGCCCCCGCCCGCGGCGGCGGGACTGGGTGGACTTGTTCTTGTAATACTCCTGCATCCCGCTGTCGGCCTCATAGACCAGCTTGTTGGCGCACCAGCTGTTGTCGTCCGCGTTCCGGCGGAAGCGCACGCGCACCAGAAACTGCCCGTGCTCTTCGCAGGGAAAGAGGTTCATATAGCGCTGATCGCCCTGGTTGACCCAGCGAAGGCCCGCCAGCGCCCTGCCGCAATGGGGGCAGACGAGCCTGTCCACGCGCTCGTCGGCAAAGGCCGCGGCCTTGCTCTCAAAGCCGTCAAAGCTCTCGTGGGCGACGGCCTCCGGGCCGGCGTTCTCGGCGGGCGGCTTGTAGTTCGGCATCCTGGTGGCGAGGATGCGCGCTGCATCGGAGTACATGCGCAGCCCCTCCCGCATGTCGAGGTGCGTGCTCACGAGCGCGGTGTTGTACGCGTCGCCCAGCGCGTCGTGCGCGATGCGGGTCTGCTCGATCTCGAAATGCTCCATGGCGCTGGCGAGGGACTTCTGGTTCTTGTCCCCGCCGGTCTGCAAGTTGTAGATGAGCTGGAGGTTGATCCAGCCGGCGATCCAGTCCCAATCCAGATCGTGGATGATGATGTTCTGCTCCAGAATACCCTGGTCGTCGCAGCCCCAGGTCAGGAAAGTCACGTCCTCCCCGCACCAGGCGCGAAACTGCTCCAGCGCTTCGGGGAAGGAGACACCGTGGGCGAGCCTGTCCTTGTCAAAGCCGGTGATCTTTTTGACCTTGTAGTGCATACGCCGGAAGTAAACGGGCCTGACGTCGATCGTAAATTCCTCGGTGGGGCGCATGTTCCCGTCCAGCTTCACGGCGCCGATCTCGATGATTTCGCCGCGCAGGTGGATGGGCAGCTTATTGAAAACGGAGGATTTGGAGCTCATCGCCTGGTTCCACTCCAGATCCACCACGACGTAATTCATAGACAATTTCCTCATTTCCTGTTGTAACTCAATCAGTATAGCATACTCCCCAACGGAATGCACGACTTTTTTTGCTTTCTTCTCCCTCTCCGGAAGACAAAGGTCGGCGCCGCGGATTCTTGCATATTGTGGATGGGTGTGGTATGATGATTTTACTGATAAGGAGACGCTGTTCATGGACGCAATGACAATCGAACGCGCCGCGGCGGCCTGCGGAGGCCGGCTTTGCGGCGTTTCCCATTCGGATACCGAGCTCGGGCGCATCATTATCGACAGCCGCGCCGTCCAGCCCGGCGACCTCTTCGCGGCCTACCGGGGCGAGAAGGCGGACGGGCACGACTACATCGCGTCCGCGCTGCAGAGGGGCGCGGCCTGCTGCCTTGCGGAGCGTTTGCCCGAGGGCGTGGACGGGCCGGTGCTGCTCGTGGACGACGTGCAGACGGCGCTGGAGCAGATCGCGTCGGCCTATCGCGCCACGCTGACGCTCCCGGTCATCGGCATCACCGGCAGCGTGGGCAAGACCTCCGCCAAGGAGATGATCGCCGCGGTGCTGCAGCGCCGCTTTGCTGTGCTCAAGACCGAGGGGAACCTGAACAACCAGATCGGCGTGCCCATGACCGTCTCCCGCATCACGCGTCGGCATGAGATGGCCGTCGTGGAAATGGGCATTTCCGGCTTCGGAGAAATGCGCGCGCTCAGCCGTATCGCCCGCCCGACGCTGGGCGTGTTCACGGTGATCGGCCACGCGCATCTCGCGTTTCTGCACGATCTGGACGGCGTGCTCGCCGCCAAGACCGAGATGCTGGAAAATATGGCGGCGGACGCCTGGATCGTCGTCAACGGGGACGATCCGCTGCTGCGCGGCTTCCCCTGCGCCCAGCGGAAGCTGACGGTCGGGCTGGACGGGGGGAACATGCTCCGCGCGGTCGGGATCACGCAGGAGCCCGGCGGCACCCGCTGCACGATCCTCGGTATGGGACGTCAGATCGAGGCCGTGATCCCCGCTTTCGGAAAACATATGGTCTACGCCGCGCTGGAGGGCGCGGCCGTGGGCATTTTGCAGGAGATGACGGACGAGGAGATCGCCGCGGGCATCCGCGCCTTCGAGACGGTCGGCCGCCGGGCTGCCGTCTGCGATACCGGGAGTGTCACCCTGGTGGACGACAGCTACAACGCCAACCCCGATTCGGTCAAGTGCGGCGTGGATTCGCTGATGACGCTGCCGGGGCGGCACGTCTGCATCCTCGGTGATATGCGCGAGCTGGGGGAGGATTCCCCGGCCATGCATTTCGACGTGGGGCGCTATGCCGCCGAAAAGGGCGTGGACGCGGTCTGGAGCAGCGGCGTGTACGGTGCGGATCTCGCTGCGGGCGCAGGGGAGAAGGGGAAATACTTCCCCGATACCGAGGCGCTGATCGCGGCGCTGCCGCAGCTTGTGCGCAGGGGCGACGCGATCCTCGTCAAGGCCAGCCGCGGCGCGCGCTTCGAGCGCGTCAGCGAGGCATTGAAGGAGCTGAAAGCGTGAGGGATGCGCGCCCTGTGATCCTTCTGGACGTGGACGATACTATCCTGGACTTTCAGAAGGCCGAGGCCGGGGCCATCCGCCGCGCCTTTGCCGCGCTGGGCATCCCGGTGACGGACGCGCTGATCGCGCGCTACAGCGACATCAACCGCAGCCAATGGGAGCTGCTGGAGGAGGGCGTGCTGACGCGCGAGCAGGTGCTCGTGCGCCGCTTTGAGCTGCTCTTCGGGGAATTGGGGATCGAGGCTTCCGGGGAAGAGGCCGCCGAGCGCTATGAAAACGAGCTCTGCTTCGGCCACTGGTTCATGCCCGGCGCGGAAGCGCTGCTGGAGACGCTCCGCGGCCGCTGCCGGCTCTTCATCGTATCCAACGGTTCGGCCAAAGTGCAGGAGGCGCGCATCGCCTCCGCCGGCATGGCGCCGTATTTTGAACAGATTTTCATTTCCGAGGAAATCGGCGCGGACAAACCGCAGCGGGCGTTTTTTGACCGCTGCTTTGCCCGCATCCCCGCTCTCGACCTGTCCCGTACCCTTCTGGTGGGGGACAGCCTGAGCTCCGACATCCGCGGCGCGAAGAACGCCGGGGTGCCCGGGTGCTGGTACAACCCCAGGCGGCGTCCGCCGCGCGGGGACGTCGTGCCCGATTTTGAAATCGATGCGCTTTCCAAACTGCCGGCGCTGATCGACCGGCTGTTTGCGGACGGATAAAAACCTATACGGGGAGGGATTCAATGGAAGCGTTCCTGAGTTCTCTTCGGGAGCTGACCTTCGGCACCATGTGCCTGCGGATCATGCTCGCCATGCTGCTGGGCGGCTTCCTCGGCTTTGACCGGGAGATCTGGGGCCGGCCGGCGGGTTTTCGCACCTACATGCTGGTGGCCATGGCGGCGGCCGCGACCTCGATTCTGAGCCAGTATCTCAATCTGATGCTGGACACCTGCTGGAAGGAGGCGTACAGCGCCGTCGGAAACCGGACGGACGTCGTGCGTTTCGGCGCGCAGGTCGTCTCCGGCATCGGCTTTCTCGGCACGGGCACGATCCTCATCACCCAGCGCAAGGAGGTCACCGGACTGACGACCGCCTGCTGCCTCTGGGCTGCCGGGTGCATGGGGCTTGCCATCGGCGCGGGCTTCTACGAGTGCGTGCTGGTGGGTTTCCTGATCATCTTCATCGCGCTGCGCGTGCTCAGCCCGCTGGACCGCGTAATGCTCTCCAGCTCCACATACATGAACATCTTCATGGAGCTTGACAGCGTGAGGGACCTGTACCTGGTATCCGAATGGATCAAGACCCAGGGCGTGACGGTGTACGACGTGGAGATGGGAAAGGCGGAGAAGGCCGGCGTCGATCACGTGACGGGCGTGTTCAGCATCCGGCTGCCCCGTCGGAAGAAACATACCGAGGTGCTGGCGGATCTTGCGATGCTGCCCGGCGTCGCGGCGATCGAGGAGGTGTGAGAAATGCTGCCTGTCTTTGATTTTGCGAGGGAAATGACGCTGCTTGCCGTCGCGGCACGGATGCTGACGGCGATGGCCTGCGGCGGTGTGATCGGCATCGAACGCGAGCTCAAGCGCAGACCCGCGGGCTTCCGCACGCATATCCTGATCTGCGTCGGCGCGTCCATCACCGTCCTCACCAACCTCTTCCTGTATCAGGTCATGCATCTGTACACCGACGTGTCCCGCATGGGCGCGCAGGTCATCACGGGCATCTCCTTCATCGGCGCGGGCACGATCATCGTCACCAAGCGCCGCCGCGTCAAGGGCCTGACCACCGCCGCGGGACTCTGGGCGGTGGGCATCATCGGCCTCGTCTGCGGCGCGGGGTATCTGGAGATGGCGCTTTTCGCGAGCGCGATGGTGCTCTTCGCGGAGCTCGTGCTTTCCCGGCTGGAGTACCGCTTCGTGCGCCATATCAAGGACACGAACCTCTACGTGGAGTATGAGAGCGCCGACGATATCCAGGAGATCATGACGACCCTCGCCGGCTTCGGCCTGGAGGTGGGCGATCTGGAGATCTCGCGTATCCAGGGCGAGGACGGGAAGATGCACTGCTGCGCGATCCTCGCGATGCAGGCCGGGAAAGAGGATCTCGGCAGGAACGTGATCCCCGCCGTGGCCGCGCTGGAGGGCGTGGAGAGCATCGTGGAAATGTGACCGCAGACGGTATGCTCCGGTGCGGGAGCGCCGGACGGCGCTCCCGCACCGTCTGCTGTCCGGCAAGCTCCGGGCGTGATAAAAAACCGGGGCGAGCCAGCAAAAACCGCTTCCAAAGAACGGAAAATCACGCTATAATACAAACGGAGGGCAGAGAGCGGGTGAAAAGCGCCCCTCCGCGCCGCCCGTCGGAAGAAAATGAAAAATAGAACCTGCGCTGGCAGGAGAAGGAGCTTGCTCATGAACAAACAAGAGGGAAACAAAAGCGGTAGCCTCGTCAAGTGGCTGGTATTCCTCGCGCTTGCAGCGGCGCTGTTCGCCGTTGACCGCTTTGTGTTCAGCCATGCCGTCGTGCGCGTGCTGACCATGGCGGCGCTGGTGCTCGCCTGCGCCAACTTCTTTATCTGGACCCTCAGCCTGCTCAAGCCCAAGTCGCACCGCGGCCGCACGATGGTCACGCTGCTTTCAAGCCTCAGCCGCTACGCGGCGGCGCTCGTCATCCTCTGCTGGGGGCTCTCCCTCCTCGGCGTGGACGTGACCACCATCGTGGCCAGCGTCGGGATCGTGGCGCTGATCGTTGGCTTCGGTGCGGAGAGCCTGATCGCAGACGTGGTGACCGGCGTGTTCATGCTGTTTGAAAACCAGTACAACGTCGGCGATATCGTCGAGGTCAACGGCTTCCGCGGCACCGTCAGGGAGATCGGCATCCGCACCACGCAGATCGTGGATACCGGCAAAAACATCAAGATCGTCAACAACTCCGAGATGAAGAACATCCTCAACCGCTCGGACAACGCCTCCATCGCCGTCAGCTGCATCGACATTCCGTACAGCACGGATCTGGAGGAGCTGGAGAAGAAGCTTCCGAAGCTGATGGAGGAGATCTACGCCGCCCACAAGGACATCATGCTCTCCGCACCCCGCTATCTGGGCGTGCAGGAGCTGGGCGCCTCCGGCGTCACGCTGAAGTTCGTGGCAGAGGTGCCCGAGGAGAACATCTTTTCCGGCCCCCGCGTCCTTAACCGCGATTTGCTGATCGGCTTTAAAAAGCTGGGAGTGGAGTGCCCGTTCCCGCAGCTTGACGTGCACAACTGCTGAGCGCCATGGACGAAAAGGATACGGAATATCGGAGGCGCGAGGAACCCTCGCCCCTTCTGCCGGAGGCGGAGTTCCATCCGCCGGGGCAGGCGGAGGAATTCTCCCCCCCGAATCCCGCGCGGGAATTTTCCCCTCCGGGCAGCACGGCGGGGGACAGCGCCGCGCCGGGGGATCGGAAACGGCGCTGGCGGCGCGCGCTTTATGCGGCGGCTGCCGTCATGCTGGGCTTTACGCTGCTCACCGCGAAACCTGCTGTGAGCGCGCCGGTGACCATCGCAACGCCGACGCCCACGCCGGAAGCTTCCTCTTCGCCAAGCCCGGTGCCCACACCGGAACCCACACCGGCACCCACACCGGAGCCCACGCCGGAACCGACGCCGGAACCGACGCCGGAGCCGGGTGAACTGGAGTGCCATCTCTGCTTCTTTAACTTCTCTGCCGTTCACAACGGTTTTGTCAAGCTTATCAACCAGGAGCACGTCGTTTCTGCTGTTGCGGAGATCCGGGAGATCCATCTTCACTCGACGGAGTGGAGCGCAGAGATCCCGGGTGACGAGATTGCGGTGGGCTACTACCGCGTTCCCGCCTTCGACGACAGCGACACCTATTTCAAGCACCTGGACTACTACGAGGAGAATAACGGCATGCCCGAGCTCGAGCTGTGCGTGACGCTGACAATGGACACGGGCGGGCAGCTGACTTACACCGAGAAGGCGAGTGCCGAGCAGGGCTGGGGCGTCAGCTACTGGCCGTTCGACTATGAGCCGCTTTGGGACGGGCAGGAGTATTATCCCGGCTGCTTTGCCGTGATGAGCTATGAATCCCTGGAGGCTCCGCCTGATATTCGTGCCGGCAGCTCCGGGCTCGCATGGGAAGAAAACGCGATCTGTGTCGAGGCGACCGTGGGCGGCGTGCCTGTCGATCCGGCAAGCTGCCGCGTCGTAACGCGGGAGGAGCCGATCATGACCTTTGAAGACGGCGAACTGAGCGAGACCGGACAGAGCTATTATTACACCACGCTTGTGATCCCGCGTCCGGAGGACGCGCCCGAGCACGGCGCGGCGAAGATCACCGTGTATCAGCGTCTGAGGTGCCTGGATACCGTATGGGCGGAAAACCGGGAGATCGAGTATTGATACGGATACCCAAGGAAAACAAAAAACAGGGGATGGGAAACGACCGGAAACGACCGGTTTTCCATCTCCTGTTTTTTGATTGCTGAGCGAATACTCCCGGCTGTGCCGGGAGAAGAGAAAACGAAGTCATAAATTACATTTCTGAAAACGGTTACAAGTTTGTCGGATTGATCATGCAGTAAAAGCACACACCAGCCCCGGAGCCGAGGGCGCAGGAGGAGAAGAGAAGCAGAACATAATCGAGTTTTTCCGGGCGCTTGCCCTTGCCATGATCGAGGCGCACAAACAGGGATTTTTGCTGTGACAAACTGCACAAAAATTGAGGCCGAAATGAACTGCCCTTTAATCTGCCATCAAATTTGCCATCAATCCGCAGGAGCTGAAAACGCTTGCGGTATCCGGTTTTGCGGCGTTTTATCAACTTTTTTGCTTTTTGGAGAATCTAAATATCATAACTGGTGACGAGAAAATCCGCTGTTCAAGTGATAAAAAAGCACCGAATCGGAACTTTTCAGAACCTTTTCGGTGCTTGGTGGGGGAAGGTGGATTCGAACCACCGAAGGCATTGCCAGCAGATTTACAGTCTGTCCCCTTTGGCCACTCGGGAATTCCCCCCTATACCGTTGCCGGAAACAAAACGCCCTTCGCCCGTATCGGCGGTGGAGCTGGTGGACGGACTCGAACCCCCGACCTGCTGATTACAAATCAGCTGCTCTACCGACTGAGCTACACCAGCATTTAACCGGCTCGACTATAATAGCAAATCCGGGGCTTTTTGTCAACATCAAAATTGCGCTTTTTCCGTATTTTTCTTCCGGCCGCTGCGCGATTGAAAAAGTGCCGCAGATATGGTACAATCCTGTCGAATCTATTGCTGTTTCGAGGAAATTCATGAAAACTGCGGTTCGATATCGTGTTGGGCTTCTCATTCTCCTGCTGCTGCTCGCCGGGGTGGTGGCGCTGATCGTGGGCAAGCTCTTTCCGCCAAAACCGAAAGAAACGCCCGACCCCCATGCCGGGCAGGTCTATATCTACGACGGCTTCGACTGGGTCTGGATGACGCCGCTGGAGGGCATCCCCGCGGCCACGCTGACCCGGGAGGATTTCAGCGAGATCAACGGACATCTGACCTATATGGGCAGCAAGTATACGACGATCCGGGGCGTGGACGTGTCCGAGCACCAGTATGAGGTGGATTGGGACCAGGTCGCCGCCTCCGGCGTGGATTTTGCGATGATCCGCGTGGGACGCCGCGGCTATTCCGAGGGCGGCCTGTTCGAGGACCCCTGGTTCCAGCGGAACATCGAGGGCGCGCTGCGCAACGGCCTGAAGGTGGGCGTGTATTTCTTTTCCCAGGCGGTCAACGTACAGGAGGCCATGCAGGAAGCGCACTTCGTGCTCGACCGGATCGCCGGCTATGACGTGACCCTGCCGGTGGTGTTTGACTGGGAGAAGGTGGAGGGCGCGGAAAACGCCCGCACCAACGACTGGAATTCCGCCACGCTCTCGGACTGCGCGGTGGCCTTCTGCGAGACCGTCAAGCGCGCGGGCTATACCCCCGGGCTCTACTTCAACCGCCATCTGGGCTATTACGGCTTCGATCTGACGCGTATGGGGGACTATGTGTGGTGGTTCGCGCTGCCGGAGATGGGTTATCCCAGCTTCTACTACGAGGTGGATATGTGGCAGTACAGCTTTGACGAGACCGTGCCGGGCATCTCGGGCCAAGCGGATATGAACATGATCTTCTATCCTGCCGAATAAAAACGGATTGGTGGTTTCCCGATGATCCAAGCAATCATATTTGATCTGGACAATACGCTCTATGCCTACGACCCCGCCCATGCCGCGGGCTTTGCCGCGGTGACGGAGTATGCCGCGGCGCAGCTCGGCCTTGCGCCGGAGCGCTTCCGCTCGCTCCACCGCGAGGCGGACCGTGTCCTGCGCCGCCACGCGGGGGAGGATGCCGCCGCGATCCACAGCCGCCTGATCCGATACCAGCTCCTGCTGGAAGGGCTGGGGCTGACGATCGCCCACGCGCCGCGCATGGAGGAGGTGTACTGGACGGCCTTTTTTGCGGAAGTCCGTCCGGAGCCCGGCGTGCGGGAGACGCTGAGCGCGCTGCGGGAGCGCGGCTGCCGTCTCGGCGTCGGCACCAACATGACGGCCTTGCAGCAGTTTGAAAAGCTCAGACGGCTGGGCCTTACGGAACTGGCGGACTTTCTTGTGAGCAGCGAGGAGGTCAGCGCCGAAAAGCCGGACGGACGGCTCTTCGCCTGCTGCGTGGAGAAGGCGGGCTGCCCGGCGGGGGACTGCCTCTTCGTAGGGGACGACGCGCAGAAGGATATCCTCGGCGCGCTCTCGGCCGGCCTGCGGCCGGTGTATTTCGAGCGGAAACCCGGCGCCGCGCTGCCGGCGGGCGTCCCGGTCATCCGCAGCATCTCCGAGCTGCCGGAGCTGCTGGAAAGGGAGGAGGCATGACGATGCGCTACGACGCGATCCTGCTGGATATGGACGGAACGGTGCTCAATACCATTGAGGATCTGGCCGACGCGATGAACGCGGCGCTGCGGCACTTCGGTATGCCGGAGCGGAGCCTCGCGGAGGTGCGCGCTTTCGTGGGAAACGGCGCGAAGCGGCTGGTGGAGCAGGCTGTTCCCGCGGGGACCGACGAGGCGCGGCGCGATGAGGTGCTGGCCTGGTACAAGCCCTACTATGACGCGCACTGCCAGATCAAGACCCGGCCTTACGACGGCATCCTGCCGCTGCTTCGGCGGCTGCGCGCGGCGGGGCTCCGGCTCGCGGTGATCTCCAACAAGCCCGACCCGGCGGTGGCGCTCCTCGCGCAGGAGCACTTTGCCGGGCTTCTCGATCTGGCGGTGGGGGAGACGGCGCGCCTGCGCCGCAAGCCGTGGCCGGACATGGTCGAGGAGGCCTGCGCGCGGCTGGGGCTCCGGAAGGAGCGCTGCCTATACGTGGGGGATTCCGAGGTCGACGTGCTGACCGCCCGAAACGCAGGGCTCGACTGCGCTTCCGTCTGCTGGGGCTTCCGCAGCCGCAAAGAGCTGGAAAACGCCGGCGCGGCGCATCTGTTCGAGAGCCCGGAAGCGCTCGGGGACTGGATCTTGGAACGCGGAAAATAACGAAAAAAACGAGCCCGGGGCTTCCCGGGCTCGTTTTTGTTGGGTATCCGTATTACTGCTCTGCCGGCTCGAAATCCTCCCTCCCGTGCTTGCACAGCGGGCAGGTGTAACCCTCGGGCAGCTCGCCCTCGCAGGGCTCGAAGTGACCGCAGATCTTGCAGATCCAGCCCTTCTGCTTTTCCTTGCTCTCCGGGACGACGTGATCGAAGTCCTCCTTGCCGTGCTTGCACAGCGGGCAGACGAAATCGTCGGGCAACTCCGCGCCCTCGTAGACGTAGCCGCAGACCCGGCAGACCCAGCACTCCTTCTGCTCGGGGGCGGGGTTTTTCTTGGGCTTGATGTGGGCGTGGTAGTAGCTGTATGTGGCGGAGGGGGCGTTCGAGAGCACCCGGGCCTCCACGACGTTGGCGACGAAGAGCATCGAAGTCTCCAGATCAAAGGTCTCGATGACCTCGCAGGAGAGGACGGCGTTGGTGTAGACGGGCAGATAGCGGATGCCGTTCGCCGTGCGCTCCGCCCAGCTCACATCCTTGAACTTGTCCACATCGCGCCCGGACTGGAAGCCGAACTGCTGGAAGAGGCTGTAAGGGGCGTCCTCGGTCAGAACGGAGACGTTGAAACGGCCGGACTTCAGCACCATGTCGCAGGTGTGGTTCTTCTTGATGACGGAGATCGTGAGCTTCTTCGGATCGCCGGAGGCGGCCTGCGAGGCGGAGTTGATGATGCAGCCGTAATCCTTCCCGTCCACGCAGGTGGTCAGCAGCTCCACGCCGTAGGAGAGCTTGTTGAACGCCTTGGTGTTGACGGCCTCGGGCCTGTACTCGCCCGCGGCGGGGATCACCGGCGCCTCGACCGGGGCGGGGGCCGGGTTCAGCTCGTCGGCAAAGGCCTGGGCCAGCGCCTCAAGCTGCGCCTCCTGACCGGGGGCGAGAGCGGACTTGAGCGTGATGTTCTCGGCAATGAACGCGATGTTTTTGCAGGGGGCGAGCAGCTCGCGCATGACCTTGCCGCTCGTGGGCGCCCAGGAGCCGTTTTCAATGACGGCGACCTTGCGGTTTTGCAGGTTGTGCGCCGCGAGGTCGTGCAGGAGGTTCTCCATCGTCACAAACACGCCGGCGTTGTAGGTGGTCGCGGCAAAGACGAGGTGGCTGCAGCGGAAGGCGTCGGAGAGGATATAGCTTGCGGGAATGACGGAGGTGTCGTGCATGCGCACGCGCACGCCCTTCTCCGCGAGCTTGCAGGCGAGGATATTCGCCGCGTTCTCGGTGTGGCCGTAGACGGAGGCGTAGGCGATCAGCACGCTCTTCTCCTCCGGGGTATAGCTGCTCCAGAGCAGGTACTTCTCGAGGAAATCGCCGAAGTGGCTGCGCCAGACGAAGCCGTGCAGCGGGCAGACGAAGGCAATGTCCAGCTTGGCGGCTTTCTTCAGCACGGCCTGTACCTGCGGGCCGTATTTGCCCACGATGTTCGTGTAGTAGCGCCGCGCCTCGTCGAGATGCTCCGCGAAGAAGTCGGTCTCATCGGCGAAAAGACGGCCGTTGAGCGCGCCGAAGGTGCCGAAGGCGTCGGCGGTGAAGAGAATCTTGTCGGTCTCGTCGTAGCTCATCATGACCTCGGGCCAGTGCACCATCGGCGCCATGACGAAGTGGAAGCTGTGTCTGCCGGTACAGAGCGTGTCGCCCTCCTTGACAAGCAGGAAGCGGTCCGTCAGATCCAGGGGGAAGAACTGGCCGATCATGGCCTTGATCTTCGCGTTGCAGACCACGGTGGTCTCCGGGTAGCGCTGCAGCAGCAGCTCCAGCGTGGCGGCGTGGTCGGGCTCCATATGGTGCACGACCAGGTAGTCGAGCTTCCGCCCGTCCAGCGTCTTTGCCACGTTCTCCAGAAACACGCTGGAAACGGCCTTGTCCACCGTGTCAAAAAGCACGGTTCTCTCATCCAGCAGCAGGTACGCGTTATAGGAAACACCGTCGGGAACGCCGTACACGCCCTCAAAGCAGGCGAGGCGCCGGTCGTCTGCGCCGACCCAGATCAGATCGTCCAAAACTTTTCTCGTGCAGTACATGGTAAGCTCCTTTCATTCTTGCCTCCCCCCTGTACAAGGGGAGGTGCCGCGAAGCGGCGGAGGGATTGTGCAGTTTTCCGTTTCCATTATAAAAAGAAAAGGCTTTACATGCAAGAGAAATCTGCTATAATCCCCATTGGATTGCACACAATGATTTACGGGAGGCAGGACCATGGCGGAGAAAAAATTTGCGGGTGTAAACGGCCCGGTGGAGAGCGGCGCGGTCAGCGCGGACTTTGAGACGGCGCAGCGCTTTGGCGAGCTGAAGGTAGGAAGGCTCGGCGTCTATTCCCGCGACGGCTTCAGGACCCGCTTTCTTGCCTATGAGGAGACGGAGCGGGCCTTTGTGCGCGTGCAGGAGGTGCGCGGCCGCATGTGCTGCGCGCAGGCGTTTTTCGCCTATTTCCGCATGATCCTTGTTTGCGGCGGCAGGGAGTACTGCGCCGCGATGAGCGAGGACGAGAAGCTGATGGACAGCGCACTCGAAGCGATCGCAGCGAACGCCCCCGGGATCGCCATCGGCGCAGCGAAGTGAAAGGGGCCTGGCGAGACCGCCGGCCCCTTTGCCGATTCAGGGAATCACGTGCGCAAGCAGCGCGCAGAGAAGAAGACCGAAGGCTGTGGGAAGCAGGGCGGCCAGCGCCGTCCAGCCCCAGCTTCCGGTCTCTTTTTTTACCGTCAGCAGCGTCGTGGAGCAGGGCCAGTGCAGGACCGTGAAGCTCAGCACACAGGCAGCGGTAAGCCTCGTCCAGCCGTTTGCGAGCAGGATCGCCCGTACGTCCGCGAGCGCGCCGGGGTCGCTCAGGCTGCCCTGCGCCGTGTAGGTCATCAGCAGGATCGGGAGCACCGTCTCGTTTGCGGGCAGCCCCAGCAGAAAAGCGAGCAGGATCGCGCCGTCCATGCCGAAAAAGCGTCCCGCGCCGTCCAGCAGCGCCGCGCAGCGCGCGAGCGTGCTCTCGCCGCCGGGCTGTGTATTGGCCAGCAGCCACAGCGCCGCCCCGGCGGGAGCCGCGACCGCCGCCGCCCTGCCGAGCACCTTGAGCGTCCGGTCGAGCAGCGAGCGCAGCAGGATCTGCCCGAACTGCGGACGGCGGTAGGGCGGCAGCTCGAGCACGTAGGAGCTGCTCTCGCCGCGCAGCAGCGTGGAGGACAGCAGCTTCGTCGCCGCGAAGCTCAGCAGGACGCTTCCCGCAACGACCCCGGTCAGCAGCGCCGAGGAGAGCAGCGGGGAGGCCCCGATGCCCGCAAAGAACATGGTGATCAGCGCGATCAGCAGGGGAAAGCGGCCGTTGCAGGGCACGAAGCTGTTGGTCAGGATCGCGAGCAGCCGCTCCCGCCCGGAGTCGATGATCCGGCAGCCGGTGACCCCCGCGGCGTTGCAGCCGAAGCCCATCGCCATGGTCAGGCACTGCTTGCCGCAGGCGCCGCAGCGCTGGAAGGGCAGATCCAGGTTGTAGGCTACGCGCGGCAGATAGCCCAGATCCTCCAGCAGCGTAAAGAGCGGGAAGAAGATCGCCATCGGCGGCAGCATCACCGACACGACCCAACTGAGCGTGCGCCACGCGCCCTCGGTCAGCATGGCGGCGGCAAACGCGGGCAGCTGCGCGCGCGTCAGCAGTCTGCGCAGCGGCGCCTCAAGCGCGAACAGCCAGCGCGAGAGAAACGCGGACGGGACGTTTGCCCCGGCGACGGTCAGATAGAAGATCAGCGCCAGCAGCGCGAGCATCAGCGGAAAGGCGAGCCGGCGCCCGGTCACGATCCGGTCGATGCGCGCCTCCCTCGCCGGGCTTGCCGGGTCGCCCCGCACCACGCTGCGGCAGATCGCTTCCGCCCCGCGCACCAG
>JAEEGL016167771.1_pt1 | contig 18088 bp, 2 predicted proteins | sample 9134231 | NCBI WGS metagenome assembly JAEEGL01 (sample SAMN16246548, study PRJNA631951) | gut metagenome | biome: gut microbiome; feature: rumen; material: fiber-attached | host: Bos | place: Iran: Karaj | collected 2018-10 | reverse complement strand
TATAATTATATTTTTAATTTTTTATATTATAAATAAAATAATATTAAAGTTAATTATTTGATATATATTCATGAAAAATTTATTTCTCGAAAAATAAACGCACCTTAGGCACATTTTTAATATATTCTTCACTTTTTTCATCCAAAGTAAAAGTAATCATAAGATCCACATATTCTTCTTTACTAGCATCTATTCCTAAAAGATTTTCAATTTTTTTATTAACCAATTCTTCATTTATTTCTTTTTTATTTTTATAAGCTTCATAACTATACACAGGTTTCTTTCCTTTAAATATATCTCTAGGGAACAACAAATATTTTGTTTTTAATATTTCAAATAAATTCTTAATAGTGCATTGATCCGAAGGTAAAGTTATTTCCCATCTATCCCATAAAGTTGTGCTCAATCCTTCTCTAAGTGTATTTTTAACACAAGCACCGGGTTCACTACTCTGCAACAAAGGTATAGCTAAATTTAAGAATGAATTTCTAAATTCTTCAATAGGGGAATTTTTCGCAATTTTGACCAATTCTAGAGTTTGAAGGGCAGCAATGGAAGAGGTAGTTGTTGCAAGAGCTGGAATAATTCTACCTGCTTTTATTTTAACAGTCATCCAATCCATTATTTCTAATTTGTAGTTACGACATCTTAGGGCACTCATTGCATATATTATATCTATTTGGAAATTTGAATCGTCGTCTTTTTCAAATTCAACTGAGGTTAATGGTTTCATTTTATTAAAGCCAAATTTTTCTTCTTTTATTAAACTTATTAATTCTTTGTTGTATAAAATTTCTTCTTTTTCTTTTATTTTATTTTCTTCTATTTTGTTTTTTTCTTCTGTTTCTTTTGATTGTTCTTGTTTTTCTGAGGATTCCACTTCGTTTTCAATTTCTTTTGCTTTTAATTCATTTGGTTTAAATTCTTCAACTATCATATTTTTGGTTTTTATTATCATGTCTTGTTTACTTTTTGGATCACGCGGTTTTTCATAGGGAATTTTTATGTTGAACATATTTGCCATGAGACAGGCATAGGCAGAAATAAAATCTGTACATAATTGGTCTTCTATGGAATAATCTAAAGGAATTGGAGGCCTTTTGGGTAATGTCCAAAATAGTTTTCCATTTTTATCTTTTTTATCTAAAGGATAAGAATATAATAATTGTTTTATATTTAACACAAAAACTTTATTATATTTATCTCTAGCAATTTTCAAACAATCTTCAAAAGTTTTTGGTATTTTTTTGAGCCATTTTAGAGTTTTTTTAGTTAATTTTATATCATCATTATCCTCATTATTTTTAGCTTCTTCAATTCTTTTATTAATAGCCTTAGGTAACTGTGTGAATTTTTTTCCAAATTGATCTCTTGCCCATTCAACACAATGAATGGCTTCCTCAGGGAACATTTTTAAGGTACATTGTGGTATATCATTCGATACCTCAGGGTCATTTTGACTTCCATATGATTCTGTCTTAAAGGGAATGATAACTTGTACATGACCTTTAGGACCCAAAGTACCACTTTCTAACAAAGGCTTTCTATTAGCAACACATCTAGAATCCACATATCTTCTTGCATTTACATTATCTAGTGCATTGGCAACGAAATCTAACGAAGAGAAAAATGAATCAGTGAAAATATTTTCAGTTTCTTCACATACTTTATCCAGTTGTGCAAAAATATGTCCAGATAAATTTTGATTCATTTGAATTGCAGCGGCAGCTGCAGTAGAACTTTTTGGTAAACGGAGATGCTTTTCTCTGAATAAAAATTGACGGGTTAAATTTGAAACTTCAATAATATCTGGGTCAGTTAGATATATACTACCATTTGCCCCTGTACCTACATTTAACATAGAGAAATTTTTAATTAATTCACAACCAATTGCTCCAGCACCAACTATTAAACACTTCATATTTATTAATTTATCTAAAATATTTTTACCTAAAATCACTTGAAGTCCATCTAAACGATTGTTGTTTTCTTTGAAATTAATTTTTTTTAATGATTCTTCTATTGTTTCTTTTGTTTTGGAATCAACATCAGGAATTAATTCTAGACAATCTTGGTATAAAATTTGATTTATTGGGGAATATTTATTTGTTATGGCTTTTATTACTTCTTGTGCAGCGAAACCACCTAGGTATGCACATAAAGGAGAAAATTGTACCATATGTGTAAAAATAATTTTATGAAGTAAATTTTTTTGGTTCTCATTTAGTTCTATTTTATTATCTGAGATTATTTTGTTTGCATTTTCTATGATTAATTTAAGTTGGTTATAATCCCATGGAGTAGTTATTATTTTAGAATTTGTGAAATATTTTTTTTCTCTTAAATAGTTATTTATTGTTGTAAAAGCTAAATTAATAATAAATCCGTTTGATATTTTTGTAAAATCACTAGTGAGCATATTTGAATCAATTAATTTAGAATGAGATTCTTCTGTGAAAGAATTAAAGCAATCTTTTAATGGTAAAAATTTGATTTTTTTCTGAGTTTTTATTTGTTTAACAATTCCATTATGTTGATAAGGGTTTTTGATATCTTTTAAATCACCAATAATTTCAAATTTATCTTTTGTTAAAGATTTAACAGTAAAATGTCTCTTGTTTATACCATCCATTCCAACAACTTCAATTATTTCAACTAAATCATTATCACTGAAATCATGTCTTAATCCTTCTAAAACAGTAACTTCGGCTGTTTTTTCATCTTTTATTTTTATATCTTTTACCATTATTTCTTTTGCATCTTCTCCATCTTTATCATTAACAACAAATTCTTCACCGAAATCATTTATAATTCTACCAGCAGCACCATATACATCACATACAATTAAAAATATTTTATTTTCTCTACAAAATTTATTAATTAAAACTGCTGTTTCATAATCACATTCAGTTAATACTATTACATTATATTTTTTTAAAGAATTCATATTTTTTTCATCAGTAGGTAAATTATCAGTAGATGATGTAACTTTTACATAATAATTTAAATCTTGTAATTTTTTAATACAACTTTCTGCTCTATTTTTTCCGATATCAGTTTCTTTTAAATAGAATTGAGAAGATAAATCATAAAAAGTGGTTATTTTATTATCTTGTAAAACAAGCTCTTTGCATCCAGATAAAACTAAATTTTTTGCAATTTCTATACCTAATCCCCCTGCCCCATAAACTAATATAGTACAATTAGCCTGCCTTCTCACAGCCTCAATTCCCATAGCTCCTATATATCTACTCCATCTATCTTTTATTGTATCATCATTTAAATTCAATGATTTTTGCTCTTTTTTATCATCATAACTCATATCAACTTTGTCCAAATTTTCAAATTTCATTTTTTCAACTTTTTTCTCTGTTTTTATTTTTTCATCATCAGCTTTTTTCTTCAATTCTTGAGGTAATGGTAAACCATTTAATGTTGTTTCTAATTCATAATATATTTCTTCCAACATTCTAGTATACTCACCTGGTTTAGAGAATTTATTTGCCCAACTTGTATTATGGTCATAACTATAAGAATTATATTTAGCAGTCGCAGTTCTACTCCTTTCAATCCAACCTTTGACTTCTTTTAAAATTTGATCTTTTTTTAAATAGAAATGTCTTCTGATAATTTCTTCAAAACCTTGTGAAGGTTTTTTTATTTGTTCAATCATTGCATATTTTATATTGGCATATCTTACAATGTTGGAATAGGCCTCATTTTTAGCTTCTCCTGATGGGGTACCCATTTCACTTTCACAGGAAGGTTCGTTGTAGTAAACTAATTCACTCATAATAATTGATTGGATACTGATTAAAACTTGTAAAAGGGTGGATATTTTTGGATCCCAGTTTTCTGTTGATTGCCCTCTCCATGTACCTAGTAAACTGAGACATACTTTACCATTAGCGTATAAATTTGGATTAAATCTAGTTGTACCCCCACCTGTTGTCATTAAATTAACTTTTGGGGGTAGATTTGGATATTGATTATCGAAAAATACATCAAAAAGGAAAGCCCCATTAGAATATGGTGTTCCTTCACTTCCAATAATTAAAACTTTCATATAATCCATATTGTCTTTATCAACTCTGACATATATTGAATTTGTACTTTCACATGGGAGTGATCTGGGTAAATCAGCAAATTCTTGTGCTAATCTAATTGCCTTTGCTGGAGTTGGTTCTCCAGAATGATTACTAGAATAATGATGGATTAAGTTTCCATTGCTATTTTTCATTGACATATAATCAAAAGCTAATTCTCTTAATAATAAAGGATAGCTTTTTTCCACAGGTAATTTTAAAATTTCTGCATAATTTTTACCATGACTAGATGAACTTTGATATAACTTAATATTTTTGGAAACTATATTATATGAATTAATTATTTCTGTTGCTAATTTTTCCTCAATTGACTTTTCTTTTTTGGCATTTTGTTTCAAACAATTCATAAATATTTTAGCACCATCATACAATAATTCTAATAAATTAAACACACTTTGAGTTTGAACTGGTTTATAATCTTTGCTTATATCTAGCAAAAGAGGTATTAAACTATGATTTTTAGAAAGAACTACAGTTAATTGAAGGTAATTCATATATAAATCTGAATCTTTTGATAATTCTAATAAAGTTCCTCCACGATAAGCACTTTCAAGGCAAGGTAATATAGGACTTTCTAAAAATAATTTCATTAAATTTTGATTCATTTCGAAATTAGGTGTGTTAAAGAAATTAATTAATAATTTTATAATAACAACAATTTGCGAAGAATTTGATTTTTTACCTTCTAAATAAGAATTAATATCCCATGATTTATTATCTCCTGTTCTATCACTCCCATATCCAACACCTTTTGATTTTTTATTAATATTATTGTTTTTGTTATCATTTTTTAATTTTTCTTCTTTTTCTTTCAATTTTTCTTCTTCCTCTTTTTCTTCCTCGATTGTTTTAGGTTCATATTTTCTAGGTTTTTCATGTGTTAAACTTTCCAATTTTTCTAAAATGTTATTAAATATACCATTTTCTATAGCAATTTTCCTTAATTTACTAGTTTTATTTTCAGCAAATGAATTATCCAAAATTTCTAAAATATATTTTGATGCTTCAATTCCTATATCTTTTACACTTGATTCATTATCATACAAACCGCATAATAAATTAAATAAAATATTAAAACATTTTTGGTGTCTAATTAAAGAACTAAAGAATGATGGTAATTGACTGAATTTATCTACATTATCAATCCATTTAAGCCAAAATTCTTCTCCAGTTTTATTTTTCCAAGATTTTATACTTGATTTAAGCACACTTATTATTTTGCCTATTCCTCCTAAATTCTCAAATTCTTGTAATACTAGTAAATTTGGTTCATAATCATTGACATTATAGGATAGTTTATTATCGAAATCAATATTTGGTTGTATTTCACCATTTACTATTTTTGTTCTGAAATCTTTGAGGGACTGTATATCATAATATATATCCACCATATTTGAATCTGGGAATTTTTCAATTTCGCCAATTTTTTTTTCGTCTGGAATTGTGTTTCCATTTTTTAAATTTTTGAATGGAATTAAATTGGAATAAAGCATTTCTTTTAATTGTTTCATTTTAATATTTGAAGGAATTTCAAATATAGGATTATCTCTTGTTAAACAGAAAGGATGAGATGAATGATAATATTTATTCTTTTTCACATGATTAATATTCAAACTACCAATTTCATCTATATATTTAAATGGAATTATTTTATTGCTAGAATAATTATTAAAAACTATATCGCTTTTTTCTTTGACTACTTCAAGCTTTTTACCAATGAATATTTCATAATCTGAAATACTATTTAAATAATAAAAATCATCCATTCCTTGTTTTTTAAAAATATTCAAATTATCAATATAAGGATTAACATTACTATTTTTGGGTTCAGTCAAATATAAATTTATTATATCCATAATATTCATTACAATTGATTCTTCTTCAATTGTCACAGAACCTAATTCATATTCTTTGAAATTAATATAATCCATTTCAGATTTAAAACTGGCTGTAATATGATTTTTTTCACTAATTTGACATATCATATTTTGTGCGTTATAAGGTATAATTATATTTTCATCACTTTCGTCAATATTTTGCGATAAAGTTATAGAAGGGAAAACTCCATTATAATAAAAGAAAGTAATTGCTTTATTATATTTTTCAGTTTTAGAAGGATACAAAATAATTAAAAATGGCCCTTGGTTTGATATATTACTAGAAATTTGACTTCTAAGCTTATCACTAGTTAAACCTTTTGAACTTAGGACTTTTTTGAATGTTATATTTTGGAATTTTTGTCCTTTTTGATACTCGAATGTTGTGAATAATTTTGTGAATTCTATTTGGTTTTCTTCACTGAGGTCACTTTCGGGGATTATTGTTTTTTGATATTGAGTTTCGGATTCTGATTCTTTTTTGTTTGAGAATAAATGTAGTTTATTTTGGGGTATGTTTTTAATTATATTTTTATCTGATTTGAAATCAATAATATTATCTAAATTAATAGTTTTTTTTATTGCTACTTTTTCTTTTATATTAATTTCGGTTTCTGATTTTTCTTTTTCTTTTTCCTTTTTTTCCTCAACTTCAATATAATCATTTGATTCTAAATTAATATAAGAACAATAATTACTTTTTATTTTTTCGTTAATAGGATGAACACAAACATAAGTTACTTTTTCTAAACTTAATAAAGGAATAAGCACATTATTTGCATATTCTTTATCAATTTTTTGCTTGCATAAATTTAAATCATTTATTAATATATCAGCTAATTTTTTATAGCATTTATCATCTCCTGAAATGCAATTTCTTAAAAATAAAACAATATTTTTCAAAAATGAAGAATTATTATTAATTAAAATAGAATCACTTTTTTCATTTTTTGTTTTAATGCTTTCAAATAATTTGAAGTCATAATCATTTTTTCTAATAAAACTAATAAATTCTGCATTATAACTCATATTTTTTAACATTTCAGTCATAAAGAGCATATTTCTTCCCCTTATACCTGAATTTATTTCATCTAAAATTAATTCACAGAAAAATTTAGCCGCTTCATTTTCTACGAAAACTTTTTCGAATCTTAAATTATTTGATACAAGGAATGATAATAATTCTGTATAATCATATGAATAACTTTTATTATATAATTCTGTTAAAGTTTTTAATGAATTATTGGGATGATAAAATTTACTTGCATCGATTTCATTTTCATTGAGGACAATTTTATCATGGGGTAATAAAATTATAGTTATTAAATTAATAAGTTGTTTTTTGATTTGTTTATATTCATGTAAATTAAATATAATATGTCTAACTTCATCTAAATCAATATTTATTTTAATTTTAGTAATAAAAGGTGATAATAATAATCCATTTAAAGTAAGACAAAAATATTCTATAAAATAACCTATATTTTCCAAAATATTATTTTGATTATTCATATTTTTTATTTCTTTAAATAAAAATGAACAATATTTATTAATTCTTTTATCAACATATTCTGGATTGCTTTTCATTATTTCAACAGCAAATTTTGAATAAATTTGGCCATGTTCGACATTTAGTAGACGGTGTAATAGCCATTCCCCTAATTCAAAATTATATTTTGATGAGTTAATTAAAATTTTACTCAAAATTGTTACATATCTACTAATGTTTGGTTCAAAAGCATTATAAATTTGTTTAATATTTTCAAAAATACTATTATCTTCTGCTATATATCTCAATGTTTCCGTGAATTCAGCTGTGAATATTGTACTTATAATTTTAATACTAATGTTCTTTTCTTTTTCGCCAATAAAATCTAAAACTTTCATTTGATTAACGAATTTAGAACCCACTAAAGATACACAATTTATTCCTATTATCATTTTATTAAGATTTATATCACTAATATGGGTATTTTTATTAGATAATACTATTGGTCTACGAACTATAAATCTGAAATATTGAGCATGACATTTTATAATTTGATTGAGATAATTTTCGATATAATTATCATCATCATTAATTATATCTGGTTTATTACTATAAAAATTAAAACCATAGGCAATAACAGCTCTTTCGTTATATTGTTCATCTTTTAATCTTTCTAATTTTACACAAATGTCCATTTTGTTTAAACCCATTCCACATTCCATATATACTTCTGGAAATTCTTCAGTTATTTTTATATTTTGGGAAAATGTTATCAAAACTTCTTTTAAATCAATTGGATATACTAATTGATAATCTATATTTTCTTCATAATACTTATTATCTTTCATATCTCTACTTATTATATATCCATTTGATGGTTTCTTTTTATTAGACCAATTATAAGTATTTGTTGGAAGGAGTAGTCCAGTTGATTCATAAATATTTAATCTTTTTGTTGTTGCAAATTCTTCGCTTTTATATTGTGATAAATCACCATTATAGACAGATGAATCAAGATCATCAATTTTTTTATATTTATTTAATGCTTCTTCAAGATATGAAGAATTTTTATTAACACCGATATAATTGAAACTATTATTATTATTTATTTTAATTAAAGGATCTCCAGAAGAACCATTTGTTAATTTACTTTTCATCTCAATAAATTTATTTAAGAAATCTGTATATTTTTGATCAATCATTTTATTACTACTATTACTTATTCCACTATCAATTGTTTCTTCAATTTTTAATAATTCCTCATTTATTTCAGCAATTTCTTCCTTCTTATCTTCATCATTTTCTTCTTCTGATTCACTTTCCATTTCATTTATACCATCAATTAAATTTTTATTTTTTCTTTCTTTTTTTGGTTTTTCTTTTTTAGTTGTTGTTTTTTGTAAATTATGTACATTTATTCTATCTATAAAGAATTTGAAACCATCTAATTCAAAAGCAAAATATTTTGTGATTTCATCATTGACTAATAAAACATTTAATAAAATTAATAGAGTGTCAAATAGTTTACTTAATATTTTTAATCCTTTTTTATAGGAAATATTTCCTTTTTTGATTTTATCATATGTTATTTCGTCTACTTTTTTTAGTATTATCATAATATTTTCTAAACTACTTTTAATAAGAGGTTTTTTCTCAGTACAACAATTAATTATTTTACTTACATGTTCTCTGATTTTAACTATGTTTATTAATATTGGAGGTAAACTACTTTTTTCTTTGACATTATTAAATATTAAAAATATTAAATAATTTTTTAGGGATTTGTGGAAATCATCTTTTTTTATATCTTTTTCTTTTATTTCATTAAAGAATATTTTAATATATATTTCTAATATGAATAATATATTTTCCATAAATACACTTCTTTTATAGATTAATTTATTTCCACATTCACTTTCACCAAAAGAAGAATAATTTAATTTTAATAGTAAGAATTGACTTGATAAAATAAATAATGTTTTAATTAAAGATAAATTTTTTTCATTATTAATAATATTTATGAAATTTTGCGTATTTATTTTGACATCTTTACTATTATGATAACTTGAATAATTTCCATATAATAATATTTCCAAAAAATTATTCAGAAAATCTAATAAATGTTCTTCATTTTCATTATTTAAATTATTTTCCATAATATGAATTATAACTTTTAAAATTTGTACAGCAATATCTTCATTCAATTGATATTTATTCTTTATATACAAACTTAAAAATAATTTAGTTAATTTAGTATATAATAATTTTTGTAATTCTTTATCCAAATTTAAATAACAATCAATTACCAAAGTAATAAAATTATTATTATAAAACATCATTTCTAAAGTTCCTTTTTCTAACAAATTAGTCAAATATCTCCAGAAATTATTAATATTAGAAAATCCTAATTTTTTATTATCTTTAAACAATCCAGATATTTTAATAAATCCTTCTATAATTTGATTATTTTGTTCTTTGATTAATTTTTCAGATTTTTTTTCTTCAGATTGTTTCAATGAATAACTTGTATTTAATAGACTTAAAACATATTCTAATTTATTATCATCATTATCTATAAATTTATTTTTTCCTATAATATCAATAAATTTCAAAATTTTTTTTTGCATCATAATAATAATTTTATCTCCATAACATTCGACTTCTTTCTTTTTTTCTAGATTTTGTTTTTCTTCCTGGATTTTTTTGGGATCTTCTAAAATAATATTTACAGGTACAAAAAGAGAAATTTTGCTATCAGTCCCAATTTCTTTTTTATCATCCTTTTTATATGGTTCCAAAATTAAATTTACTATATTTTCAATTTTATCCTTGATTTGTTGATCAGTATTTATATATAAAATGTCAATCAAGAAATCGATTGTTTTTTCCGGTTCACTATTTTTTATTCTATCCGATTTATCTGTTAATAATAAATGAATACCATATAAAGATAAAACTTTGTTCAAAATTAAATTAGAAAAATCTTGTCTTAAACCATTTTTATTATTCATTATTTGATTAATAAATTGTGTATAATTTTCTAACATTTCTTTTAAATTAATAGTATCTCTTTCTTCTTTGTTTATTAATTTTTTAATAATTATCATTATTAAAATTGTTGTTTTATAAAATATTTTAGGGAAATTTTTATTATTCCAAATATCCATATTTTTTTCATCAAAACAATTTTTTAATTCTGAAATAAAGAATGATATATCAAATACATTCCATATTTTATTATTAATAATTGTTTTTACATTTCTATATATATTTTCATTATTAATATATTTTTCTTTTAAATTTTGGAATAATTTTGCTTTTTGGTCGTTTGTTGCTTTTTTAAAGAAGTAAACATTTATAAAAGTAAATATTTGATCATATAATTCATTGTTTGAAATTTTATTAAATAAAATAAGATCAATTAATTGAATTGTTAAATTATATATATCACCTATATCTAAATCTTTTTTGTTATTTAATTCCATTATTAATACTTTCATTAATTGAATATTAAAACTAAGACTTTTATTTAATTTTGTTTTTGGATTATAATCATTTATACTATTTTGAATTGTTTCAATATTTTTACATAAATCAATTATTTCTGTTTTTGCTTTTTCTTTTTCTTCTTTTGTTTTTTTTTTATTTACTAATACTTCTACTTTTTTTGTTATATCTTTATTTTTTGAATTAATTGATGAATAAAAAGATAATAATTCTGTATTACTACTTATTTTATTTTTTTTTTTCATCATATATATTTTTGTTTTTAATTGATTTTTCATCATTATATTCTATTAATAAACGTTTTTTGTCATAATTTGGTTCTGAATAATTAATTTCTTGGATTCTGTTATGAACAATTTTTTTATAAATAGAGAATAAGTTATAAAATTTATCATATTGTTCTATTGATAGAATATTTGCTGGGGCTGGATGACCAATTAATACTGGGAAAATTAGAATATTTGGTATTTGATTCACTTCTTTTGTTCCGTCATTTATTGATAATTCAAAACATATATAATGAGCCATAAATTCATTATTCCATTTTTTAAAATTAATTTTTATAACATTACTTTGATTATCTAAATAATTTAATTCCTTTATTACTTCTTTTTTTATAACATCTTCAGCTTGTGCTTCTTCATCATTATAATATTTGTCTTTTAAATCTTTATTTTTTGCACTTGATTTAGTTTTTCCATAAGTTTTAGTCAACAATTTCCAATTATGATCATAATAATATTTTGAAGATTCTAATTCATATTCTTTTTCATTTTCTATAGAATAAATTTGTAATCTGAAATTATAACCAGGGGATGGATTTACACTTTTAGAATCATCGAAATAAATATGTATTTCATCAATAATATATGTTTCTTTCATACATAAAAATACATTAAAATATTCTTTATGATATTGTATATTTCCCCTATAATTAATACCATTTAAAATTTTAATACTTTGTTTAGAACTACTAGTTATTTCACTTAAAGTGCTTATTGGACTATCTTTACTTCCATGGGAAAACTGGCATTTATCTCCGTAGATACAACCTTTTAAAGAATGAAAATATTTACATTTAGGTTTATATGTACCATTATTTAAAATATTTCCAATACCGATTTTATTATTATTTTCTTGTTGCTTTAGGGAAGAATTAAATAAAATTAAATCAGCTGGATAATAATTTAATGATAAAAATGTATTTAAATAAGTTAATTCATTTGTTTGATATTTATTTTCTTCTATATTTTTTAAACATAATTTAATTAGAGATAAAGCTTTTTCTTTGAATAAATTTTGTTCAGTAGGTATAAGTGTTATTAATTTTATGAAATTTTGGAAACCTTTATTGGTAAATTCTATATCTTTAAATTCTTTTAATATTTTATTAAATGCTTCTTCAATTAATTTTGAATTTGTTTGACTTTGGGATGATTCTACAATGAAATTAATTGATATACTGGATAATGATTGATTATTATCATTTAAAATATTTTGTGTGATAAATTTATAATAATCTATTTTACTTAAAATTTTTGGTTTTAGATCACTCCTTTTTTGGAATAAAGAATTAAAATAGCGTAAAATTGCAGCTTTTTTATTTTTGTCACAGGATTCATCGATAAGACATGGTATAAACATGTTAATAAAATTTTCGAATAAATTTTGGTTTAAAATTAATTTATAAAATTCTGATATTAATTTATTGTACATTAAATTATCATTTTTTGCTTCAGTTGATAAAATAATTTTTTCAGAAGATTTCTGTTCGAATGTTTTAAATGTGGTAAAACTAACTGATGCACTTAATATTTGGAATATATCTAATGAATTAAAATTAGCTATTATTTCTATATCTATTGTATCAATTATAATTTTGTGTGAATTATTTAATTTGTTTTTTGAAATATAAAATTCAGAATTTGATTCATTATTTACTATAATATCATTTATGGTAAATTTATCATTAGAACCTATTAAGATTTTATTTTCAAGAGATTTTGATTTATAACCATAGATTTCTACTTTGAAACTATCTATTATTGATTTATCACCAAATTTGGCATATAAATAATTTGATTTGTCTTCATGTATTCTTTCATAATTATTAATGCTAACTTTTCCTTGAGCTCCGAAAAATAAGAAAGACATTAATTGTTTTTCGAAATTTTTCAAATTTCCATCCCTTCCATTAACTGGCAATAAATAAATATATTTGCATTTTTTTGATTTTAATAAGGTTGAAGTAATGATTTCATTTTCCCCCATCTTTAAATAACATACTGGCTCATATTCATATATATCTTCATTATTTTCTTTTTTCTCATTTATAAACTTTTCAAAATCTGATTGAGTATAAGATGAAAATTTTTCTTTAGCTTTATCTATTGATTCTAAAGAATTTAATAAAAATATTAATCCTTCTCCAAAAGGAATGTCTGCACTTTTTTGTGTGATATCACTAGATATAATTATATTATCAATTATCATTATTTCATTGTTTAAATGAGAGAATAAAAATTCTGGTTTAGGATAATTTGATATAAATCTATGAGCACCAGTAACTAAATTACTTACATTTATTGAATATTGACTTTGTGCTCCTTTGAATTCATATATTGTTAATGGAATTAAATTTTTATAATTGTATAAATCTTCTTTTGTTATTGATTTAGAAACAATTTCATTATATTGAGTTTTTGTGGTTGATTTATTTGTTATATTAATTGGATTTTTTTCTAGTAAATCATATTTTAGATTAAATACAATATCTATATCTGTTGATAAAACAAATTTTTGATTTTTTAATTTTAAAGTTTTTGTTGTTTTTCCACCATTATTTATATCAAAATATATTTTATTATAGCAATTATCTTCTACATTAATTAATCCTTTTACTTCATTATTACATTCTTTACTATTAATTGATTCTCCTTCTTTAGGCAAGACAATTTGAATTTTTTCAGTATCAAGTAAATTTGACAAATTTTCAATTTCATTAATATTTAATGAATTAACATTAATTTGGTTCAAATCAAATACTTCTCCTTTATTTATATCATCATTAATTTCTTCCTCTTTTATTTCTTCTTCATCTTTTACTTTAATATTGACACTTTGTACATCATCATAAATGATAAATTCTTTTATTTCTTTAAAACTTTTATCATAAACAGGAACAACTCTTTTCAATAAATCAATTTTATGAATTTTTTGGAAAATTTTTTCTTCAACTAAATTTTTATTTTTTTTGGACATAGATATATATCCCCCCTTTCCCAATATATATAAAAGTTTCTCATCTTGGAAAATTTTTAATTCAGTGATAAATTCACTACAACAAATTTTTTGAATTTCATTTTTTAATGTATTTTCGATTAAATTCATATTAAATGGTTGTGAAATTATTTTAATATTACTTTTTTTATTACCATCAAAAATATATAGAGGGAATTGAATTTGGTATTCCATAAGGGTGAAATTTTGTTCTGGTTCTTCAGTTATTGCAAATAATGATAAAGGCTTTATTTTACGATTTGCTTCATATGAATTGTAATTATAAACACATGAATCAAAATATGATTGAATTTTAATTTCATTAGTTATATTGTCTATTGGGATTAAATGCGAATAATTATTATCGCTGTTTAAATTATTCTTATTTTCTCCAATGAATATAGGATATAATATATTCATATTATAAAAATGTTTCTGATTCAATATAGATAATATTGATTTTAAATCAATTTCTCTTCTGTTTGTGATATTTTCTGAATATTTTCCATTGTTAAATTGTACAAATGAATTAATACATAATGGATTTATCATTAATCTATAAGTATTTACTATCATTTTATTTTCAACATAATTAAACAATATAGCGATTAAAACAAATGGAGCGAAAGGATCAGAGCCATATGGATCATATGATATATGTATATTTTTAATCAAAACATCTTTATAGATTACTTCATCATCTTCCATTAAATTCAAATCTTTTTGTATTTCATTTTTTACTTCTTTTTCTTTTTCCTCAATTTTTTTTGCTTCCTGTTTTTTTTCATTAGGGATGCCTTTTGTATAATTATTCAAAAATTTATCATACATTTCATTAGGTATTTTAAAATCGCACATTTCGCATTTTTCTAAACCATTATTTTCATATGTACATTGGGGACAAATCCAGTTACCTATAAAATTTTTTGAATTTATGGAACTAGTTTGATCTTCTTTGGCACTGCTTGAATTATCTAAAAGATCTGGATTATTTAATATATAGTCTATTGCTTCATCAAAATTATTCTTTTTTTCTTTTAAAGCTTTGATACATACTTCTTTTTTAAATCCCATTGTTATTAAGGTTTTCAAAGATTCTTCATCAACTGTAACTTCTTGTGCTTTTTGTTTAAAAGGATTAAAATAATAGTTTCCTTTACCTGAGTCATATATTTTTTTTCCATAATTATTACTATCATTTATTGCTTTTCTATTATTTAAAAATTCTTCGAAATTTTTCACTTGATTTAAGCTTTTCAATTTTAAAATATCACCAATTTCTGAAAAATTAGCAGGTTTTTTTATTCCTTTTAAAATATTGACACTACCTAATTTTTTAAGACCTAAAGCATACGAATAAATATTAACAATACCTTGTTTTGAACAAGTTGCTATTATAGGTACTTTTTCATTTATATGATATAATTCAATTTTGTCATTATTTTCAGAGAGAAAATTCATATTATTTATATTATATGAAGTATTAATTATGGGAGATATATCTCTTAAGGAAGAATTGTGTAAATAAGATGGAATATTATCTTTTAGGTATATTTCTATATTTTCTTCTGAGTTGAGCATATCTGTATCGACTAATTTATGATTATTATCATATAATTTTAATTCGTTAGTAAAGGCATTTTCACAGTAAAAACCATTATCACTTAGGGATGTAAGGGGTATTTTATTACTAAATGGGTAATTAACAAAAGAAGCTAAATTTTGGTATGAATTAAATATATTATTATTACCAAAAATTTTCATATTTTCATATCTTACAGATAATTGAACTATTATTTTATTTATTATTTTTAATAATTTGGCATGGACTAAAGGATCTTTTATTACAAATTCACTATATTCTTCATAGTCAATACTTTTCTCAATAGAATCATTTAAGCTTTGTAAATCATCATTTTCTTCTATTTCATCTCCAAAAACTCCAAAAGGAAAAATATTTAATAAATTTAAATTTTCTTTTTCTTTTGACTCTTTTTCTAATGATGTTAAAGATTTTACATTTTGTATTTCTAATTTTGTATCAGGTTTTTTCTTTTGATTTAATACTTTATGTCTTTTAGTAACAAATGAAACAAAATTTAAATAACTTATTAAAGAATTGTAGAAAAATAATACATTATTTTGATATAATAATATTTTATTATTTCCTAATTTTTCTCCATTTTTAAGTGATTGTAAAAATTTTGATAAAACTTTAATTTTTTTTATACTTGGGTAATAAGAGATATATGCCCGAATATCTAAATTTTTTAATAAATATTCTAAATCATCTTTATCATATATAACACATTTGGCTCCTTTTATTTTGTTATTATTTAATTCGATGAAATTCGTTAAGTCAAAAAGGCCATTATTTTCTCTTTTTATAACTTTTAATTTATTTTTTTTAATCATTAGTAAACAATCACCTTTTTGAATGTAGTCAATTAAATCTTGATTTTTTGCATAATTATCTCCATTATTTATTGCTTGGTTATCTGAATATTGTTTCATATAATCAAATATGTCTTCTTTTTGATTCTTTTTATATTCTAAAAATTCATTTTCCAAGTCTGAAACACTTTGATTTTTGAATAATTTCATTTTATAGAAATCAGAAATTAAATATTTTATTATTAGATTCATGAAATCTTCATCAATGTTATCATCTTTATTTTTATATTCTCCTGCAGTGTATTTACTATTTAGTTTAGTTAAATAGGCTTGTTCATTTAAATAACTTAAATCATAAGAATTTGTTAAATGCTTTTTTATTTCTTTTATAGTTTTATTATTTGGTAAGGATAAATTTTTATTAATACATATATTACTAAAATTATTATTTATTTCCTTGGAGGAATTTTTGTTGAATTCAACACAAATAAAATTACTTATATATCCTTCTCCGAAAATATCACCAAAAGCATGTTTTATTACTAATTCTTTATTAAAACTTTTCTTTATATATTCTTTCAATTCTTCTTCATTTTTTATTTTAATTTCTTCATTTATTTTAAATAGTATTTCATTTCTGAAAAAGTCTGATTTAATAGGGGACAAATAGTATTTAACTAATGGATTTAAAATCACACAACAAGTCTTCTTTTTAAACACTACAATAGGTATATTTTCATTTTCATGAAAAAGTAATGAATTTATTTTCATATTATCTAAATAAAAAGTACATTCTTTGTTCCAATAATTAATTTTCATAGTCACATTCCTTCTAGAAGAAGTTTTAAAATTTTTATATTGTTTAGAAGGAATATTATTACTTTCTAAATCTTTTTGCGATATCATGCCAAATAGTAAATTATAACAAGATATAGGACAAATAAATTCTAATTGTACTATTCCCATATGTAAAATATTTGTGACTATGGCAAAATTTTCATTTGGGGCTGATTCGTTCTGTGAAGAACAATTAGCTATGGATTGACCTCCAAAAATTTGAACTTTATTTCCTTTAAACACAGTGGAAAATTTAGCTGAATTACAAAAAAAAATAGAATTATCTTTTTTTACTGAATTGTCTTTTTTTGAATTTTCCATTTTTTTTGAATCTTGGGAGGTATTAATAGAGAAAATTTTTTGTTTTTCTTTTGAGGGAAGCTTTGAATAGAGAATTCCTTTTGATAAGAAAAATACTTCACCGGTTAGTGGATCTTTGGTATGCCATTCGCATTCTTGAATTGGCTCAAATAAGTTTTCAGTAATTACGTCTTTTTCAGACGTTGATGGTTTCATATAAATAATTTTGGACACCTAATAATATATATATTATTTAAATTTAATTATTTATTTTAAAAAAATAATTAATTGATTCCTAT
>JAEEGL012858502.1_pt1 | contig 18088 bp, 16 predicted proteins | sample 9134231 | NCBI WGS metagenome assembly JAEEGL01 (sample SAMN16246548, study PRJNA631951) | gut metagenome | biome: gut microbiome; feature: rumen; material: fiber-attached | host: Bos | place: Iran: Karaj | collected 2018-10 | reverse complement strand
TTCTCGATGGCGGCCAACACGATTTTTGTACGAGTGTTAGTCTCATTCATTTCCTTGCGAATGGTAAGCCATATTACCAAGATTGGGAGTACGCATCCACAGCCAAGGGGAATTAAAAGTGCAAATAATTCATCCATAATTTTTATTTTTATATTGTTAAACTTCTGTTTTTTTGAACCGATTCATATATATAACAGTTTAGGAAAGCAAAAGGTGACGTCGAATTATCGTTTTTTAATAGCTCGATGATGCAAAGGTACATAAAAATCTCACTTTTTGTTTAAAAAGCACTATATATTATTAAATAAGCACCGCTTATTTTGTAAAAAGCACCGTTTATTTTTCAAAAAGCGGTACTTATCTCCCTTTATACGTGCGCGCACATACGCACACGTATAGTTGCCAATTATATTATTTATGCGACCCTTACGACCCTCGTGACCCTACCGAATTTCTGGTTAGGGTCACGAGGGTCGTAAGGGTCGCATCGTTTGATCATAGCCTACTACATTACTCTCCTCTGAAGGTTCCTATAAAGAAGATGGCTCCGCTACTGGCTTCTTGTATCACATATACGAATGGACGATTGGCGTGGAATTCTACCTTTTTCTTCTTGCTCATGTCAGCCCCCACCCAGTCAGCAACGGTTATGGCAGTGGTCTTGGTTCCCTCTTCCGACACCTCAATGGCAGTCTTCTGTTTCAGCAGGTTTACGTAGAGTTGCTTGAAGTTTTTGCTGATACCAGAGAAGTCTGCCTTTTGTGGATCAAAGATAGATGGGGCACCCAGTTTCGCTACCATATTGTTTAGAATAATGTCGCTCTCGGTGAAGAAACGAGGTATTTTGATATCTGCAATCGTGTGGAAATAGGCTTTGCTACGTTCCCAGGTCGAGTTGCTCAAGCTATTGATAACATCATCCACCGTCTTTCCGTCATTTGGCAGGAGGATGTGCATACTGTATTTGTCACCACTGCCAAAGGGTAGACAGATATTGGAATATAATTCATTTTTGGCATACAACATCTCTGCGTTGCGGTGCATCATCGGCAATTGAAGGGTTGTACCGTCTGCCTTGGCAAAAGACTCCGTCTGGGTATCCTTCTCATCAAACTTCTCCGTCCATGTGGCCTTGAAGTAGAGGGCATTCATTAATACGAGCAGGGCATTCGGGTTGAGTTGGTCGATAATCTGCGGAATCATCCCGTTGCTCTTCTCATTACACCAGCCGTTGAGATAATCAACCGACGAGGACTTGGCGAAATCGAGCGAGGCCACCTCAGCCTGATAGTAGTCGAGCATATCTTTGTTGAAAGCAGCCTCTAAACTTACCTGTTTGTTGGCAGCAACGATATTGGCTATCTGTAGGATGACAGAGGGATCCGCCTTAGGAGCTTGCTCCATCAATGCCTTGCAGTAGACATTGAGCGCTTCTTTGTCATTGCCAAAGCCGAGAACCTTACTAATCTCCTGCGTTGTGATGCCAGCAGCTCCATCGTTGAGCATACTTAAAAGGAAAGTGGCACTAAGCGGTGAGGTGATGTTACTCTTTATGTTGTTTGCCTCGTTGATGGCACGATAGAGGTTGAATGTAAAGTCGTTGTTCTTCTGTGCAAAGGTTCGCTGCTCTGCCGTCAGGATAATCGGTTGGGTCTTAGGAAGCATATCCACCACCATCGAATCTGTTCCTTCTTCAATGATATCAATTGTGTTCCCATCATTGCATGCTGTCAGCAATCCCATTGCCATCAGCACAAGATAAAGCAAAGAATTTCTTTTATTCATACATTTTATTTGTTATTTTTTTATTTAATAATTTATATTTATAACTGTTGAATTCTTAAATAATTCCGGTTTATAATAATTTTTCTTGTATATTAACCACTATTAACGGAAAATGCTCATTGCTCCAAGAGCTGATCCATAATCAAATCCTGTATAATAATCTCCGTCATCAGACACAACCATACCAGATGCACCATATACATTTTCTAAATAATAACCATTGCTTGTACCATGGTCTCCCCAATTAATATGATTGTAATAATTTGGAGATAGTGTTTGTTGTGATATAAGAACCCATGTTTCAATTTCTCCCCTCATGACCCGCTTATATATATATTCTGTAGGCGTATCCTTTCTATATCCATCTACGATCCAACCATGTCCTCCCCCTCTCATGACAATGATGTGATGATTGTTCAATTCATGTCTGAAATTAATGTTGCTACTATTGTTAACAGTATACCCTAAAGACTCCATTGCTGGTTTTATGTTAGAAAAAGCTGTGGGAGTGGTATTATTTAAGTATTCGCTTTGAGTCAATTCACCCAATTGCCTTAGTAATTGACTAATTGCACTATGTGCATTTATGTTATTGCATACACTCCAATTAACGAAATGTTCATGAGTTGAGTTATGTGCAATCATTGCATTCCAATTTAAGTTTTGAATACTATCTTTACAATCATAAGTCAAATGAATAGAACTTGGATATTTGTAGTATGTCATTAATTGGGCTAAAGCTGTATTGGCACAACCTGATTTCATATTAGGACATAATTCTCCTTCTGGTAAATGTTGTGCCCATTTTACGGTGACATAGGGTCCGACGTCGCTGTATGAATGAACAATAGTGCTTTTGGTTATCTCGTCACTGGGTACCCCATCTTGTGTTACAATGGAGTTGGCAACGTATTCTTTAGCCAGATCAATGAAAATATTGAATCCCTCAATATCAGAAGATACGTTGGGATTACAATGTCCTTCTTCTGTAATTGCGAGTAGTCCCTCGGTGTTTTTGGACGCGGAAACAAGTGCAAAACCTTCATTGTTCTCGAAATTAAACACATAAATCAGTGTATCATTTATATCAGAGGTTGCGCGTGTCTTGTTTTCAACAACATAAGCCAATCTGTCAATTAATTCGATTTTTCGTACGTCTTCTGAACTGCGTGTGTTAGAACTGTTAATGGCTTCCTGTACAATCTTTAAAGCCTCTTCATAACTTCGAATGTTTCTGTTCGATGTCTGGCTATCATTTGTAAATGAAGGTATTGACTCAATAGAGTCATTGTTTGAACATGCAGTGAAGAAAAACACTGCCACAAATAAATAAAGAATCTTTTTCATTTTTTGTTGTTTTATTAAATTTGTCCGTAAATACAATTTTCTCCATAATACAGTTCGATGCTGTTGATGGCAGCATTAACGTCGGCGGGGTCTGATACAGGATCACCGTCTCCGTCTGCAAAACTAAAGATGCTCACTGTGCATCCTAATAATAACAATAATGTTTTCTTCATTTCGATATATTTTAAAATAGCGATGCAAAGGTAGATATATCGAAGAACGTGACAATAGTTTTTAGTTTGCAAATAGTTTGCAAACTATAAAAGATGTTAGATTGGCCTGTTTAAAGGGATTTTATGAAATCGTCCCAGTCTTTGGCACTACCTTTTTTGCCAAAAACCTCAGTATAAAGCCTACTTCGGATTGTGGAGACGTTAGCTCTACTCGTATTTAAAAGTTCTGCCATTAAAGCCGGCTCCAGTTCTAATTTGATGAGTAACGAGATTCTGTATTTGATTTCACTCAATTTGCATAGACTCTTAAGTTTCTCGCAGAAGTTGTCATACTCATAATTCAGCAAGAACTCCAGATTTTTCCAGTCTTCAGTGTTGGGAATACCTTTTGCAGTTAGTTTCCTGTAGATATCAGAGTCCTTGACAGATTGCTGAGCCCTGTCTTTTTCTTCTTTACCCAATTGGGCTATCTGGTTTGATGAAATCAACCTTTCTTTTTCACGTTCCAATTCTTTTTGAAGATATTTATTGTCATAATTGAAAGTCTTGAGGCGCTCTTCAAGATTCTGGATTTTCTGCAAATTCTCTTGAATATAAGCAGACGATCTCCGATAATCCTGTTCTTTGAGCAGTTGCAGGTTCTTGTATCTCTCCGCCATAATAGCTTGTCTCCTTCGCGTGTGTTGTCTAAACAAGAATAGCGTCAACATGACAGCAATGATAACAGCTGATAAAAGTAGAATGATGATCAGTCTGCGATGATTGGCCTCTTTGAGTTGATAATTCTCTCGTTCCTTCTTCTGAAAGTTGTATAGAGAATTTGCCCGAACGACTTCGCCAGTCTGTGTTATATGCTTCACAGAATCTGCATATTCCATATAGTGCTTATAATAATATGATGCTTTACTGAAATCCTTGTGGTTGATAGATGCAAGTAGCAAGGACTTATATGCTTTTTCTTTAGCATATACGCCTCCAACCTCCTCTATCTTATGAAAATAGTAATAGGCAGAATCTTCTACACCTTTTTCCTCATAAATATGGGCTATATTTGAATAGACTGCACTACTATCAAGTAAACTTATGTTTTCTAATACAGGGTATATGTGTTGTAGAGCAATGTCGTATTCCCTTATTCTCCTAAAACAGTCAGCCAAATACGATTTGATAGATAAACATAAGGATTTATCTTTAGCTAAATCACTGTATTGGTATGCCTTCTCTAAGTATTCAATAGCAGTGTTAATGTTATCCATCTCTGCATCCATTAATGCTAAATCTCTATAGCAGTATGCTAGACAAAGGGTGTCGTTTAATACTTCTGCACAAGCTAATGCTTCTATACAACATCTTTTAGACTCTTCATATAGATATTGAAATAAGAACACGTAACTCATTTGACTATTACAGAGTGACTTTAGTTCTAAGAATTTCCCTTTCTTTTCTCCGATGGCATCGACAGCATTCTGAAAATATTCCAAAGCCTGGGGCATCTCCTGAATCTCAAAGTAGGTGCGGCCTGCGTAGTAATAGGCAGTGGGAAGCAAGTCTTCATCGTGGTCTTCGTAGTAGTTGAGTAACTGAAGCATTTCCGTGGTGTCTGGCTCCATAGTGTTGCTTTTGTCTGCCGCCTTGACACGGAGCAGACGGTAGTACATCTGGTCTGCTACCGGGGCCTTGGACATCTCACCCTCCATAGTTATCAGCAACCTTAAACAGCTATCTGGTTGTTTATCAGCCAAGCTGTCTGCCAATAACAATGCCTGAGGATACTGATGACCTGTACATCCCATCATCAGAATCACCAACACCATTATTAATAATATGGAAATGTGCTTATGCTTCATCTTGACTGAAAAGAAAAAAGGCTTCCTCAAAGAAGCCTTTTTAGTCGGTATATGTAGAGATTAGTTGTACTTCAGAATCTGACCGGGCATCAGACGGAAGTTCTTGCCGATGCGGTTGATCTTACAGATCTTGTCGACGGTAGTACCGTGCTGACGGGCGATGCTGTAGAGCGACTCACCCTTTTTAACCTTGTGGTAGCGGGTGTTGCCAGCGTTGGCATTAGCGTATGCTCTGGCAGACTTGCCGGCCTTCTTAGGAGTAGCAGCGGGAACGGGCTCGTTGGCAGAAGCACCACTTACACCACGCATACGGGTAGCCTGTGCTGACTCAGCAGCGTACTTGTTGCGACGGAAGGTGTAGAAATCGCCTGTAACATCCTGGTTGTGGAAGTCGAACATCAGGGCGGGGTTCAGAGCCACACCGCAGAGACGGGTCTCGAAGTGCAGGTGAGAACCGGTACTACGACCAGTGTTACCACCCAAACCGATAGGCTCACCAGCCTTCACCTCCTGGTTCTCAACAACCAGGTGCTTAGACATGTGACCGTAGATGGTCTCCAAACCGTTGTGGTGGCGGATGACAACATATTTACCATAGCCCTTGGGCTCATACTTCACGATACGGATCTTACCGCTGAAGGCTGCGCGGATGGTGTCGCCCACGTAAACCTTGATGTCCAGACCCTTGTGCTGACGGCCCCAACGGGCACCGAAGTTAGAGGTGATGACACGACTCGGGGTCGGCATGCAGAAACCTCTCAGGTCAATGCGGAAAGAATCGGGCAGGGCTGTCTGACGATGTGCATACACATTGTTCCAGTCCTCGTATAATGTAACGGATGGATTCTGCTTCTCTTCGAGCTCCATGATCCTGTGCAGTGCCATTGAATCGACAGATTTCATCTTACGGTCAACGGGAGCCTGCTTGGCTAAGAGATCCTGTGCGGTTGCGGGGGCAACTGCAAAAACTGACAGAGCTAAAAGGGCAATCTTCCTTATTTTCAAAGTCTTCATATAAATTGTTCGCGTTTAATAAAATGAATATTCCGGTGCAAAGGTAATAATAATAATGTGAATAACGGCAATAATTGAGTGTATTTTTGGCACTTTTAACAATTCTCCGTCAATTGTTAATGCTTGCTTTTCAGCTTGATATGGCCGTCAGAGTCAATGCTGGCCTGACTTTGCGGCAGGTCGGACTCACTTAATCGCTTCATCTCTGTGATAACACTTTTGTTCTTGTCTGTGCGCGGACCCACACCACGAGTCTGGAGGAACGGATGGATCTGACCGTTCAGGAACTGACCGTCCTTGTCGATGCTGATCTCAACCACGGGTGCATAACCGGAAATACCCGTCAGACTGACATTATAAGGGGTGCAGAAGTTTCCCAGACTATAGGCGATGAAGCGACCTTTATACACCTCGACACCTCGTACCACATGGGGACCGTGACCATAGACGATATCGGCGCCGTGGTCGACACAGAAATGGGCCAGCTGGCGTAGGGAGCCACGGTTCTCTCCGAGGAAGGTCTCACCGCCCTGAGGCAGATGGCTCTGGGTACGACCCTCAGCACCACCATGGAAGGAGACGATGACGAGGTCGCAGCGCTTCACGAGGTCGTCGACGATACGACCTACGGTCGCCAGGTCGGTATGCTTCAGGGTATAGCTGTTATGACCGAAGGCGCAGAGACCGATCTTCAGTCCTTTGCGTTCGATGACGGCACTCTCGGTACGACCGGCGATGCCAGAGAACAGAATGCCCTGTTCCTTCAGCACCCTCTCTGTAGACTGGATACCCTCCTGTCCGAAGTCGTTGGCGTGGTTATTGGCCATACTCATATAGTCGAAGCCTGCCTCCTTCAGCAGATGACCATAGCTGGTTGGCGTGCGAAATGAGTAGGAGTTCGGTCCGCTGCCCTTGGTGCTCTTTCCTCCATCACAGATGGCCCCTTCGAGATTGCCAACCGTCAGGTCGGCCCCTACAAGGACGCCCTTGGCATCGCGGAACAGGTCGGCCCCGTTGTTGGCGGGTAGCATCATACTCGGGTAGGTGGTTCCCATCATCACGTCGCCAGTCATGGCAACAGTCAGTGTCTGCGCATAACCCGCGATCGTACCGCAAGTTATGAGCAGGAAAGAAAGAACATGTCTTCTCATACCTTATTGATTATAGTTGGACTCTCCGGACGCCCACATAGCGACGGGCATAACTCGGCTCGGAAATGCTGCTGAGCTTCACACCGTTCTTGCTGCTGGCATGGATAAAGGTGAAGTTGTGGGTAGCAGGATCAACATCGACCACGATACCTACATGACCTACGCCACGACCGGAACGAGGACTGGTGAAGAACACCAAGTCGCCACATTGAATCTCATCACGGGTGATGGGCTGGTTGATGGCATATTGGTCGCGTGAGCAAGAGCCGATGAATACATTGGTCTGCTGCTTATAGACGTAGCTGGTGAATCCTGAGCAATCGAAGGCGTTGGGCCCCTTGGCGCCAGAACGATAACGGGTGCCAAGATGCGAGAATGCCTCCTCCATCAGACTCTCCTGAATGATGAAGTCTGCGTTGTTGCCGTCCTCGTCGAAGTAAAGGAAATCGAAGTTGCCAATTTCTTCCTCGTCCCTGTCCTGATTAGATACAGGATTGCCGCCCTTTCCGTTAGCGATGTCGGAAACAGCAAACAATAACAACAGCGTACAAATAACTATTTTCTTCATGATTCAGTTGAATTTGGGTGATAGTTGCAAAAAGATTCCGGGTGCAAAGGTAGGCATTTTTATCCGAACTCAGGCAGGATTGCTGTGCCCGTTAACATAGTTTTGGAGAGTTTTAACACTCAAACGTTTACGCTTGACATTCCTTAATTTCAGGATATGGCGGCCCAGTTGATGTTGGTCTTACGTAACTGACGGAGCCGGTTCCAGAGCATCTGGTAGCGGGGCGATACACAGTCGGGATCGTCGTCGATCACTTTCTGTGCCTCGTCGCGGGCCATCTGTACCAGTTGTCCGTCACGGGCGATATCGGCAATCTTCAGGTCGAAGGCCATACCGCTCTGTTGGGTGCCTTCGAGGTCACCAGGTCCGCGCAGCTTCAGGTCGGCTTCTGCAATACGGAAGCCGTCGTTGGTGTCGCACATGATGTCGATGCGTTTACGGGTATCCTCACTGAGTTTATAGGGAGTGACGAGGATACAGAAACTTTGGTCGGCACCACGACCAACACGTCCTCTGAGCTGGTGGAGCTGGGAGAGTCCGAAACGTTGGGCATCGAGAATCACCATGACGGAGGCGTTGGGTACATTCACGCCTACCTCAATGACGGTGGTGGCAACGAGGATCTGTGTCTCACCGCTGACGAATCGCTGCATCTCCTCTTCCTTGTCCTTGGGTTTCATCTTGCCATGGACCTTACTGAGACGGAATTCCGGGAAGGCCTGCTTAAGTACCTCGAAGCCGTTCTCGAGATTCTTCAGGTCGCTCTTCTCCGACTCTTCGATGAGCGGGAAGACGATATACACCTGACGACCCTCGCGGATCTGCTGGCGGATGCCGTCGTAGAGCGAGGTCATGCGGGTATCGAAGACATGGGTGGTGCGAACGGGTTTACGACCTGGCGGCAGTTCGTCGATCACACTCACGTCGAGGTCGCCGTAGAGGGTCATGGCCAGCGTACGGGGGATAGGGGTGGCTGTCATCACAAGGACATGCGGCGGGTTGGTACTCTTGCTCCAGAGCTTGGCGCGCTGGGCGACACCGAAACGATGCTGTTCGTCCACAACCACGAAACCGAGGCGCGCAAACTGCACCGTGTCCTCGATGACGGCATGGGTGCCCACGAGAATCTGTATGGTACCGTCGAGCAGTCCTTCGAGCACTTCCTCGCGACGTTTGCCCTTCACGATACCTGTCAGCAAGGCCACACGAATATCCATATCTTTCAGGAATGCCATGATCGTGACGAGATGCTGCTCCGCCAGTATCTCGGTAGGTGCCATGATACAGGCCTGATAGCCGTTGTCGATGGCGATGAGCATCGACATCAGTGCCACGAGGGTCTTGCCTGAGCCTACATCCCCCTGTAACAGACGGTTCATCTGACGACCGGAGCCTGTGTCTTTGCGGATCTCACGGATTACCCGTTTCTGGGCTTCCGTCAAGGGGAAAGGCAGATTGTTGTGATAGAAGGTATTGAAGGTGTTGCCTACCAGGGAGAAGACATACCCACGGTATTTACGCCGATGGTCGCTGGCATATCGGACGATGTTCAGTTGGATAAAGAAGAGTTCCTCGAACTTCAACCTGACCCGTGCTCTCTCTAAGTCCTTGGCGTTCTTGGGGTAATGAACGGTACGCAGGGCCTCGTCGCGCCTCATCAAGTGATGAGGTCCCGTGATGAAGTCGGGGATGGTCTCGGGGAGTGGCGGCAGTTTCTCGAGCATGGCCCTTGTCAACTTCTCCAGCGTACGGGAGGTCAGACCGCGTTTCTTCATCTTCTCCGTGGTGGAGTAGTAGGGCTGCATACCCATGCTGGAGAGCTCCAGCGTGTCGGCACGGTCGATATCGGGATGGGTGACGTTGATGCGGTTGTTGAAGACCGTAGGTTTACCGAAGACCACATATTCCACACCGATCTTATAGGTCTGCTTGGCATACTTGCCGCCTTGGAACCAGACTAGATCCATGATGCCCGTGCCGTCAGAGAAATGGGCGACCACACGCTCCTTACGAGGCCCCATCTGGAAGGTCTCGAAACTGAGGATATGTCCTACGATCTGGACGAAGGGCATGTCGCCCGTCAGTTCGTGGACGGTGTAGATCTTGGTACGGTCGACATACTTATAGGGATAATTACCCAGCAGGTCACCATAGGAATATATTCCAAGCTCATCGCCCAGAATCTTCTTCCTGTTGGGACCTACTCCCGGCAGGTATTGTATGTCTTGGTCTAAGATGTCCAATTTCTTGTTTACAGTTTACAGAGGGCTTCGGCCACAACGATATCGTAGGGCGTGGTGATCTTGATGTTCTCGCGGTTGCCCTCGACGAGGGTGATGGTATGACCGTAGCTCTCAACGACGGAGGCATCGTCAGTGAAGCCGTCGTTATAGGGCTGACGGTTGGCTGCCTTCAACAACTGGATGTCGAAGGTCTGGGGGGTCTGTACCAATCTGTATTGGTCGCGCGCTACGGTTACAGAACCTTCTCCTTCGAGATGACGGACGGTTTCTACGACGGGGATGACGGGGATGACGGCCTTCTTCTCGTGGGCTGTCTCATAACAGTTGCGGATGACTTCGATACTGGGGAAGGGGCGCACACCGTCGTGCACACCGACCACGCCCTCGGCATCGTCGGGAACCAGCGCCAGACCGTTCTGTACGGAGTGGAAGCGTGTCTGGCCGCCATTGGCGAGCAGATAGAAACCACCCCCAGTTCCCTCTAAAGGAAGGGGAAACAGGTATTGCTGACATAACTGGCGCCAGTAGTCTTGCTGAGCCTCGGGCAATACGAGGATGATCTGAAGATCAGTCGAATAAGCACGGAACCGCTCTATGGTGCGCATCAGTACTGGTTTCCCGCCAATGGGCAGGAACTGTTTGGGAATATCCGATCCCATCCGCAAGCCCTTTCCGCCTGCTACAATAATAACATAGTCTTTCACCTTTTCCCCCTTTCACTTTTTCACCTTTCCATCAGGTGCTTAAATCTCATGCCTTCGGCGATCTGGTCGGAGGTGTCTTTGTCGACGAGTTGACTAAGCAGTTCGTAAGCATAGGGGAAAGCGGCGGCAGGACCTTCGCCTGTGGTGATGTTGCCATCAACGGTAACGAGATCGGCCGTATAGGTGGCACCTGCTTCAGCGAGCGCTTTCTCAAAACCAGGATAGCAGGTGGCGCGCTTGCCGTCGAGGATGCCTAAGGGCGCCAGTACGACAGCAGGAGAAGCACAGATGGCGGCAATCTTCTTGCCGGCCTTGTATTGGTTCAAGAGAGCCTCGCGGACACCCTCGTGCTCAAAGAGGTTGCTGGCACCTGGCATACCACCAGGCAGCATCAACAGGTCGGCATCCGAGTAGTCGACCTGGTCAAACTGCAGGTCGGCCTCTATATTCACACCATGAGCCGACTCTACCTGTGGGAAGAGTGTTGTACTGATAGTTACTACTTCTACACCTCCACGACGCAATACGTCAATGGGAATCAGCGCCTCTACATCCTCGAAGCCGTCTGCTAAGAATACATAAACCTTTGCCATAATCATTTGTCTTTATTGGGTTTTCTGACCGCAAAGATAAGAAAAAAATGGATAATGGACAATGGATAATGGATAATTTTGAATGGCGGTAGCAATTTTTTCACTTTTCACGATTCACTTTTCACTTCTTTTCGTATCTTTGCAGCAAAAATACGGATTATGGCACATCGTAAACTCAGGTTCGCCCTTTTAGGCAACATTTATCAGGCCAAGAAATCGGCCAGCATCCAGAAAGTGCTCTCGTGTATCGCCAACTACGGTGCAGAGCTCTATGTCGATATGGAATACTATTACTTCCTGAAGGATAACCAGCGTCTTGATGTCAAGGCTACCAAGGTGTTCTCGGATGATGACTTCGATGCCGACTTTGTGATCTCGATGGGCGGTGACGGTACGTTCCTGAAGGCAGCCAGTAGGGTAGGCAGGAAGGATATCCCCATCTTGGGTGTGAACATGGGCCGACTGGGGTTTCTGGCTGATATCAGTCCCGATGACATTGAGCATTGCTTGGAGGCGCTCCATAACGATGATTATGCAGTGGAGTCAAGAGCCATGATTCAGGTGGAGGCTGATGGTGCCCCTTTGGGTGAAATCAGTTTTGCCTTGAATGATGTGGCTATCCTGAAACGCGATACGGCTTCGATGATCTCCATACGTGCCAATGTGAACGGACAGTATCTGAATACTTATCAGGCTGACGGACTGGTCATCTCTACGCCTACGGGATCGACGGCTTATTCGCTGTCGAACGGTGGTCCGATTATCGTACCAGGGACCAAGGTGTTCTCGATGACAGCCGTAGCACCACATTCTCTGAATGTGCGTCCGATCGTGCTGGCGGATTCATCGGTTATCGAACTCGATGTGGAGAGCCGTTCACATAACTTCCTCGTGGCCATCGACGGTCGGTCGGAGAAATGCAAAGAGGGCACGAAGATTTTACTCCGTCGTGCCCCCTATGATATTAAGGTTGTTAAGCGGTCAGATCACCGCTATTTCAACACCCTACGAGAGAAAATGATGTGGGGTGTTGATACAAGATAACGGTTTATTTCACAACAAAATCTATTGCCTTTAGGTCCTTATCGAGTGACGAGGTACCGTAAAGGATCTGATAACGGCCGGACTTGGTAGCCAGTTCGTCGATCATCTCATCGTAGTACTCGAAAGCCTCGCCATCGAGCGTGATGGTAGCTTTCTGGGTCTCACCAGCCTTCAAGGTCAGCTTCTGGAATCCCTTCAAAGCCTTGATGGGCGCACTGGCATCATCGAGTGCCTTTACGTAAACCTGTACGGTCTCGGTGCCTTCACGCTTACCAGTGTTCGTTACAGGAACAGTCAGCGTTACCTTACCATCTTTCTTCATCGACTTGGCAGAAATCTTAGCATTACCTACGTTGAAGGTAGTATAGCTGAGTCCATAGCCGAAGGCATACTGCGGCACACCTGTGAAGTAACGATAGGTGCGGTTCTTCATCGAGTAGTCGAGGAAGTCGGGCAGATCGTTGTTCGAGCGATAGAAGGTGACAGGCAGTTTGCCACCAGGGTTGTAGTCGCCAAACAGTACCTCTGCCAGCGCCTTTGATCCGCCCTGACCGGCATACCATGCCTGGAGCAATGCGTCGTACTCGCCCTCGACACTGCCAAAGGCAATAGCTGAACCAGAGCAGTTAACGAAGATGACAGGCTTACCAGTCTGATGCATAGCCTTCACTAACATCTGCTGAACCTTCGGCAGTTCGATATCCTGCTTGTCGCCGCCTTCGCCTTCCATCTGGGCTGAGATGCCACCGATGATCACAATGGCGTCAGCCTCCTTAACTTGGTTGGCAAGGTCAGTGAAGTCAACGAGGATGCGCTCACAGATATCACCACGCAGCATGGCGAACTGTCCGTTGCCGTGCTTGTACTCGATCACTACCTCGTAGGTCTTGCCAGCCTCGACGGGGAATGACTTGTATTCGGGCTTACGACCGAAACCGAAGCCGAAACCACGAGGGCCACCGGGCTTAGCATCTTCTACTACCTCACCGTTTACCTTCAGAATATAACCATTATCGGTCATCAGGGTGTACTTCATCTCGCCAGTGAAGGTAGAGGTGTATGTGCCACTGACACGGACGGAGAGTGTGTCGCGGCTCACACCCTGGGCAAAGCCCCAGGCACCAAAGGTCGAGAAGTTCAGTTCGTTGAAGTATTCGGTCTTGGCGGGTTCGCCTTCGAGTTCCTTATTATTAAAGAATTCTACCTTCACACCCTTGCCGTCGTTGAAATCCTGCAGGTGGTGGATGGTGCTGTATTCGTCGTTCAGCTCGCATGCTTTGTTGTAGATGATCTTGGCGCCAGGTACAGCGGCTTTGATGCCAGCAAGCAGTGAGTGCTGATGGGCCTCGGTAGGTGTACCGCCATAGTTACCGTTCAGCAAATTCACATCGTCGGCATTCGGTCCAATCACGGCCAGGGTCTTGATGTCTTTAGAGAGAGGTAGTACGTTGCCTTTGTTTTCCAACAGCACCATCGACTCGCGGGCAGCCTGAGTTGCCAAAGCATCGTTTGTCTCGCTGCTGATAACGTCTGGTCCGAGGTTGGCCCAAGGCAGCATCTCAGCTGGATCGAACATGCCTAACTCGAAACGTCCCATAAGTGTCTTACGCAGATGCTCGTCGAGATCGGTTTCCTTGATATAACCCTTCTTAAGTCCCTCGACGAGCGACATGAACACCTTGCCGCACTCTAAGTCGGTACCGTTCAGCACAGCATCAACAGAGGCTGACAGCGGATCGGTGTGCGTCTCGTGCTGACCTTTGTTGAAGAAGTTGTTGATGGCGTCGCAATCGGTGAGCACGATAGCATCGTAACCCCACTTATTGCGCAAGATATCAATGAGCAGGCGGTCGCTGGAGCAACAGGGTTTGCCTTCGAATCGCTGATACGCACACATCACCTCACGTACGTTTCCTTTCTTCACCAACGCCTTGAAGGCTGGCAGATAGGTTTCCCAGAGGTCGCGGTTGGTGGGTTCTACGTTCATGGAGTGGCGTAAAGGCTCTGGTCCGCTATGTACGGCATAGTGCTTGGCACAGGCATGGGTCTTGAAATAACGGTCGTCATTGCCCTGCATACCCAAAACGGTCTGCACGCCCAGCACAGCGTTCAGGTAAGGATCTTCACCGCAAGTCTCCTGACCACGCCCCCAACGCGGATCGCGGAAAATGTTGACATTAGGACACCAGAAGGTAAGTTCCGGGTTACCAGGGTAGTAGATGACACCCATGGGCACGTTGAACAGCTTCGGATCGTTGTGGTCGGTGCGGTTCCAGTTGGCACGAGCCTCGTCAGAAACCTGTGAGAACACATCGTAAACCAGTTGCGCATTGAATGCAGCTGCCATGCCGATGGGCTGCGGATAGACGGTATAGCCGCCCTGACGCACACCGTGACAAGCCTCACTCCACCAGTTGTAGCTGGGGATCCCGAGACGGTCGATAGATATCGACTTGTTCATCATCAGTCCCACCTTCTCCTCAGGAGTCAGCAACGATAATAGGTTCTCTACGCGCTCCTTGTTCGACAGCGTCGGATCCTGGAACGGATACTTGGTTTGGGCATACATCACTGTGCCCAGCACCATCGAAAACGAAAGAAATAATAGTCTCTTCATCATTTAATAGCTTAAGTTGGTTAGAATTGATGCGCAAAGATAATCATTATTATTGAATGTACCAAATACACCCTTAAAGATTAATGATTTTTAATCTTATAATTTAAAAAGGTACGCACGACCCATGAAACTTAAAGTGTGTTAAGAAATAAAAGATTTCTTCCAAAATGTTTGGTGCGTATGGATATTCGTCTTACCTTTGCGGTGTACTATTAGAGTGGTACACTATTACACAAGTAAATATCAACAATAAAACATAACGATTATGATTGAGGTAAACAACATCAGTTTTAAGTATGCCGGCCAGAAGAATCTGGTATTCGACAATTTCAGTCTGACACTAAAACAGGATAACATATACGGCCTGCTGGGTAAGAACGGCACGGGTAAGTCGACCTTGTTGTACCTGATCTCGGGACTGTTGCGTCCCAAGAAGGGTAGTGTGAAGTTCGATGGTATCGAGGCGCGTCTTCGTAAGCCCGAAATGTTACAAGAGATCTTTATCGTACCTGAGGAGTTTGATCTGCCGTCGATGTCGCTGGCACAGTATGTCAAGATCAACCGTCCCTTCTATCCGCTGTTCAGCACTTCGGTATTAGAAGCTTGTCTGAAAGACTTTGAGCTCACCATGGATCTGAAGCTGAATGCCCTTTCGATGGGTCAGAAGAAGAAAGTCTTTATGAGTTTTGCCCTCGCCACGAATACAAAGGTACTGCTGATGGACGAGCCTACCAACGGACTCGACATCCCCTCGAAGAGTCAGTTCCGTAAGGTCGTGGCCCAGTATATGAGTGGCGACAGAACGCTGATTATATCCACCCACCAGGTGCATGATGTGGAAGCGTTGCTCGATCATATTCTGATTCTCTCTCAGCAGAAGTTGTTGCTCGATGCATCGGTGGCTGAGATTCAGGAGAAGTACACGTTCGAGTATCGTACACCCAACGAGATGGAGGATGTTATCTATGCCGAACCGTCGCTTCAGGGAAATGCTGTGATTGCCCCTCGAAAGGTCGATAGTGCAGAGACACAGGTAAACCTTGAATTGCTATTCAACGCTGTTACCCAGGGTAAGATTTAATAGTAACAAAGGAACAAAGAGTATGATACAATTCAATATCAAACGATTCGGAAAGCTGGCAAGATGGTCGCTGACAAGTGACAGACGCTTCTATGTGAGGAACTTCCTCCAAATGCTGGTGGTGTTGACACTGGTATATCTTGGCTTTACCTTAAACATTCTAAATTACAGGGATGGTGGTATCAGTCAGAACTATCCAGTTTGCGCTACTATCACCATCATTATCTTGCTCATTGACTTCTTCGTTGGTCCGTCGATGATGTTCGCCAGCATGAAGGGTAAGCATGATGACCAGATGCTTATGATGCTCCCAGCCTCGAACTTCGAGAAATACCTGATGCGCTATGCCACATGGCTGATTCTCCTGCCGCTCATCTTAGTGGCCATTCTCTCTGCAGACGTGATTCAGTATGCGGTGAATGTGTTGATGGGCCATGAAGGGACAAGGCTTGTGACGGGATTTATTATGGATAGGGTGAATGAAATCTTAGTGGGAAGCACCAAAATGCCAAGAAACCTGCTGACAATGATTGTGCTGACGCTTTTATCCATCCATTCTTTCTATGCACTCGGTGCTACGTTCTTCCGTTCGCACAAGTTTACTGCTATATTCACTACGATAGCGCTTGTTATACTGAGCATCGTTCAAACCTGGATATTCCCTAATCTCAATATGCACATCGACAGCGATGTTCCTACGACAGGGATTATGATATGGGATGCATCCTTGGCATTTGGGATCATCGTGAACTTCCTGTTGTCCTACTGGCTCTTCCGCAGGACCCAGGTGATTGGTAGGTTCGTAAATCTGTAAGAAGTGAAAAGTGAGAAGTGAAAAAGTAAAAAGGTGAAATGATGAATAGTTTTAGTTTAAATAGATTCTGGAACACGCTGTGCTGGGTGCTGGCAGTAAACTTCCGTACCATGCTGATGTGGACGGCGGGCTCGGCTGTGGGTGTGTTCCTTTTTGAGACTGTGTATATGACGATGGATAATGGTACCACTTACTTGCAGTCGCTTAATAGCATGTCATCGTTCAGCACGTTCCTGGTTGTGCTGGCTATAGTGATAGGTCTGAGTTCGATATTCGTTGGTTTCAACAAGAAACCGAGGCGCGAGGCTTTTCTCATGTTGCCGTCGTCGGACCTGGAGAAATTCCTGGCTTCTGTCATCTTTGTGACCATTGTATGGCCGGTATGTGTGTTCCTGGCTTTCGCTGTGGGCGATACGATCCGGATGGTGGTTGGCAGTCTGGTATATGAGGAGTCGTGGATCTCGTGCATTTGGCAGGTATCAGAGCGTCTTATACCTATTGATATGCGTGCAACTACCCTTATGCCATATTCTATGTTATATATCACGATGCTTAATGTCTCATTTTTGGGTTTTCTCTTGTGGGTACACTCTGTCTATATTCTTGGAGGCACCTTGTTGCGCAGATATAGCTTCGTCGTTTCGAGCTTACTATGGATGTTTGTTGCTATCTTGTTCATATGGGCTGTCGACCGTTATGAACTAAGTTTCTTCAATACACAATGGGAAAACAATGTGCTTGTATCATTTGATGTCGGCTTCTGGGGTTATGCAGTCAGCGTCGTATTGCCCCTGCTCGCTGTCTTCAATTACTGGATGTCGTTCCGTATCTTCAAAGGTTTTCAGTTAATAACTAATAAGTGGACTAATTATGATATTCTCAAACGATAAACCCATCTATCTCCAGATGGCTGATCGCCTGATGGACGAGATCCTCTCTGGTAAGTATAAGGACGACGACCGTATTCCGTCAGTCCGTGAATACAGTGTGCTGTTGGAGGTGAATACCAACACAGCCGTCAAGGCCTACGAGCAACTGGCGCGTGAGGAGATTATCTACAACAAGCGTGGTCTGGGCTACTTCGTGACGAAAGGTGCGAAGAAGCAG
>JAEEGL011364567.1_pt1 | contig 18088 bp, 13 predicted proteins | sample 9134231 | NCBI WGS metagenome assembly JAEEGL01 (sample SAMN16246548, study PRJNA631951) | gut metagenome | biome: gut microbiome; feature: rumen; material: fiber-attached | host: Bos | place: Iran: Karaj | collected 2018-10 | reverse complement strand
GGATCCACAGATTTCAGAGTATAAGATTCTGAACAGTTATGACGTATGGGAACAAATTGAAAAGAATCCGACCAATGATATGAATACTGATGAGTTTCACCAGATTTATGGACATAACTTTCAGCATACCTTCAAACGAAGCGATACTGCGTACATTAAAACCGGCAATGCCGCCATCATCAATCAGTATATTCGTAATCGCGAAGAGGGATTAGCGGCAAAGCGTAAAGAATATGAAAAGCATATCCATGATGAAACGGAGCTTCAGAAAAAACTGGAAGAATGGGAAGAAGAAATTCAGGATACCATAGCCCTGCTTAAACAAAACGCGAAGCATGACAGTATTCCGCAGAAGTGTAGATTGTTCCGTATGTGTGGTGACTACGTACTAAAGAACCTCGGCTTGGATCCGGAGAAGCACTTCAAGGATAATAAGCAGCTTCTTGTGAATCAGTTGAACAAAATGCAAGGTACGACATTTAAGGAGAAAAACTTCTCCAGTACCGGATACCGAGGTGATGGAGATTATTTTGGTGTACTGGATTCGCCGATTATGCTGACGATTCTGTGTGAGGAAGGTCAGAAGTGTTTTATTACCGCTAACCAGCGTGAAACAGAGATTATTTTTGATAAACCGGAATTTGAGATTGTAAAAGCAGAATTGGCAGATAAGGATCACGCAAAGAAGATTCCGCTTTCCAGCAACAGCTTGAAGCAGACCGACTATGGAGTCAATTATACCAGCGAAAAAACCGCAGAATTTAAAGGTGGTATCCATTTAGTGGTTCGCTTGAAACGAAGCGACGGGGATGATCCAAATGCATAAAAAAAGAAATGATATCAATTGGGAGGAAAACAAATGGACGATAAGTCAATGGATAAAAAAGTAATGGATATGGAAGAAATGGATGATGAGGCTTTGGCTGCAGAGCGCTTTATCATGAAGGCAGAAGACATAGAGGTATTGAGCATACCACAGTGTGTGGATTGTGTTCATAATTTAGGTTTGGAATGCGCTGTCTACGGCGAGAAGAAGGAGGAATACCTTCACAACGAGAAAAAGTGTCCAAAACTGAAAAAGGAGAACTAGCATGAAACTCACACGAATAACTGCGAAGAATCAGCGGGCATTTATGCATCTTTTGCCGGATGAATCCGTTGTGACTGAGCAGGGACGTTATTCCATTGGTGCAGTTAAGGACAAAAAGCCCTGTGGCGTGGTGTCCTTTGAACTGGGAGATGTGACAGCGAATATCGACTGGCTATATGTATCTGAAGATGCAAGACGACAGGGTGCCGGTCGCCTGTTACTTGACGGAGTCCGTGGCGCCATAGATAAAACCAACCTTATGGGGGTGTCTGCGAATTATGAAGATGGGAATCCCGAGCTGGATGCATTCTTTGAATCATTGGGCTATGGGGTGTTTAGCGGCGAACCTCATTATACTTTGACATTAGAGGATATCATGGCTTCTTCGGCGGCCAAGAAGGCAATGGACTTAAAGGTTACTGTGGATGTTATGCCTATTTCCCAAATGTCAAGAGCACAAAAAAATCAATTCCGCACGTTTGTGAATAATCAGGTGGGAGATGAAATTCTGTCTCTTAATTACGAAGACGACTATAGCCTATGCGCATGGAAAAAGGACGAATTGTTAGGATGTCTTATCGCTTCTAAGGTAGATGAATCAATGGTACAGTTAGACTTATTAATTACCGCAAAAGATCCGGGATTATCCGCTATCTATCTGTTAAAGGAAATGATCGGAATTATTTCTAAGACCATGAAGCCGGATACGGTGATTCGATTTGTGGCCGCTAATGATGGGATTATTCCATTTGTAACCAAAGTCACAGGAATTGATGAAAAAACCTTGTATCGTGGCCGTCTTAAGGAAGCGGTATTAGCGATTTAGTGGTTTTACACTTTTTGAAGTGGTAATCTATTATAAGAAATGTAGGCATTATATGGGATTTGTGATATGAAAAGTATTATTGAAAGTTATTTTTCGACGAGGACAGATGAACCGTTTTCTTCGGCGAAGGATGAGCGGAATCAGTTTTTAAAATTTGCGGATATGCTTTGTGTGATTTCCGTCTGGCAGGCAGAACACGACCAAAAGGAAGCTGCATCTCGGGTGGGGGCTTGTGTTTCCGATGCGGATTTAATGTATGCCATGGAACCCCATGAAAGAGTTATATTTCCTCAGAGAGGAGAAATCCGCGGAATATATGAAGATTTGATTTTGCGAAGCAAAAAATCGGTGGAAGAGACAGAGACTATTGCGCCGATTTCCCGGTTGTTTGCAAGCGGACTCTTATCACCCCTTGAGCAACTTTCTTTTTTGCTCGCGTTTTCATTTTGTACATCAAAAAAATACGCGCAGATCTATTCCCGTTTACTTGGAAAGTCTGCAGAAGAGTGGTGCCCTACTCTTGGACTCTGCCTGGACTTCGGAAGACTGTTTCTCACTGAGGAAGAGAATCTTCCAGCTGTTCTTTTAAATGATACATCTTATTTGAATTCTATTTTTTTGGATAAATATTCCGAATCACAAAATCGATATCTTCAGGATTCTAATGGCTTGTCGCGACCGATGCTTTTAAAATCCACGGTATATAAATGGATCTGCGATGCGAAAGTGGATGATACCATATTGGAAACGGTAGGCGAATATCTGACACCTGTGGGTGAAGAAGAGTATGCATGCCATCCTTCGGTTTTAAGCGAACTTTTGGATGTGGTTTCTTATGCGCAAAATATTCCGCAAAAGAATTCTGTGGTGATTGAACTTTCCGGTGAAACCGGTTGCGGAAAAAGATTTTTACTATCGAAGGTATCATTGCTTTCTGCCACACCAATTTTTGCAGTGGATTGGATTCGCTTTTCTTCCATGCCGGAGCGTGTACGCTTAAACATCATAGATGAGCTTTGTGTACGAGAGACTTTGTTTGGAATTATTATTTATTTTTACAATGTATCGGAAAAAACCATAGACCATCAGGGCACTGTTTCCAAGTTGCTTTCCCATGCAGATCTTTTGATTTTTGGAAGTGAAAAGCGGATGAAAGAGGAGTGCTATCAGAGTATTTCAAATCAGATTTATCGTATTGCGGTTCCGGAGACTGATTTGATGTCCCAAAAGAGATTGTGGGAAGAGGCGGCAAAAAAATCATCTGCAATCTTTGCAGAGGATATGGATCTTATGGAAACCGTATCGAAATATACTATGAATCCGGGACGCATCTATTTGGCGGTGCAAAACACAGTTGAGGTATCACCTGCAGAGGAAAATGGATTTGTAATTCATAAGGATGCGCTGGAGCGTCAGATCCGACAGATTTGTTCCGTTGGATTCGGGGAAAATGCAAAGAAAATCTCCACACCATTTGACTGGGATGATTTGATTATAGAAGAAGAAAGTAAGAAGATGCTTCAAATGGCCATGAATCGTGTGCGCTTTAAGGGACGGGTCAATGACGACTTTGGTTTTGACGCAAAACTGCCTTATGGTCGAGGGGTCTCTATTGTTTTATACGGACCTCCGGGCACCGGTAAAACCATGGCTGCGGGAGTGCTGGCAAAGGAGTTGGGGCTGGATTTGTATCGTGTGGATTTGTCACAGATTTCCAGCAAGTATATTGGAGAGACGGAAAAGAATTTGGGCGCCATTTTTGATGCAGCCGCAAATTCTAACGTGGTGTTGTTTTTCGATGAGGCGGATTCCGTGTTTGCAAGACGTACGGATGTGTCTTCTTCCAATGATCGACATGCCAACGAACAGACCGGATATTTATTACAAAGAATTGAGGAGTACACCGGCATCTCCATTTTGGCTACCAATAACATGCAAAACTTCGATGCGGCATTTAAACGTCGTATGACCTATTTGATTCCTATCGGTATTCCGGATGCTTCGACCAGAGAAATGCTTTGGAAAAAGGCATTCCCAAAAGAAGCGCCTCTGGCAAAGAATGTGGATTTTGCGGCACTTTCAAATGCTGTGGAACTGTCCGGTTCCAGTATCAAAAATGCGGCAGTTCAGGCAGCTTATTTTGCGGCAGCGGAGAATCGGGAGATTACCATGGACGATATTGCTACCGCAGCAGATTTGGAGTGTGTAAAAGTTGGTCGTTTGGGAGCAAAAAACGATATTTTATCTGCACTGTTAAAAAAGGACAATTGAGAAAATGATAGCTAAATATAAAAAACAGATTATTGCTCTTGCGGTTTGCATTCTCATCGGTTTGGTGATTCTTATCGGATACACCAAAATCTTTGACATGAATCATAGGTACATCGGTCAATGGCAGGATAAGGATGAAAACGGTATATATGTGGACATCGTGGCTGATGGCGACATATATACGATTAACATTACCGCGGGAGATGATGAAGATACTATTTTTTACTGGGAGATGGAAGGACGAAAAAACGGAAATACCATCGCCTATGAAAATGGTGTTAAGTACAAGGTTTCTTATGATACTTACGGAAACGCATTGGAAGAGGAAGTCTATACCGAAGGAAAGGGAACTTTTTCGGTGAAAAAAAACAGACTCTACTGGTCGGATGAAATGGAAGGGTTTTCAAAAGATACTTACTTCGTTAGATAGGCTTATGTTATAATAGTGGCAACATTTTTTTGGCTTTACCGGGAGAAGGGGAGAACATGGACGGAAAAAAAGGGATTGGAACAGCAATTCTTGCATATTTAATTGTGGGATGCGTAGGATTGGGATTTGGAGTATTTGCCCATGCACAGGGGCTAGATGACAATCTTTTATCTGCACTGGTTTCATCAAAGAGTCAGACGGAGAAAGAACCGGATAAAACTGAGGCTTCAGAGGAGGAGACTTTGAACGATGAAAGTTCCGAGAGTGGCGATGAGTTGGAAGCACTTTTGGAGGATGCTCATGTAGAGGATGAGACTTCTTCTAAGGAAAAACCGACGGAAGATGAAATCGCAGCCGAAGAAGTTGAGGAAGAGAATGTAACTGCAGAGGAAGAAACTGAAGAATCGGAAGAGGAGACTGATGTTCTTCGTGAGGGTCCTTATTATCAGTACACCATAGTTTCGGACTTTGACTTGAATATGTATAATGCACAGGATACTCCTACGGGAAGCGGAGTGATCGGTGTGATACCAAAGGGAACGACAGGCTATGCCATAGAACAGGGTAGCCGCAGAACGCTGATTGAATACGAGGGTAATTATGCATATGTGTCCAATACCTATACCCAGCTTTCAGAGGTATCTGCAGATGAGTATCCGAATGAACTGAAAAACATCACAATGGAAAACGTTGTTATAAGCGAATAAATAATGCCGAATTTGCACACCGGTGAAGCTGAAAAAGTTGACACCTTCGGCAGACAGGGGATGAGTGAGAGTGAATACGCTGACAGTAGACGACAGACAATTGGCGGTAAACGCCATGGTAGGAACATTAAAGGAAATTGATCCTGAGGGAAATCACGTTGGCTTGATTTTCCCTGAGGAGGCTATTTCCTATTTGCGGGATCACCCTGTGGATGTGGCATTTTTGGACGTGGAGATGCCTAAGATGAACGGACTGACATTGGCACAGGAGATGACCCTTTTACAACCGAAAATCAATATCGTGTTTGTTACGGGACACGGTGAGTATGCACTGGACGCTTATTCTTTGTATGCCAGCGGTTATTTGATGAAACCCGCCTCCAGGGAAGAAGTGGAAAAGTGCATTGAGAATCTTCGCCATCCTACTTCCGTAAAGAAAAAGGTGGAAGTTCGCTGCTTCGGTAACTTTGAAGTATTTTTGGACGGTGCACCCTTGGTATTTAAACGTTCCAAGAGCAAAGAGGTCTTTGCCTATCTGGTGGATAACCGGGGAGCTTTTTGCAGTACGGGTGAGTTGATCGGCGCCTTATGGGAAGACGAAGACGTAACCAATTCCAAGATGTCTCAGATTCGCGCTTTTACTTCGGATATGAGAAAGACCTTTGAAGAAGTGGGCATTATGGATATGGTGATTAAAAAGCACAATGAAATCGCAGTAAATGTAAATCGCATTGACTGTGATTATTATCATTACATGGACAAAGATCCGGAAGCACAGCATTTGTTCATGGGTGAGTATATGAAGCAATACACCTGGTCGGAACTTCGTACCGGGGAACTAATGATGAAAAACTAGGGGCTAAGAGTTATGAAAAAGAAAAGAATCGTGGTAGGGGCATTGCTTTGTGCCCTAATGATGTTACCGTTAACCGCCTGCAATCAAAATAAGGATTCGGATTTAAGCGATTTTAAAACACCGGTTGGTTACAAGTGGGAAGGCAGTTATGTGGAGGAAAACGGTACCACTACGATGGTCATCGAGAAAAAGAGCGGAAAAAAATATAACTGCACCGTCAATATAACGGATGAAGAGATTACTCATATGGATACCTATGAGTTTACGGCGGTAAAGGATGACTACGGCCTTACCTATGAAGACGGAGTTCATACCACCTATGAAATCCCCGATTACGAAAAGGATCCGGAAGCTTCCGTCACCACCAACGAAGTCTATAAAAACGGTACCGGAAGTATTTATTATTTGGACGGTTATGTTTACTGGATTGATGATGTAAACAATGCAGGCACTGATTATGCCTTTAAAAAGACAGAGGAAGAATAGAACACAAAAGTTGGGAGAGGAAGCGTGTTTTGTAAAAGAGAAAATGAGCGGATCAAAGAGTTAGAGGAACAGCTTCGCCAAAAGGACGAAGAGATTAATAACTTAAAAATCAAACTCTTGCAAAAAGAAATGCGACCGCATTTTATTTTCAATGTATTATTATCCATCAAACAATTATGTATTGAGGAACCGCGATTGGCAGCAGATGCCCTGCAGAATTTTTCCACCCATTTAAGGGCCAGGATTAATTCCATGGTAAGTACCGAGTGTGTGCCTTTTTCCGAGGAAATGAATTATATAAAAAATTACATTGAGTTGGAAAAAATTGAGCCTACGGTAGACTTTAACGTACGCTACGATATCGGTTATGAAGATTTTTGCGTGCCTTTGCTATCCGTACAGCCCATGGTGGAAAATGCGGTGCGGCACGGAATCGATACCCAAAGCGGTGAGGGAGTGGTGACCATTAGTACCCGGTTGGAAGGTGACCATGTGATTATGGAAGTGACGGACAACGGCACGGGAGAGGAACAAGAGACACCGCAACAGGCCAAACACAGAGGCATCGGTATTTCCAATACCAAGGAGCGAATCCGCCTCATGTGTAAAGGGGACATGGATATTGTTTATACGGGGCGAGGCACTATTGTACGATACACCATACCGGTGGAGTAGGATGTTGCGCTTTTGTTACGTATACAGTGATATATTTTTTGTAAGATTAGGGGTTTTGCACCGGTGGGCTTATGATGAGGCATGGCACACCAAAAAGGAGAGTTTATGAATAATACACAGATTTATCCCTTCGAACGGAATCGTTATTACCCGAAGAAACGTTTATCCAGCGCGGATTATGCTGCGGAGCAGGACTATTTCAATAATAAGAGAAGGTTTTTAAACGGCCTCTTATATGGTTCCGGCGTGGTATGCGGACTTGGGGTGTTTAGTTTAGATGATTTATCCGTATTGGTAGAAAGCGGCGTTGCCATTGATGGAATGGGACGTGAAATTGTTGTAGAGAATTCCGACGTGAAAAAGCTTTCTTCTTTAACGGGATTTCAGGAACTTCGCAGTGAAAATGTGAGTCTTTGTTTAAGATATACGGAAGAGCCTACGCACAAGGTATATTCCATCGATCAGTCAGATCAAGGTCAGGAATTCCAGTACAACAGAATACGTGAGGGTTATGAATTATTCCTTATGGATACAGAGGATATCCCGATGGAATTTACCATGGACAAGGAATTTTTGACCCAGGGAGTACTCCTTTCCAGCGATCACTATATGATCAGTTTTGCCATGCCGGCTACCGTTAGCCGCGGCAGATTGGTAAAGGGTACGGTTACCGTGGAGAAGCTTACGGACGAGGACGTAAGCCTTACTTATCATGGAGTTTTACAGGTGCCTGCCTTTATTACGGAAGACGGCAGCGGAGAGATTACCGTGGATGTAGCCGATGTGAGACTTCCCATGGGCAAAACCGTGACCTATGATTTTTGGATGCAGGCTACGGATACTTCCGCTCTCGAGACCAATATTATTTTAAAAACCGGAACGGCAGCAGGCTATGAAAATGACAGAGCCATTCCTGTACCGGGCAACTTCACCTTAAAGGTATTACTTTCTTCCCAGAAGCCACAGCAGTTGGTAAATCGTGAAATCGGAAGAATGAATTTGGAGATGAAAAATTTAGGCGGACAAAAGGACTTTATCCGTCTTGCAGATATTCATTTGGTTCGTACCGACAGTGCTTATATTATCGAGACCATTGAAGAGGCAGCGGCAAAGCACTATATGACAGCTCCTGTTCAGGATATGCAGCGAAGTGATTATATGACTTACTTCGTTCGTGAATTGGGTCTTCAGAACGGTGGCACAAAGGGTGCGGGACTTTCCGATAAAAAGCCGATCTACAGACCGGAAGGACTTTTGGATGCACCTCAGATTGCTACAGGTACGGTAGAGATTCCGTTGGATGAGAATACACGTCGCGGAGATATTTGCTATTCCGGTGAAATTGTTCATGGATTGGGCGGAGGCAATGTTTACGTGGAAGTGGGCTATGAGTATATTCAGGAAGATGATTCCTTAGGTGAAAATGCTAAGAGTACCATCTACGGTAATCCGGATATTTTTGCCAACAGTCAGAGAACGGTAGTACATGCGGAGACTGCAGTCAAAGTTTTAAATGACAAGGGTAGCTTCGTTGTTGGTGTCAGACTTTTGGAAAACGTGGACTATCTGTTTTTGACCTATCGCTGGGTGGCAGTGAAGTTCCCGGGTGGCGGAGAAATTGGAGTGGCAGAGGATACCACGGATATGAGTATTTCTCCGGAGACTCCTACGGTTCGAATGGGTACCAAGGAGAATCACTATTTCGGTGTTCGTTTCCACAATATGGAAAAATGCAGTTTAACTTACGAACTTACAGAGCCGGATAGCGGTGAGATTTCCGCTGACGGTATTTATACCGCACCTTCTAAAACCGGTGTGTATGAGATTCGAATTTATTGTACGGATAAGCGTTCCGTATGTACCTACGCTTATGCCATTGTAGAAAAGAAGGGATTTGAACAGTTAGAAGCTGCGGCTGAATCCGGCAGTTCCAATCCTCTTTCCGGTATCGTGAAATGATGCAGTTAAAGACGCTCTCCGTAGTGAAATCCGGCAAGAGCGGAGAGATACTGATCTGTGAAGATATTGCCGGTAAAAACAAGAATACGTATACGGTACTTACCTTAGAGGATCATGAGGCGGTGCATAGCATCGTGTCTGCTTATGCGGGTGCGGATTATATTGATACGCCTACTTACTATGACATGTTTTCCGAGGGTGGTCGCTATTACATTGTGTACCCTTATGTGCACGAGCGTCCTTTGTATCAGTTTTACCGTGGAGATGCACTTTCTTTGGCTGAGTGCGAGGAGATTTGCATTAACTTAATTGTTTCCTGCATGACCTCCAATCTGCCCTGGCAGTTGTTGTATCTGGTTTTAAAACAGCGTCAGATTCATTTGGCTGCAGATCGCAGTATATCTTTGGGATATTGCATTGATTTGTCTGAGTTTGACGAGAATGTGGGAGAGATGGAGTGTGTCCGGGAGTGTGCCAAGATCCTTTTGGATATTTTATCCGCAAAGGCTGACCGACGGGCCAACAGCTACATTCTGCTTCAAAAGAAAACAGAACGAAATACCTATTATCATTTTACGGAATTATATAAAGACGTACGGGCAGCCATGACGCCAAAACGTGGAGGCGGAATTCTCCTTCGCATCAAATTATGGGCAGCCCGGAACAAGGATACGATTTTCCGTGTATTGTTCCGCGTCAGCATTGTTTTGGCAATTTTTGTTGTAGTGACATTTTTAACCAATCTGATTTTCGGGGATGTACCTTGGTTGAGATTATTTATCCGAAGCTTCGAACGGATTGGTTTGGAGTCTCTGACTCAGTAATGGATATATACGGGGGAGTTTGATATATGTCTGGCATTATTAAAAAATGGGCAGTGGCATCCGCTGCCTGGCTAATCATTCTTACGATTTCAACATTCCTATATGTGCAATCAGCTTCTCGCGACACGTTTTCTGCGCAAAACCACGTAACGAGATCCTCCGGTTATACTTATGTTACGGACAATGGCTTAAAAGAGGGCCTTGTCTTTCAGATGGAAGGAAAGAAAATCGCTTCCTTTTTTCATACGGGAAGCCTTGCTTATCTTGCAGATTATCAGACCGCACAGATTGCGGTTCTTGATGAAAATCCTTATGTAGTTTTCCAAAAAAATAAAGATGATAACGGCAGGGATATTACGGAATATGCCGTTGTATCCTTTAATACGGATATGGAACCCACTGCAATTACGGCTCCTTTTAGATTTAATTTGCCTGTGGAGTTGTCCGGTTTTTCCGTTTCCGATGACCGACTTTACTTTACGGGCATTTCCGAGAATCGCCGGATGGTTTACGTTTATTCCGTTTCTGCTTTGCAAATGGAATCCATTACTTCTACCGCCATTTCTTCCGAAGCGGTATCGAAATGGGAAAAGAGTTCGGCAGATGTAAAGGAAGTGACTTCTACTGGAAGCGAAGGCGACCGTTACTATGCAAATGCCAACTATGAAGATGGCGCACTTAATGTTCGCATGGATAATGAGTTGGCAGGAGAGTTTGCTTATGATACGGAAGCGGGTGCTGATTTTTCTGCCAAGAAAATGACACCGGCCCTTTACTTATTGAAAGCGGGAGTGACTGCGCCGTTTTTATTAATTCTGCTTTTCGGCGGAGTGTTTGTTATTTTGTTAATTTGTGTCGTATTGGATCACAAAAAACGAATTGCCTATATGATTGCCGTTTCGGAGGGATTGCTTCTTTTCGCTTTTGGAGTGCTGTTTGTACTGTATGTGGCGGATGGAAAATCTGCATCGGAAAAAGGCTATGCCCTTTGGGCGTCCCAAACCGTAAGCTCTGTCTTTGATGGCTATGAATTAACGGATTTAAGTGATTCTTCTGTTTATTCTTCCTCAGATTACGGTGTGATTGCAAGCCGTTTGATTCGCATCGGAGAGACGGATTATAACGGACAGTTTTATACAAAAGCAGTGGATATTGCATATACCGACAATACATCCTTATTATCCTATGACGGAGATAATTTCCAAAGCATTTCGGACAAGTACGGAAATGACGCGGCAACGTTAATGTCTTCCTGTATTTCCAATTCCTCCGTCCAAAGTACATGGGGTAAGTATGAAGGAAAACCGGCCTATTATGTGGCGGTACCCCTTTCCAAGTCCGGATTAAACGGATACGGAGCTTTAGTGGTGGCACAGGCCAATAAAGCAGCGTTGTATTATACTTCCGGTAATCTTGCCATGCTGTTGGCACTTTTACTTTTGTTTGTCGTAGGAAGTATTTTACTTATATTTTTGCTCTACGTACAGAACAAAGATCTGAGTTATTTACAGAATGCACTGATAAAACTTTCCCGTGGGGATACGGAGATTCAAAAGCCGGTGGTGATCGGCAAGGATATGAATACCAACTGGAACAGTGTTTTTGAGATTCAGAAAAATATTCGAAATATTAGTCGGGAAAAGATTAAGACCTATGAGGCATATTATAAGTTTGCTCCAAAGGGCGTGGAAAAGATATTGGATTTATCCGATGCCACGGAGATAAAGGGCAATGAACATGTGACAAGAAAAGGAACCATCGCCACCATGTCCGTCATGGGAGATTTGTCCATGAGAGAACGAAACAGAGATGCCTTTTCCGAATTGTATGAGGATTTGGAAAGATGCAGAGATAAGTACAACGGCATCTTTGTTTCCCATACCAATAACTTTGATTTGATGAAGTATCTGTTCTTGGAAGATGAAAAAGAAACCGTTGGTTTCGGTACGGACTTTGTACATAAGATTCGACAACTGCAGGGACAGATTGGGGGCACAGCTGCCATGCTGTTACATTACACTCCGTTTCATTACGGTGTGGTTGGAGTAAAGGATCAGGCCAGTATTTATTTAACATCTCCAAACAGCAAATATATGGATGCTTTGGCAGAGTGGCTGTTAAAGAAAAAACTTCCTCTTGTGATTACGGAAGATCTTTATAACCATGAAAAAACGGATGCGTCTTTACGCTACATTGGATTTGTTATCGTTGACGGTAATGAACTGAAACTTTACGAAGTATTGGATGCACTTCCTGCATCGGTACGGTTTTTAAGAGAAGATACGGCAAAGAGTTTTGCTGACGCTTTAAGACTTTTTTATGAGAGAGATTTCTATTTTGCCAGAAATATCTTTTCCGAGATTTTACGGAAAGCTCCGGAGGATCAGATTGCAAAATGGTATCTTTTCGAATGTGAGAAATATTTGGATGAGGCGGTGCCGGAGGATTATACCGGAGCCTTGCATATGGAGTAGTGTATGAATTTATTTCAAATCCTGATACAGGCTTTAAAATCACGAATACTTCCCATCGTTACCCGGGCGAAGCTGTTCTTATCGCCCAACTATTTAAAGGCGCGACTGACCGAGGGTTTAAGAAGCTTTTTTACCAACATCTTAAATGTTCGTCCCAGGGACAAACATGATTATTATCCCATCGGAAGATGGTTGGTATCCAAGCGACTGGCTTTTGCTGCGGTACTGGTCATCGGTGTGCTGTCACTGGTATACATTATGAGTTCCTGGAGCGCACTGTTTCCGGGACGTGCCAACGATGGAATCAAGACCTACAGCTACAATAACGTGCTGTTAAAGTTCGCCAAGGGTACGGTTCGCATTAAGGGTAAGTCCGGATATCTGGCCTATGAGGGTGAGGTGTCCAATGCTTCCTGCAACGGAGTGGGAGAACTTCGCAATCCTGCGGGATACGTGGTATACCAGGGGAACTTTGCACTTTCCATGTATGAGGGTGAGGGCACCCAGTACTATGATGACGGATCTTTACACTATCAGGGTGCATTCCACGAGAACCTCTACAACGGAGAGGGCAAACTCTATCGACCAAACGGTTCTTTAGAGTATGAGGGCAATTTTGCTTTTAATAAAAAAGAAGGCCATGGAACTCTATACGACTTTGGTCATAATCCCATTTTTACAGGGGAGTTTACCATGGATGACATTAAATACAGTGATTTACTTGAAAAAAAGGCCAGCGATTTGGCTGTGGCCTATACCGGGGATGTAACGCTCTATGAGACTAGCTCCGAAAGAGTTCGTTATATGCCGGATATTTCTGCCATGACGGTGGAGTATTTAGATCCGGACTCCATAGATGAGGAAGCCTCCGTGGAGGGTATTTATGTATTAAAGGATTCCTTTACCACCGCAGATGAACCTGCAAAGGATTTTAATACCTTGACGGAACTTTTGGGAGAGCCGGTGTACGTTGGTCGAAGCTACGGAACATTCCCGGAGTTGCTTGCTATTTTAAAATTAAATGAGCAAAGCGAAGGTGCTGTAATGTCCGGAGAACCGGATATGAGTATCTCCTCCGTGTTTAGTGAGTATATGGAAGTATCGGATTACGATACCCAATACAGCGTCTATCTGCACACCTATCACAAGGACGGACTTTCCTACACCTTTGTCAGCGATCAGGGGATGAATACTTTTTATTTCTATTTCATTCAGGCTGAGGACTTAAGCGATGTGGAATAAGCCCATTGCCGTTGCGCTTTTGTTACATAAGGCGTGATAAAATTATGATATGAGTAATATGAAATTTCATAAAGGATTATTGAAACGTACCATAGCTGCACTGTTATGTGCGGCTATGTGTATCATAGAGTTAACTTTTTTGCCGGTAGGGGGAGACTGCGCTTATGCCGCTACCAGGCTAAAACTTTCTACAGCCAAATCTCTTGCTGTAAAAAATTCCGAAAAAATCGAGTCTTTAGATATTCAGATTGATGCCAAAAAGGCGGCCCGCACTTCTGCCATCCGTTCGCTTCGTGAGCGTGAGCGCAGTATGTCTACATTTCGCTGGTCACCTTTGATTAACTTTAAATTCCCAACGACACCGAATGAAGCAGAGGCTTTTGAATTTCAATTTAAACCCACGAAACTTGATTATAATATCAAAACCTTAGAACATAAGCGGACGGATCAAAAGCTGACAGAGTACGAGTCTGTCAGCACAACCTATATTACCATTATCAACAGTACTGCCGAGATCGCTTTTTTAAATGATCGTATCAAGAATTTATCTGAGGCAGTTCTTAAGAGCAAGGCAAGAGAAACTGTGGGATTGGCATCTGCCGATGAAGTAAAGCAGCAGCAGAAAAAGTTGGACGGCTTAAAAAAGGATTTGGCCAAGGAGAAAAAGACCCTTCTTCGTGCCGAAGAAAAAATGGGAAAAATGATAGGCTTTTCCATAACCAGCGGATATGTCTTCGATGAGGAATTTATCTCCACCAATATGAATGCGGACACGGTGGAGTCTTTGGCTGCCTATGCCATTGATAACGATCAGACTGTTTATGAAGCCAAGCAGGAGATGGACTTATGCAATATTGCTTTGGAGGTCAACTATAATCTGATGAACAATAAGTACGGTGGCAATATTAAGATGATCAGCGGTTACATCGAACAGATTCAGGCCGGTTCTTCCGTAAATAAGCGAGCCTTTAAAAAAGACTATGATGCATTCTTAACAAAAATAGATGAACCATGGACAGGAAGTTGGAAGATTTTGTTTTTTAAATTTCCAAAGGAGTGGTTGAAGGGAGATTTGGACGGTGTTCGCTATATTGAGGACGATCCTTACGTACTCTATTCCGCAGCTTTGGATTATCAGGCGGCAGTAAAGGAATATGACAATGCCTGTGAGGATCTTCGCTCTATGGTTTCCGACGGCTATGATGCCATGATGGATACCAGAGAAGCCTATCAGACGGCCAAAGAGGATTTGGCGGTACAGAAGGCAGCTCTTTTAGAAGCAGAAGCAAAGAATGCCATAGGACTTATGTCCAACGAAGAATGTCAGACGATTTTGGATGAGTACGAGTCTGCCAAGTCTACTTTAAATGACACCTTATCTTCTTATTCCAAGGCACTTTTTGCATTGGATCGTACGACATGCGGTGCGGCCAGTGCCTATTTTGCGGAAGACAGTTTATCCGTAGCCGGAGCTACGGGACTTGGTACACCGGACAAGAAGGATTCTACAGATGATGAATTAAACAAGATGACAGCAGTCATTGAAAAAGGTGCTACCTACAGTATTCGTTCCATCGTATCCAAAGAAGAGTTCATTCTCTATGTGGATGTACCGGAGAATTTTGAATACAACATCACTCATTATGAACTTTGGGCGGACAATCGACAAATTGGAAGTCGGACTGCAGTATCCGATTCTATTCGCCACTTAAAAATTGCGGTGGAAGAAGTGGATAATGTATTTATCCGACTCTACAACGACAGCGAGTTTATAGATGACTGTGCCATTGATCCGGAGTCTTCCTACGGGCCGTTAAATATTACGGTAGGGTATGATTCAGAGGATATTGAAAGTCGACCGGTAATTGGTACCTATACTGTGGAAAATGATACCAATATCGACATGATTCGTGTTCGCTATACCTTTGATCAGAATGCGGTACATCGTGAGTATAATACCGCGTCCGATGCAGTTTATTATAATATGGCAGCGGAAAAGAGCCTGTATCTATTTACCAATGATTTGGTGGATGCTGACAGTGCCTTTACCTATATGTCCTTTATTCGAAATGATTTGGATAAACTGACCCTTCGTTTGTTTGGTGCGGACGGCGCTTATATCGGTGGAGCGAAATTAGATCCTTCTACCAATAATCTCTACGTAGACAGTGAGATTACCAATGAAGATATGCAACGTATGGCGGCCCGTCAGGTAGTGATTCGGGAAAAGGCACAGGAACTGACCTCTGAGCGTGACCGGATGCAGGATATGTACAATGCGGCAAAGAGTGCAAATTCCGGGGAGGCAGATACCGCAGCCATGACTTACTACAAGAATCGCATCGACGAGTTGGATGCGGAGATCGATTTGATCAGTGCGAACGTGACAGATGAAGAAATCGATGCCATGATCGCCAATCGACCAAGTGCGGTTGAGGAGATGCTTGCCACTATGACAAGCGGAGAAGAGATGGATGAGTCGGGACTTTCTGCAGAGGAAGTTGCAGCCAGAGATACCATCCTTACGGAAGCAGCCAAGGATGTGATTCGCAGAAAACGTGCGGAAGAAATGACGGCAGAAATCGATGCCACTATTACCGATTTGCAAAAACAGGTTGTCGAAAAAATTCGGGAAATTGAAAAACTGAAAGCAAACGGTGCATCCGATGCCGCTATCGACCAGGTTCAAAATGAAATTACAAATTTGAAGACAGAGATTGAGTCTTATGAGCGTAAGAAACAGTTTGTAACCGGAGACGAAAGAGGTATTTCGGAGGAAGAAATCCAGGAGGCACTGCTTCAATACGGAGATGAGATTTACAAAGAATCGGCGGATCAACTGTCCGATGCTATACTTTACGGATGTCCTACGGGACAGTGGGCATTGGCTCTTTTGGAAAGTGAAGGCATGGAGACTACACCGGAGAACATGCGAAAAGTAATCGCCAATGTGGATCGGTTACAGGCAATAGAAGCGTTAAATGTACGAAAAACCGCCCTTGAAGCAGAAAGGGATAAAGCAAAGACGACCATTGAGCAATTAAATGAAAATGGTACGGGAGCGGATAAGGCCTGTGCAACTCAGCTGGAAAAAGTGGTAGAGGCTTTTGAAAAGGAAATTAAATCCGTAGATATTCAAATGAAAAAACTGGATCCTTTAAAGGATATAAAGATTGCTAAGCTGGAGGAAAGTAAAAAAGCGCTTGAGACGGAAAAATCCCGGATGGAAGAGTTAAAAGCTTTATTGGATAAGATCTTCCCTTATGATGAATTGGCTCAGCTTACAAATGAGTTAAAAAAGAGTCAGGACCAGTACGACAAGCTTGAGGAGCAGGCAGAAATGGATTTACACGCCTCCGTGGACTTATATCATTACCAGGTGGAGATTGAAAATCTTCAAAAGAAGGTTAAGGCAAAAGAAGACGAATTAGGAATTTCATCAAATAAAGCTTCCAAGCAAGTGAAAGTTTTGAAAAACGAGATTAATAACAAAGTGAGCGAATATTCCTTATCGGAGAATTATAAAGTAACGAATAGTGATTATTCCGGCCTGAAAAAGACTTACGAGAATCGAATCGGCGAGTTGGAAGGCGAAATTGCATCCATAGAGAAGGAACTCAGTGAGTATCGGTAGTATGCTCTAAGAAGGGATTGTATGAAAAATATTAAGAAGACATACAAAAGAATATTGGCTCTTATTTTAGCGATGACCATGTTTTTCGGCGCCGGGGATTTTTCCGCTTTTTTGGGGATTGATGGACTGCCGGGTAAGGTAGAGGCTGCCAATGCTTATGATGCGGTTTTCTCTGAGATGGTGGAAAAGAACATTACGAATCGGTTGAGACTTAATCTGGATGGTTTGGGAACCGGGAACACTGATTTCGCAAACTTTTCGACGACAGAACTAAAAGAAAATAATCCAAAGGTATTACCGGATTCGGTAACGTATTCCCAGGAGAAAGTACTTTCTGCGATTGCAAATAGTAAGGCAGAGGGTACAAATTACAGTGCAGTTTTAGTGCCAGATGTTATGGAGGCACTTTTGGGAAATGGAGACTACATATTTTATGAATACGATAGTGATAAATATGCAACTGCGGTTTATCATTATTCAAGTTACACGACTACCGATACAGAATATGATTTAATATCCGCGATTGACAGCGATATGTCTAAAGTGAACCCTTGGACGACACAATCACTGTTTTTCAGGGATACTTCACCTCTTTCTCCGGGACTTGATTATAG
>JAEEGL015145289.1_pt1 | contig 18090 bp, 14 predicted proteins | sample 9134231 | NCBI WGS metagenome assembly JAEEGL01 (sample SAMN16246548, study PRJNA631951) | gut metagenome | biome: gut microbiome; feature: rumen; material: fiber-attached | host: Bos | place: Iran: Karaj | collected 2018-10 | reverse complement strand
TTCAAAATTATAAAATTAAATATTTTATATATGATTAGTAAAAATGAAAAAAACTTCATTAGAAGATTTCAAAAAAATAATGTGATTTGAAAAAGATTATGATTTCAATTCATTATATCATTTTTTTAACTGAGTAGATGTTGAAAATATTGATTTATTAATGATAAGAGATTTTTTTAATTATCAAATGACTTATTTATGAGTTTCATGATATGATTGAAATTTGTTATATGAAGATTTTAAAGAATTATTAAATGAATCAGAAGAACCAACAAAGAAAACAAAATCAAAGAAAAAATTAGCTAAATTAGAAGAAAAAGATAAAGAATTAAATGTAAAAAGAAAAATATTACAAATATATATTGATGTATTAAAAAATAACTTAAAATTAAGAGAAAAATCTTCTTTTTGATTTTGTCCATTTAATGAAAATACAAAGTTTGTATCATTTATATTAAGATTAATTGATTGATGTGAAAATTGAGATGAAGTAATAGCTGAATATAAATGAGAACAATACAAATTATGATTGAAAGAAGATATTGAAAAAGAAATATTCAAATATGAACAATTAAATAAAGAAGCTTTATGAATATGTAAAAAAGCTTATGAATTTCAAAAAGAAAAATATAAAGAATTGCAAAAATTATATACAAGTGTTGTGTGAAATGAAATAGATGATGAAGATTATGATGAAGATGATGAAGAAAGATCTACAAAAAGAAAAAAGAAAAGAAATAAAACAAGATGAACTTGAACAAAAGAATTTATGTTAAGTAGTCCATACTTAAATATGTCGAGATTAACTTTTGAATTTAATGAATTATTAGTACCTGATGAAATAAGAAAAGAATCAAATAAATGAATTGATTATACTGATTATTGAGATGATGAAGATGAATATTGAGATAAAATAATTCTAAGATCTAATGAAAATCAAATGTTAATAAGACAATTTTGCTCAATGATTGATTGATTATATTGAACAAAAGTAGTTTATTATTTTGTATCTGAGAAAGAATTTGCTAAGATGAAAACTTTTAAAGAATACAAAAAAATAAGAAATAAAATATCAAGAAAAACAATATATTCAATTATAGTTAGTGATAGTATGTATGTATTATCAAGTACATATTTGTATTTGATATTTGATATGATTCAAAAATTATGATATTGAGATAAAGATTACAATACAAACTTAAATGAAATTAAATTTTGAATAATTGATAAAACAGATATAAATAAATTAACATTAGTTGAATTAAAATTATTATTAAATTGAAATATATCTTTATATGAAGATTTTTGAACAAAATTATTCTTAAAATCAAATAAAAAATATACCAAAGAAGAAAAAGAAAGAATATGAACATTATTAGAAATAATAACACAACAATCAGATGCTTGAATTGATGATGAATATAGTTTTGATATATATGATACAATTTGAAATAATAAAGAAAGATTTATTCAATCAAATCTAGAAAAATTTAATAAAGAATGTTGATTATGAAATTATCATAATTCATTATATGATTTTTTCTTATTATGATTGAACTATATTAATGAATGTTGAGATGTTTTAGATTCAGTAGTATTAACAGATCCAAAAACTCAAGAAGCTAAAATAAGAGCAAAACAAAAATTCTATAAAAAATACTTTTGAGAAAATAAATAAATCTATATATTAAATATATTTTATTTTCGTTTTTAATGCAAATGAAAAAATTTCTCATTGTATTTGCTCTATTAATGACAACTTGTTTATATTGATGTTGAGTAACAACTACAACCACAACAATAGAAAAATGAAAAACTATACCAACTCAATCAAAAGACAATATTGTTAATGTTGTAAATAATAATTTTGAAGAAAATACAACTACAACAACAGAAGAAGAAAATGATACAGTAGAATTTGATGTATCAGATTTTATGTAAAAAACTTTTAATTCTTATCATAAAAATCTAAGTGTAAAAGCTTAGATTTTTTAAAGTTTTTCTATTAAAAATTGTTTTATTTATAACATAATATTAATGAAAAAAGTCACCACAATAATGTTATTTTCATTATTTTCATTAATGCTGTTATCTTGATGTTGAAATAAAAAAGAAAATCCCAATACAATACAAAAAGAAATTGAAGAAAATATTATTGAAAATCAAATTTCAGAAGAAGATACAACATGAATTGAAATAGCTGAAAAATTAAAAGTACCAGAACTAACAGAATCTGATTTGAAATATTTTGATAAAGAAAAATTTAATGAATCTCAACAAGATTATGAAAATGAATTAGATATGTTTTTATCTGATTGAAAAATTGAAGAAGAAAATAAAGAAGAAATAATTAAAGAAGATACAAATACAGAAGAAGTAAAAGAAGAAAATAAAGAAGAAACAAAACAAGAAAAAACAAATAAGACAAAAGAAAAAACAACAACATCTACAAAAGAAAATAATGTAGAAAAGAAAACAAATGAAACAACAACTAATAAAAATCAACAAACAAAGAATAAAAATGTATCAACAAAAAACAAAACAACAATTAAAGAACAATTAGAATTGCAAAAAGAAGAAAATAAAGAAAGTAAATGTAAAAAGAGATGATGAACATATAATAAATCACAAGATTTTTGTTATCAAATAATTGAATTAGAATAATTTTATTTTTTTATGTTTAGTATTATGAAATGAAATAAATTTACTGTTGTTTTAATAGCAATATTTGCTTCAATTTTTGCTTTAATGATATATTTTAATGTAAGTAATAAAGAAGTAAATGTTGAAAATAAATTTGATATTGAAGAACAACAAGAATGAAAAGTTGTTGAATTAGATGAAGATATGTTAAAAGTAATTGAACAAATGTTGTATGTAGAACCAGAAGTAGAAGAAATTGATTTAGAAAATGCTGATATTACAGAAATTGAAGAAGAAGTAGATGATAATGATGCTATATATAAAAATCCAGCTGAAATATATTGTGAAGAAAATTGATGAATTAGAAAAGAAGTTAAAAATTATGATTGAAGTATTATGTGAATATGTGAAATAAATTGAGAAACAATTGAAGAATGGAAATATTATAATGAACAATTACAACAATGAAATAAACCAAGAAATATTGAAAGAAAACAATGAACAGAAGATAATTTAGATGAATTTAAAAAAATGTGTGAAAATGATTGATGAATATATTTAGAAGAATTAGAAACAATAAGTTGTAATATTGATTGAGAATTATATGATTATTAAAAAAACAAGTCTATTAATATAATGAGAATAAATTTAGTTTTTAATGTGTATATCATGAAAGAAACTAGTTTCTATAATTAGTTTCTTTTATGTGTTTGCTTATAAAATCTTTATTTTTCTTTAACGTTTATATAAAAATATCTATATTTAATAACGTTCATATATGAAATAAAAACTAAATTCAGTAGTTACAGTATTGATTTAATTCTTTATTTACAGTATGAAAAAAATAAAAAGTCTTAAATGAATAATTTGAATTGTTATTATTAGTATAATTTGATTAATTTGAAATTTAACATGAAATAACACAGAAGCATTTACAATTCAATTAGAAAATTGAAAATCGCAATTTGTTATGACAGATAGACAATTCTTGAATATGTTTAATGAACAATATGTTATTAAAATATGATGTTTCAAGAATTGAAAAGCTTGGAAAGAAGATTATACAATTGTATGTAGATGATGAAAAAATATACAATTACCAACTAGAGCAGATGCACAATTATTTGTAGATAAATACTTTACAGATTTTCAAACAGAATTTTGAACAATGAAAATATGTAATGAATGATGTCAAAGAAAAATTGCAAATAGATTTGCAATAATTAATTTTGAATCTTCATTTAATACTTATGCTAAATCATCAACACGTGATTATTGATATATACAATTACATAATAGACCTGATGTATTATGAAAAACAAAAGAATCAATTGATATTTTAGAAGAAAGATTTGCAGATCATAAACAATCAGTATGTATTGATAAATATTGAGTAAATGAAAATGATTGAAGAACAATGTTTAAATGTCTAGCAATGAGACATAATTGACAAAAATCAATTAATAATCGATATTCAAATAGAGCATTAGTATGAAGTGATTTCTATGTTGATTATTTCAAAACAGTATATAAAGAATAATACATAAAACTTAAATAAATTAAAAATTATAAAATTAATTATTTTAAGATATTTTTTTAATAATGATTAATATTAATGATTTTAGAAATTTCATAAAGCAAAAGTCAAATATCGAAATAAAGTTATTGAATTTTTTCTGTGAGAATATAAAAGAAAATACAACATTATTAAAAAATACAGAATTTCTTAATGAAACATTTAAATATGAAAATTCATTTTTTGATGAATTTTTTAATTTTGATTCAAATTTTTCAACAAGACAAAACTGAAAAAAATGAAGAAAAATAATTGAAATTTGGTGAGTATTTAATTTCTTTTGATTTAATGAATTATTTCAATGATCTGTATTATCAGTATTTAAAGTTGTAAAAAAATTTATACAAGAAAATAATGATAGATTTAAACATTTAAATCAAATGTGAATACAATGATTATATAATAATTTTTACCCATTTTCAATTTATAAATTTGAAGTAGAAAAATTAGTAATATTAGAAAATAAATTAAATAGATTAGATGAACAATGACAAAAAGAATTATTAGAAAAAAATAAAATAATATTATCATTTGTATATAAAGTATTTCAAAAATTGATTAAAGAAAATATTGAAGATGAACAATGAATAAAATTTGATAAAACAGTTTTATACAATTTTTTAACAAAGTTTTTAACAAAATATAATATCAAAGATGAAATAGAAAATATTAAATTTAAAACTGAATATATAGATGACCAATTTATATTTAAGAAAGCAATAGTAACAGAAAAAGAACAAGAATTATTTTATAAATCATACAATTATTATCAAAATGCAATTTCAGTAATAAATAATCTAAAACAATATCCACTTGAAGTTTCAAGAAATGATGATAGATTAAAACTAGATAATGTATATCAAAATAAATTATTAAAACATGTATGATTCTGAAAAATTTTGATTGATGAAAGTTTTTACTTTTATTGATTGAAAAATTATAAGTTAATGTTATTAAGAGAACTTGAACATTTTATGAAAAAAATATTTTGAGATGATTATGATATGACAAAAAATCTAGATGAAAATCATAAATGTGCAAATATAGATTATACAAATTATTTAGTTAATTTGTTAGTACAAAGATTCAAATTATTTTGATTAGTTAATAATACAAATTCCTTTTATGTAAATGAAGAAACAAATCTTAAAGAAATAGAAAATAAAGTAATAAAATATTTTGATTGAATATATGATTATATATTTGAATATATAAAATATTTTGAACAAAATTGGTATTGATATTCTTTTCAATTAAATTATGTTGAAGAATTATTTAATAAATATATATGACGAAGAATTTGAACATATTCAGTAAATATTGAAAATGTTTTGAATGAATTAGTTGATAAAGAATATATAACAATTTTCTTTGATGAAATTTTAACTTATCTTGATACATTTTATATTATAACAGCGGATTATTCAGAATTTTTGAAATGATATGTTGAAATAGAAAAATTCAAACAATATAAAGAAAAAGCAGTTGAACTAAAATTTAGTAATTATGAAATTTGAAATTTTGAAAAGAATATAGAACAAAGTAAATTATGATTCAAAATATGTATATCAAGATTTAGAGAATGAATTGATAAATATTTAAGCTTTATAAATGAATTAAATTCTTATTTTACAAATGATAATAATAAAGAAAAAATCGAAAAGAATATTATATTACAAGAATTAAGAAATACATTAAATTATGATTTTAGAAAAAAAGTTATTGATGATATATTAAATTGAATAGAAGAAAAAGAAAAAATAATCTATAATTGAATAGAACTTGAGAACTCAGATTCAGAGTCAAAAGATATATCTTAAAATGATATATCTTTTTTCTTAAATTTGAAAAATTATAAAATTAATATTTTACATATTAAATAAAAATATAATGTCAAATTTAAAGTGATGGAATATTCAATGACAAATAAAAGAAATACAAGATAAAGATAGAAGAAATTATATGAAATGAGTAAAAGTCACAGTAGACACAGAATTAAGAAAATCTGATTGAAATTTGGAATTTGATAATAATGATATTCTTCAAACAAAATTTGAATGATTAGTAAAAATATATTTAACACAATCATTTAAAAAAATTACTGAAGATTACAAAGAAAGAATAATGGATGAAGAATATAAAAAATTAAAAGTAATATTTGATATATTATTAGAAGAATTACCAATAACATATAGTGAAAATTATATTGATTTGTGAAATAAATATAAAAATCTTCCAAAATCTTTTGATATTGATGATTTATGAAAAGAAAAATTTCAATTAATTGAAATAATTTGAACATTAAAATGATTAAGTAATTTAACATGAATATCAATTTGAGATTGATTGATTAAATCATTCAAAAATATTCTTTGAATATTTAATAAATGTTGATACAATTTTCATTTTATTTGAGATAATACTTGAAAAATAATTTTACATAAGTGTAATAGTGTATATGCAATATTAGCTTTCTTATTTCCATTATCTGAAAATAGTAATATTGAAACATATACATATACTCAAAATAATTTTATAAATAAATGATTAAGAAAAGCTTTAAATAAAATAAATCCTAGACATTACAACACATTAAAAGAATATATTAATGATGAAAATTATTGAATCATAATAAGCTAAAACATAATAAAAATATTATAAAAATAAAAAATTAAGTCGTCTAATAGAAAAATTTAGATGACTTTTTTTATTTTCTGAAAATTATTTTGAGAGAGATTCTTCGAGACTCTCAAAGATTGAGACTTCTCTAGATTTTGTAACAGCTTGTAAGAATTAGTAACATTAATTTCACAAATTTACAAAAAATAAAATAGAGAATAATATTATAAAAATGAATTAAAAATTATTTATTTATTTTATTTATAAAAAAATGGTAGTAAAAAATTCAAAACCAATTAAGAAAGTGGTAGAAAAGAAGACTATTACACCTGCAGCTAAGAAGATGGAAAACTGAAAAGCTAAGATGAAAGATATGAATTACAAAAAATTAACAAAGTTCTCTGATAAAATCTTGAAGTTTGTTAAAGATTGAAAGAATGCACAAATCTTGAATGACAAAGCTGTAGTCTACACAAAATTGCTTAATCTTTTGTACACATCAGTTTGAGCAATGCTTTCTCAAAATTTGAATACTTATTCAAATTCTATGTACATCAACAGAATTCTTTGACCAAAATTACAAAACACAAGAAGTGAGTATCAAAAGAACAGAATGGCAATCTTTGCTAAAGTAAAAGGACAAAAGAATTATGAAAAAATGGTTGATGAAATTAATAAAGCTATTGCAAAACTTTGAGATGTAGCTAAAATTAAGAAACCTACAGAAGAACAAAAGAAATTAGAAGCAATGGTAAGAAAGAATGTTGAATTAAGAAAGCAAGTAGTATTTAACGTAGATCTTAAGAAAGAGATTCAAAATGCTAGAAAAGAATCAATCAATAAGAATCACGTTATTGCTATTTACGAAAAATGTGTAAAACCAATTATGGAATTCTTAGTTCAAGAACCAACAATCAATAAGAAAGATCTTCAAGAATTAGATAGATTGTTAAAACTTTATGTTAAAGATTGAACTCTATCTTTGAATGATGTTAATTTCTGAATTGAAGTTAAGTACTGACCAAAAGAAGAAGTATTTGGAAATGCAAAGATGTACTGATACAAAGGAATTATCTGAGCACAATTCAGAGAATATGTAATTTGAAAAGAATGAAAATGAAGTATTAAGATTCCTTCTTGAAAAGAGTATATCAGAATCTTCAGAGAAAATATGATTTATGAAAAAGAAAAAGTAAAGAATGAAAAAGCAAAAGCTCCAGATAAGCAATTATTCTATCCTTATTTCAGAAGCTTAGTATTGCAAGACCACAAAAAGATGCAATCAATGATGAGAAAATTTGTTATCACTTTAACTGAAACTCTTAAGAAAAAGAGTGCATCAGCTAAATCAAAAGAAGAAAAAGTTGATAAGAAAGTTATCTGAGAATTAGATTCTTTGGTAAAAAGAATGACAATCTGAAAAATGGATCTTGAAATTCAAAGACAAGGAACTAGAGTAATTATCAAAATTGATAAAGATAAGAAAAAGGCAGAAGCTGCTAAAAAACCTGAAGCTAAAAAAGTTGTAAAATCTACAGCTAAACCAGTTGCTAAAAAACCTGAAGCAAAAAAGGTTGAAGCAAAAAAAGCTCCAGTTAAAAAACCAGTTGCAAAGAAACCAGTTGCAAAACCAGTTGCAAAAAAAGCTCCTGCTAAACCAGCAAAAAAAAATGAACTTAAAAAAGTAAAATAAGAACATTCTTATATATACACAAATAAAAAGATAAACAAAATAAAGAAGTAGATTAATTTCTACTTCTTTTTTTATGAAAATTAAAAAATTATAAAATTAAATATTTTAATAAATGAAAAGAAATGAAAGTAAAGTTAAATTCTTGAAAAATATTTAAACAATATCTTAATACAAAAGAATGAATATATTATGCTTTCTTTCATTTTTTGTTTGAGAATAATAAGCAATTAAAAAATCATTTGTTGTTAAATGCTAATATACACAATAAATATTATACATCTAAAAAACATAAAAGATTTTTTGAAATATTTAATATGTGAAATGAATGAATCTTAGAAATAAGAAATTGATGAGTCTTGTTTGATGAATGTCGATTACCATTTTTTGTTTGATATATTTGAAAAAAAATAATTTCTGATTGTAATAATGATTTGAAATTAGCTAAAGATGAAGAACTAAAAATAAACTTAAATAATAATGATAATATTTGATTCTATTGTCAAAATAAATATTTAATAATAATGAATTGATTGTTATCTCTTTGAAAAACTTGATTAATATATTTTCTAAAAGAATATTGAATTTTTGTACAATATATAATTGAAGAAGTAAAAGATCTAAATCAAGAATTGAATAATTTTCTTGAATATCCTTTTCATCTCTTGATATTTAAATCTTATTATTTGCTTGAACAATTTATCTTAAATAATAAAATTTTTTCACAAAATGAAATAGAACAAATACATTATTTTCATAAACTAATAAAAAAAGACATAGTAAAAAAGAAATTATCAATTACATGAATTAAAATTGAAGAACAAAATCTTCAAAGACGAGAGTCAGAAAATTACAATAAAATAATTGAAAAATTGAAAATTTTTGAATAAAAATATTATCTATTAAAATTTTGAAAAAAATATTTTGAAATTTTAATTAGAAAATTCACTTTCATGGCAAATAAAGCTTGATGATTAAATGCACAATCTTTTGAGTTTATGCAAATAAAAAACAAAACTGTTGAAAAACTTGCTGATGAAACAAAGATTAATGAGTTTATTAGAAATTACTTTTGAGTTACAGAAAGAAATATATTCACAATTTATGAAAATTTAATTAACTTCTTTTTATCTGTTGATGAATTATGAAGATTTAAAGAAGATTACAAAGTTTTTCTTGAAGAAGAATGATGATTTCTTCTTGACAGAATATTAGCATGATATTCAATTGATGACCAAAAATTATATGATTTCGTATTTGAAAAACTACATCTTAAAAAAGATGTTTTTGGTGACAAATGAATGTATATCTTTACGAGATCTGTATTTCAAAACTGATGAGTTGAAAGATTATTTGATGAGATTAAAAATATCAAAACAAAATGGTGAGAACAATATATATTATGAATTACACAATCATTATCAAAATTAGTATGACCTTCAGTATTAAAATTATTAAAAGATGATATTATTAAAGAATTACAACAACAATTTGAAAATGTATCTGAAAGAGATATTGAAGAAAACTATTGATTTGTGATTGATTGAATGTTAAATAAAAGAATAATTGAAAAAAACTTCCAAATAATAATAAACAAATTTAATGAATATTTTCATATAAAGAAAATTGATATTAGATATTTATTATCTGAATATGAACATTTTTCTGAACAAATAAAAGATGTAAACTATGAAGAAAAATTGAAACTAAGAAAACAAAGTATATTCAAAGAAAATCAATCAGTATGAAGAAGTATGATAAAATATCTTTGAAATAAAAACTTGTTAATATATAATTCTAAAAATAAAACATCTGTAGAAAATAGATTGAAAGTATTAGTATGAAGTAAACATTCTAAAGAAGTAATAATGCTTTCTGAAAAATTAAATTTCTTTTGAAAACAAACAATATGAACATCAATATATTTTGATTTGTTATTAGATGAATTAGAATGATTAAAAATTGAGTATGAAAAAATATTAAATTGAGAGTATACAAAAGAAGATATTATTAGATTATTAGCTGAACATAAATTTGATCAAAAACATTTCTTTTGAAAACTAAGTAAATTATTTTGATGATATTCACAAATTGAATTGTCAAGAAAGTATGAAAGTATGTTAAAAGATCCAGAAAATTTTTATGATATCAATGTATTATTTGATGATATCTTCCAAAAAATTCAAAAAATAGAAGATTTATGAATATATCAAGATGATTCAATATTTAGATTATGAACTAGTGAATTGTTATGAGATATCATGTTAACAAAACTTGATAAACTTGAAACAATAATCAAAAACTACAAATTTAATAAAAAAGTAGTAGATGTTATTTCTGATTTATATAACAATTTTGATGAATTAAAATACTTATATTTTAGAAATATAGTAAACTGAAGACTTTGAGAAAATATTGATATGTTATCTTTTTGTTTGAGAGAATATGAAAGTATTAAATATAATCTATTCAAAAAACAAGAATCACATAGTTTTGCATGACAAAATAAGTTCTCAGATTTTATGGTGAATTATTCAGTAAATAAAACAATATTATTGAAAAAATATTATGATATTAAATCAATTGATAAAAAATTATCTTTTGTAGATTATTTCTTTTCTCCATCTTCAAAAGAACAAGTTAATCAATTGATGAATTTCTTGAAAATATTTGAATTAGCAAAAATATTACATACAGAATTTGACAATCTTGAAATATATTTATGAGAAGAAAATGAATATATCAAAAATTTAAGAAGATTATATAACTTATCAAATTGACCAGTAGTATATCAAAAATTTAAATATTTTGATTCACATAGAAAAAATAAAAAATGAAAAGATAAAATTAATGATGAATATTTAGAACATACAGTAAATAAAGATTTTTTCTTGGTATTTAAAGAAGCATCAACAAATTACAAGTTAGTAAGAAAAAGATTATTATGAGAATTTACACAAACACAAGAAATATGATGAATTGAAGTATGATTGAATGATTTAACAAAAATATTCTTTGATTATGTAGAAAATAATTCTGATTCATTAAATTATTGTATTAACTTTGAAAAATACATAAATAATGTAGAAGAAATAGACATGATTTCTTGATTGTATTTCTTATTGAATTCAACTTGAACTTCAATTGAATTACATGATGATTTTGTTATGGTATATTATTGAAACAATATATTCATATTCTTCACAAATCCATGATTTAATACATTGAACAATATTACATTATTATTAGAGCAGAAAAAAGATACAAAACATATATTCATTTATTGTCACATTAATTTCTACTTATATTTGACTTGATTATTCAACAAAAATATTAACATTAAATGAATACAACAAAATTTCAAACAAGTATTACTATTATCATATTATGATGATGAAATATCAGATATTACAATATTTGGTTGAAAGATGTCAAACTATGCATATTTCTTAGTTAGAAAGAAATGAAAATATCAAAAAGTATGATTTAAGAGATCTGAATCAATACAAGATTCATTCTGATTCACATTAGTAGAACAAGTAATTGAAAATATTATATATATGTGATGAGCTGTATCTTCAGAGAAACAGTCAGATACTTCAATTAGATTCTGATGAATCAACTACAGAATTTGAATTGTAAAAGATTGAGATAGAGTATGAATTGTAATGAGAAAGGCGCAGAACTCTCAATCTTGAATTAACTTGAAAAAATTTATGGATGAAAACTGATTATCATATATAAACAGAGAATTATCATATAAGAAAGAATCATTTAGATTATATGATACTTATGATAAAGAAGATGTAGATACTATGCTTTCATACGTTATGACTACAAACTGATTGATTTGTATTTCTTGATCTACTTGATCTTGAAAATCAGTATCAATGAGAAATTTCTTGAATCATGTGTATGAAGAATCATTGAAATTAAACGTATGGAGAAAAATTGCAACATTTGAAGATCCAATTGAAGCAGAAAATAGAAATTTCATGCAATTTAACTTTAAAAAGAACGAACTACCTAGAGCTATTCTAGCTATTAAAAGAATTGACCTTGATGATTGTTTGATTTGAGAAATCAGAGACTATGAAATGATTGTATGAGTACTAGAAGCTCTTGATACAGTATGATGTTATACAACAATGCACTCTCCAACAGTAGGTTCTGCACTATTCTTGTTAAAGAAATGGTGTGTATCCGCAAAAGTAGACTTAGTAGATATATTATATGCATTGAAGGTTTTGATGGCACAGAAATTGACATTCTATCTAAAAGAAAAATATCATTGACATGATCAAAGATTACAAGAAATACAATTATGAAGAATTAATTTGATTGAAGAAGATTCTATTCAAGAAAAAGAATTATTAGATAGAATACAAATGTTAACAGCTTGAACATTATGAAAAGATATAAACTATTGAACAGTAAAAAGAAGAGTATTAAAATGAGATAAAGATGTATCAGAATATCACAAATCAATAATCATGACAGAACAATTAACAAGATATATAATTCAACAATTAATAAAAAAATGAATATTAGTAGATACATTTAAAGAACAAGTAACAAGAAGAAAGGTATATTATGAAATGATTGATAAAGTAAAAATCAAACTAGAATTTAATATCTTATATTCTGTATTATCTTGAGAAAATGTAACATGACAAGAACTTCAAGAAGATGAACTAGATATCAACAAATTGATGATTAAAATTTTAAGAAAAACAAGAGAACAAAGAGCATTAGAAGATTTCTTTAGATGATTATTATCATATAATGATTTGCTTCAATTCTCACAAGAATACTTCATTCTAGTATTAAGAATTATGTATATCAAGAACTGAGTAAAAGACAAAAAAACAGCAGATGAATTTATAGAAAAATTACTAAGTTGAGACCAAGAAGCAATAAAATAAAAAAACTATTAAGATTTCAAAATATTTAAGAAAGATATACTATTAATTTAGTATATCTTTTTTTGTTAAAATCTATATATTAATTGATATTTAATATTGTTTCAATAATGCAAAAAAAAGAAGAAAACTATAAAAAAATATTAAATATGAAATCATGCTTTTCATTATATTGTTTTGAAAAGTATTTTAATGAAGAAACACAATTTCATAACAAAATAAAACAATATAAATTCAATTGAGTATTTGATATATTATATAATAATTTTAATATAAAATATTTTATTGATGATTTGAAAGATAGATGAAAATTTAAATTATCAATAAGTCTAAATTATAATAATAAAGATAATTTTATTCTTTGAATGAAAGATTTTTTTAATACAAAAATATATGAACAAATTTTTTCAAGATTTGAAAAATTAAGTGAAACATTTAATTCATCATATAATTGATATTTTTTAATTGATAATATAAAGTTTTTAGTATTTGAAATTCAATTCATATCATATTTTAAAAAACTAAAAGAATCAGATAAAAAAGAATTTGTTATCGATTTTTATTCTTTAATCTCATTTGTTTGTGCTTTTCATGTAGAATATTATAATTTCTTATTAAAATGATTAAAACTGAACAAAAACGACATAATAAAGAAAGATGAAATGTTTTTGTTTTCAAATTATTTTTATAAAACGTTTAGAAAATATTTATGAAAGTTTAACGATGAATATATTCATTGAAAAGCAAAACAATATACATTAGAAAAACAATGATGATTATTTTATGTTGATGATGAAATGGATGAAAATTTGTATAACAGATTTGAATGATTTCATTTTGAAACATATTCTTGAGATCTTTGAATCAATTCTTTGTTAAGAGAATATCAAGAAAATTGATTATGAGTATTTTTTGATAAAAAGTTTTTTGAAAATTGAATTAATATATGTATGAAAAATAATTTCACTTGATTAGATAATATTTGAGATAGTTTTGATAGATTATATGCTATAAATAGATTATTTCCAATATATGAAATAAATTCTAAATTATTTAAACATTTTGTATTTTGAAGAAATATTCACAAAGAAACAAAATGAATGTATGAAATAGTTGAAAACTACCATAAAAATTCATTAAAATATATGAAAAGATTGAATAAGAAAAATATAAATGAATTATTTTGAAGAGTTTTGAGAAATTTTCACATTGATAAATTGAATCAAATAACAAAGTATTTTAGTAATTTTAATAATGTATATGATATATTAAATAAGAATGAACTAAAATATGATGAATATACTTTAATATATAAGTCAATTGAAATTGTATATAATTCAAAGACTTCTGATTGAAAAGAAAGAACAATTGTACTAAATGCACTTATTCATTTGTATAATTTTCATTGTATATTAAATAAAATAAATGAATATAAACAATATCTAAATAAAAATAACTTAAATTTGTATAAAGAACTACTAAATATAAAGACATTTTTTAATACTCAATTGATTGATGTTATTGAAACATATATATTGTCTATTGAAAGAGCTTTTTATATACTGAAAAAAAGAAATCTTTTGAACAAAAAAGATTTCAATGAACTATATACTATAACTGAATACAAACAATTTCTAAACTATCATTTGAACACTTTGAAAAAATTATTTGAACAAGAGACTATACTAAAAGACTCAATTCAATAATTTAACATAAGGAGTTATATATTCAGAAAGACAAGGTTGAGAAAAAGATTTTTGTGTTAACCATTCAATATTTTTTTCATCTTGCATAAATTCTATATAATATCTATTTCATACTCAATCTTTGATAGCTATATAAGAATTTAATCACATTTGAAGATAAGATTTTATGATTGATAATTCATCATCAGATAATTTGTCAAAAGATTTTCATTCATCTTGATATTTTTGTCGTATTTCGTTTGCTTTTGATGAAAAGCTTGTTGCTACATTTAATTCTTTCAATATTTTCATTGCTTCTGGTGTATTTCATTTTTCACATAATATTTCTTCAAATACTTGTCAAAAGAAAACATTCTTTGTAGATAATTCAAATAATATATCTAAATTGTAATTCCATCAATTTAATTGTTTCATGTTTGAAAATCTTGATTTAAATTATTTTTATAATTGCTATTTTTTGTCTGATTTTTATAACATATTTCGTCTATTTTAATTATATTTTAAAATAAAAAATCTAAGTTGAAATATACTTAGATTTTTTGTTATGTGAAATTTTTATATTATTTGATTTTTAAAATTTCTTTAATTTCTTTTAGATTTTCTTGTGATATTATTTCAAATCATTTTCATTCATTTTTTCTTTTTTTGTAGAATGAACATTCTTGAACTTGTCACATTAATGTTAATTCTCAAATAAATATTTTATTTCAATAAGTTCTATTTAATAAAGAAGAATATAGAGCTAAAGCAACTCATAAATCTATTCAAACATCATTTTTGAAAGATATTTCTCAAGGTATATTTAAAAAGATATCAAATTTACTAAAATCTATTTTGAGATATTTTTCAAGAATAGATATAACTAGATTTAATCTATCTTTTGAATATCATATTACTTGTCTTTGTGGAAAATTAAAAGAGTTATTTGTTAATAATACTTCTATATTTACTAAGATTGGTCTTCAATTGTACATTCACATTGATAAGATATTTCAAGGTTTTCATGTATATTTTTCTGATACTCTTTTTTGATAATCTGTAACTCATACTAATCATTTTGGTGTCATTTCAAATATTCATACATCATCTGTAGATCAATATCTATTTTTCTTTGCTCTAAGAAATCTATACATTCATCATTTTTCTCATTCTAATTGAACAGAACAATCAACCATGTGTTCTAAATATTTTGGTCAAGCTACATCTCAATCTTTATTTATATGTCATACTATTATAGCAGTTATTCATTTTTTCTTGAAAATTTGTACTATCATATCTCATACTGCTTTTATTTGACTAACTCATCAAGTTAAATTTAAATTTGTATTTGTATAAGTTGTTTGTATTGAATCAATAATAACAAATTCATAATCATAATAATCTATTGTTCTGATAATATCTTCTAAATTTCAAGTATTAAACAAATCACAACATTTTACTCATAATCTTTCTGCTCTTTTTGCTATTTGAAGTTCTGTTTCTTCTCAAGAAAAATATCAACATTTAATTCATTGTTTTTGAATATCATCAATTAATTGTAATATTAGAGTTGATTTTCATACTCAAGGTTCTCAACTTAATAAATATAATCATCATTTCATTATTCAATTTTGAAATGCTCTTAATACATCTTCGTTATGTAATTTTATAAATTCTTTGTTATCTGTTATATTTTTGAAATCTTCTACTCTTTTTGGTTTAAGAATATTTCATAATTCTTCATAAGAATTATTTATTTTTTCTTTTCTTTGTTTCTCTGTTTCTACTTGTTTTTCAATTGTTCAAATACTTCAACAATTCTGACATTTTCACAATTTAAAACTACTCACATTTCAACATTTACTACATACATAAGTTGCCATTTTTGATTCAAATTAATAAAAATATCAATTAAAATATTGATTTTTTTGCGGTTTTCTATGAAAAAATTATAAAGAAAATCATTCTTTTTTATTTTGCACTCAAATGTATTTAATTTCTAACTAATATAATTATGTGATCTTTGTCAAAAATTGCTGTCGTAACTTCTTTTTTAACTCTTGCTCCAACAGTTTTTCAAAGAGATTCAACTAATTGTTCTGCACAATTATATAATGCTTTATGTTATAATGATGATACTAAAGCTAAAAATATAGTTGTAAAAAATCCATTAGATACAATTATTGATGATATTTTGAAAGATTCTGATTCAATTGTTATTAATAATGATACAATTGTTATTGATAAAAATAATAATGAAATGAATCAGATATTGAATGATTGAGAATTTATATTAGATTGAAAAAAGTATGTTGTAAAATGAAAAGAACAAACTGTAAATGCTTCTTATTATTGATGAAAATTTCATTGAAGAAAAACTGCTTCATGAGAAGTATTTAATCAATGGGCTCATACTGCAGCTTCAAAAACATTACCATTTTGAACTAAAGTTTTATTAGTTGATCCTACTTCATGAGATTCTATAGTTGTTAGAATAAATGATAGATGACCATACGTAAGATGAAGACAATTAGATGTTTCAAAATGAGTTGCTTCTGAATTATGAAATATGTTATCAGCATGACATAAAAATATTAAAATGACTATTGTTGAAGAAGTACAAAATAAAGATGATTGAATTAATAAATTAAATAATGTTAATTTAGCTGATTCTACTTCTAAAGACGAAAATGATACTAATCAAATTGATACAAAAAATTCATAAAAAGATATAAAATAAAAAAATAGATATACTATTGATTTAGTATATCTTTTTTGTTTTGTAGTCTTTTATAAATTATAAAATTAAATTATTACTTGTGAGAAAGAAATAATTTTTTGATTTTATTTATTTTACATATATAATAATACATCAATGTTTGAAAAGTTAAAAGAATATTGATTGTATATTGTTCTTTGACTTATTGCTTTGTGAGCATTAGCTTATGCTTATGT
>JAEEGL013931413.1_pt1 | contig 18090 bp, 13 predicted proteins | sample 9134231 | NCBI WGS metagenome assembly JAEEGL01 (sample SAMN16246548, study PRJNA631951) | gut metagenome | biome: gut microbiome; feature: rumen; material: fiber-attached | host: Bos | place: Iran: Karaj | collected 2018-10 | reverse complement strand
TGTAAAACGCTCCGGCATAGAATCCGTTTGAATTGAACGAGTCGCTGAAATCACCCTCGGAGAACTTAAAGGTATCGTTGAGATAACCTGCACCAACTGAATGTTGTGCAAATGCATTAGTTCCTGCCAGCATCATTGCGCCGCAGAAAATGATTGAAATGATCTTTTTCATTTTAGTGATAATAAATGAAGGTGGAATCTGTATCATATGTCCATAAGTCCGGACAGGGCGGAAAGGACTTCCTTTGAAAGGACCTTACCCTGATACTGTCCCTGGATTGAACGGAACCGGTGACAATCAGAACCTGCCATGTCATACCACCCTTTTGACAAAAGCGCCTCGGCTTTCAGTTTAACCGTCTCGCCATAGACCCCGATTATGGAAGGAAGGTTCAGCTGAAGGGTACAACCCATCTGCCTCAGCCTCTCATAATCAGGCATATGCATGTAACGATAGCGTTCAGGGTGTGCTATCATCGGACTGAATCCCTTTGAAATCATCTTGTCCAGGAGGTCCCAGAAATCAATGGGGGCACCCCATATGGATGTCTCGACGAGTACTTTGTTGTCCCCGTGAGTCAGGAAATCCCCATTCTCAAGATGTTCTTCAAAAAGACGGTCCATCATATACTCCGATGCAAGATGCAGCTCGATGGGGCCTTTGTAAATGTCCAGCAACTCCTGAAAACGCTTCTTCAGTCCTTCGGTAGTATTCGGGACATCTTCCATCGTGTGGGGGGTAAGCCACAAAGTCCGTACCTGAAGGCTTTCCAGCCATGAAAGGATAGACAGGGTCTCCTCCTGAGAAGAAACCCCGTCGTCAAGTCCCCAAAGTATATGTGAATGATTATCTACGGCTCCCTTTAGAAGCCCACTGTCTATAAGTGACTTTCTGCTGCTGAAAAAACCGAACATTAAGCAGATTTAATAACGTCTCCGGTGTTGCCGGGATCATTCTCGAAAGAAGATTTCTTTGTACTCTTCTTTCGTGACTTGCCGCTGGGAGTATCCTGCTCCCCATAGCCATAACCGTAGCCGTAGCCATAACCGTAACCGTAGCCATAACCGTAGCCGTAGTGTCCGTAATGGCTTCCGGAGCCCATGACACCATTCAGGACAATGGCCATCCTGTTGTACATGCCCTTGTTGTAGAGGTCCTCTACTGCAGGCAGGGCTCTGCGGTCGAACAGACCGGCCCTGAGGATGAACACAGTAATGTCGGCATGGCGTGCGATAATGGAAGTATCAGCCACAACATCCACCGGAGGACAGTCGATGAAAATGTTGTCATACTCGGTACGCAGCTGCTCCATGAAATCCTTGAACTTGTCGGACACCAGGATCTCGGCCGGGTTCGGGGGAAGGGTTCCCACGGAAAGGAGCGAGAGGTTGTCCTCAAGTTTCTGTACGACAGAATGATAGTCGTCTATCTTTCCAGTAAGATAAGCCGCGGATCCGGTGCTGTTCTTCCTGAGAGCCTTGCTCAAGGTCGCCTTGCGGAGGTCCAGGTCGAGAAGGAGGACCCTGGTCCCCTTAAGGGCCATGGACGCAGCCATATTCATGATAGTAAAGGTCTTACCGGCATTGGGGTTAAAGGAAGTAACCATGAAGACGTGGCTCTGTCCCTTTTCCTGCGATGCCATGACATCAAGGTTCGTCCTGAGGACTCGAAATGCCTCATTGATGGCATCTCGTTTCCCGCTCTTGACCTGTATCTTACAGTTGTCGTCATTGTACTTGTTCAGACGAAGCTTCTCCCAGAAGTTCTCCGGTATGCCCATCTGGGGAATTTCAGCCAGGAACGGAGCAGAGAGAGATGCCAGGTCCGCCTTGGTCTTCACGGAAGTCTCCAGGGAGTTCTTGAGGAAATAATAGGAGAAAGGAATGCCGAGTCCCATCATAAGGGCTATCAGCAAGACCAGTTTCTTATTGGGAGCCACCGGAGCGGAACCGCCGTTGGGGTTCATGATGGTCCTGGTGTTCGCGACATTAACAAGAGATGCTATCTCATTCTCCTCACGCTTCTGGAGAAGGTAAACGTAAAGCGATTCGGTCACCTTCTGCTGCCTTTCGATGGAGAGCAGCTGGAGTTCCTGTCCGGAAGTGTTGGCGATCCTGTTGAGAATCTCGTTCTCCCGTGCGGAGATGTCATCAGCCTGCAGTTTAAGAGCAGCGATAAGGTTGTCGATAGACCTGTTGATCGATACCTTCATCGCATCGATGGAATTGTTCAGGTCAATGATGAGGGGGTTGTTGGTACCGGCATCACGGAGAAGGTTGTCCCTCTTGAGCACCAGGGCATTATACTCCTGGATAGAACTCTCGACTCCCACGTTGGTAAGTCCGGAGTTAGACGGGATAAGGTCCCTCTCGTGCTTGGGATCGTTCAGGTAGGACTTGATGAACCTGGCTATTGAAAGCTGGTTGTTGACTTCGAAAGCCCTGGACTGGTACTGGGATGACTCTGCCAGATAAGAATCAGAAATAGACTGGATGTTGGTAATCTTGTTGGCTTCCTTGTACTCCCTGAGGTCGTCCTCGACACCGCCGAGTTCAGCGTTAATAACCTTCAGCCTGTCATCGATAAAGGCAGTGGTGTTACGCGCAGCCCTTGTCTGGTTCTGGATCCACTGCTCGTTGTAAATATCTATAAGAGTGGAAATTACACTCTGAGCACGAGCCGGGAAGAGATCTTCGATGGAAAGCACCACGACTGAAGTCTCCTTTCCGGAGAGACTCACGTGGAGCCTGCCGGCATATGATTTGGCCCTGGACATGGAATTCGCCCAGAGGACTGTGATGTCGTTGCTCCATTTGTCGGCATGGATAGTCGGCATAAGCGCCAGGCGTCCGACAGGAGTTACGAGGGTGTCACCCATCGCACCCTGGACGGATTTGCCTTTGATAGGCTGGCCGGCCACGGCGAATTCATCCAGGAGGAAGGATTCCCCGGACTTCTTGACCACCCTGAAAGAAAGGGAGGAAGTGGGGTTATCGCCGGCAAGGACCATCACGAAAGGAGTCCCTGTGTAAAGTTCCCTCTTGCGGAGGAACTGGTCCTCGACATATGATGTCTCGAGCCCGAGCCTTTCGACCACCTTCTGCATGATGTCCGGAGAAGAGAATGCCTCCATCTCATTGTAGACATTGGCGGAAGATGCATAATATCTTGACCTGGCTGAACTCGCAGAGAAAGAGGCGAGGTCCCTCAGTGTCGAGTTCTCAGCGCTCTCATCCACTATAACCTTTGCGGTACGGCTCCACGTCTTGGGCGTCCGGTAAAGATAGAACAGTGCGATGAACAGGCACAGCGCCGTGAATATGACATATGCCCATTTGTGGCTGGTGAACATCGCCAGTATGTCGGAAAGCTGCAGTGCGCTCTCTTCGTTGTCACTGCCGTTCCATTTGGAGAAGTTTTTGTCTTCAGACATAATGTTCTGGATTATAGTTAATTACCGGGTCAGGATCAGGATAATCATGTTGGTTATCGTAACGAGGGTGGAGCCCATCGTCATCCAGAACGATACGCTCCTGAAATTGTTCTCGTTGATAGTAGACTGACCTGCACGCACCGCGTTCGGGGTGACGTAAACGATATCGTTCTGCTGGAGATAGTAAGCCGGGGAATTGAAAATGTCGGTGTCCCTGATGTCCACTATGTAGACCTGCCTCTTACCGTTGATCTCACGGAAGACGCGGATATTGTCACGACGGCCGTAGATCGTAAGGTCACGCGCCATCGAAAGGGCCTGGAGGATGTTGATGCGGTCTCCCTGGTTGGTGTAAGTTCCGGGGGCGACAACCTCGCCGAGGACAGAGAACTTGAAGTTCATGAATTCCACGGTGACAACAGGATCCAGGAGGAGGCCGTTGTCGATGAGCTCACGCCTGATCCTGTCGCAAAGTTGCCAGCGGTTCATTCCGGCGACATGGATCTTTCCAAGTTTCGGAAATTCTATATTACCCTCATTGTCAACTACATATCCGAGCAGCCTCTGATAGCCGCTGTTGGTGTTGTTCAACTCCGATCCGGCCTGATATGACGCAACGGGAAGGTTGTAGATGGCTGAAGCGGCAGGGTTGCTGGAAGAGACGATGATGGAAATCATGTCCTTCTCCTGGATCAGGATACCCTGATTCACCGCCATGTTCATGACCGTATCATTCTGTACGTCCTGGAAATAATTGATGTTCTTGTAGGTCTTTGAACTGCAAGATGCTGCAAAAAGTGCAACGGTTGCGATAAGGGAAAGCCCGAATATCCTTTTCATGCTGATGCAATAACTTTATTTCAAATTTTCTTAAGAATACAAAATTAACTACTAAATTTAAGTTTAGCAAAAAAACCGCCAAAAAAGGCTATCTTTGTATTCAAGTAAACATTAAGGGAACATGCCACAAAGGCCACCAATATTCCTCTACACCGACGGTGCCGCCAGCGGCAACTCCGGCCCGGGAGGCTATGGGATAGTCCTGGTCTGCGGAAAAGCCCGAAAGGAGATGTCCGGGGGCTTCGCCCTTACGACCAACAACCGCATGGAACTCCTGGCAGTAATCCTGGGACTCGAAGCAGTACGCTGGGAACATGCCAGGATCGAAGTGTGGAGCGATTCGTCATATGTAGTTAATGCCGTGACGATGGGATGGCTCACCCAATGGGAGGCTACCGGTTTCAGGAAAAAGAAGAACCCTGACCTGTGGATGCGTTTCCTGGAAGTTTACAGAAAACATGATGTGTCTTTCCACTGGATCAAGGGACACGCCGGACACCCGGAGAATGAAAGGTGCGACAGCCTTGCAGTACAGGCCAGAAGCCTGCCTGACCTCCCCGCCGACGAAGGTTTCCTGGCTTCGATGGAGCAGACCGGAACAATTGAAGATTTTTGAGAAATGGACAATCACAGGACACAGGGTGCAAGGCGCCCGCTGGTAGGGATCACCCAGGGAGACTGGAACGGAATAGGTTACGAAGTCATCATCAAGGCCCTCTCGGACGAGAGGATACTCGAGGCTTTCACCCCGGTAATCTACGGCTCGTCCAAACTGTTCGGCTTCTACAAGAAGACCCTGTCAGAAATAGGCCCGGCAGAGGCTTTCGTAATCAACGGCCCCAGGCAGGCAAGGCCGCGGAAGATAAACATTATCAACTGCCTTCCCGACGGGATAGTCCCGGAACCGGGGCAGGCTACAGTCGAGGCTGCCAGAGGTGCGATGACCTCCCTGCAGACTGCTGTTGACGACCTGAAAGCAGGGGATATTGACATCCTGGTTACAGCGCCAGTAAACAAACGTTCAATGGACAAGGCCGGCTTCGGCAGCACCGGACACACCGAGTACCTCCAGAAACAGTTCGGAGTAGAAGATGTCCTGATGTTCATGGTTAGCGACAGCCTCAGGGTCGGGGTGGCGACTGGGCACATCCCCCTCAGGGAGGTGGCCGGAGCCCTCAACACCCAGATGCTTGTGGACAAGCTCAGGATAATGAAAGACTCCCTGACCAGGGATTTCCGCATTGATTCCCCGAAGATTGCCGTCCTGGGCCTCAACCCACATTGCGGCGACGGTGGATTGATCGGAACTGAGGAGTCTGATATTATCGCCCCCGCAGTCAAACAGGCCTGCGACGAAGGTATCAACGCCTTCGGCCCCTACTCCGCCGACGGATTCTTCAGCCTGGGGAACTATACCAGGTTCGACGCGGTTCTGGCAATGTACCATGACCAGGGACTGGCCCCGTTCAAGGCTATATCTTTCGAAGACGGAGTCAATTTCACGGCCGGACTGCCTATTGTACGCACATCCCCGGACCACGGGACCGCTTTCGAGAAGGCCGGAAGGGGCATATCCGATCCGGACTCTATGAGGAACGCCATCTACAAGGCTGTAGACATATGGAGGAACCGTCTGGAATACGATGACCTTCTCAGCGACAAGATGCCTGAAAGGCGGCTTGACAACGGACGCGGACACGAAGGCGGAAAGAACGGACGTCCTCAGATAGCCTGACGGTTCCCTTTCAGCGAAAGGACATTGTCACAATACTCTGCTATCTTCGCACGGTGAGTGATGAAGATCAGGGTCTTGTTCTCCGAGACTGACATGAGCCTCTGCATCAGCAATGCCTCGGTCTCAGGATCCAGCGAGGACGAGAACTCGTCCAGGAGCAATATGCTTCCGGGACGGAGGAGGCCCCTGGCGATTGCTATCCTCTGAGCCTGGCCTTCGGACAATCCGGTACCATGTTCACCGCAGGAAGCATCGAGTCCGCCGGGAAGATCCTTCACGAAATCCGCCGCGGCGGTACTGAGCACCTTCCACAGCATCTCATCCGTAGCATCAGGATTCCCCAGGAGGAGATTCTCACGTATAGTACCGCTGAAAAGCGTGTTGCCCTGGGGAACATATGCAAAATTGGCCCGCGTCATCGGAGACACCGGCACGGAAACATCTCCGTCATATATGCTTATGCTTCCGGATGTAGGACGCAGAAGCGACAGCATGAGCTTTATCATGGTGCTCTTCCCTACCCCCGTCTCGCCGACAATGGCAGTGCGGGAATGCGGCGGGAAGTCATATGTAATGTCTTCAAGCACATTCTCTTCCCCGTCGGGATAGCGGAAGGTCATTCCGGAGAGAGAGACTCCCCCGACTCCTGGAAGCATTATATCCTCGCCCCTCTCTTCCTTAGGAGCTTCAGAAAGTTCCATTATCCTGTCGATGGAAGATGTCGCGTAGATGAACGACGGGATCTGCCTGGTCAGGCGCATGGTCGGATTCTGGATCTGGCCGACCAGCTGGAGGAAGGCGGTCATCACGCCAAAGGTGATCGTCCCCCTGAAAATACCGGTCGCTCCCCATAGGAAAGCGGCCATATAGCCGAAATTGAACGTAGCTCCGACTATCAGGCGTGCGACAACGTTGAAGTTGGCACGCCGCATCACCTGACCATATTCAACTGCTTGGATGTCATCCAGTTGCTCCTCCATCATGTCGCTCTTCTGGAGCGACTGTATGACAGTCTTGTGCTGGATGCTCTCCTGGATGTGGCTCTGCACCTTGCTCTCGCTTTCTCGGATATCTTTCGTCAGGGAGCGCATCTTGTGTGCGAAAATCTTGCTGAGTCCCAGGAAGACAGGAGTAATCAGCACAATGACGGAAGCCAGGCGCCAGTCCATCGTACAGAGGAACCCGAAGGCGGCGACCATCTGGAAAAGGGTCGTAATCAGGGCCGGGGAATCCGTGCATATGATCCTCGTCACAGTGTCCACATCCGTCATCATCCGGTTAAGGGTGTCCCCTGAGTGGAATCTCTCACGCCCCTGCCACTGAGAAAGAAGGAGCATGGAATAGACCCGCTTGCGGATGAGGAAATTCATCTTCGAGGAAGTGATGGCTTCCAGCCTTGTATTCATAGCTCCGACTACCAGGCGGGCCAGGATGACCACGGCCATCACCAAGGCCCAGAACAAAAGGGTCTTCCCCCTGTGTCCGGTAGCGAAATCCCCAGTCGCTACATCGACTATCCTCTTGCTTATAAAGATGAAATAGAGGTTCAGGGCCACGTTTGCAATCCCCAGCAGCACATTGGCTGCCAGGGCCCCGCGCACGCCGGCGGAATTCTTCCAGAGCCAGACGGCATATTTACGAATCGCTCCCAATGGCCTTGGATTTCATTATGTCAGTCTTCCACCAGGCCGAGTTCACGCCACTGGGAGATCATCGCATGGATATCCTTCTCTGCCACTTCTTTTTCCACCTCATATTCATCGAGAAGGCGGGAAACCAGCGCTTCTTCAGTGAAATCCCCCTCCTGAGCTGCCTTCCAAAGGAATGTAGCAGTGTCGTTCAGGCTGATCAGCTTGCTGAAATTGACCTGGTCCAGGCCTTCTCCCGAGATGACGTTCTGCCCGCATATGGTCCGCAGGACGAATCCTTTTTTAATCTTCATAATGTAAATATGGCGAATTTATTTGATATGACGGTTATTATCGGCAAAAGCCGGGCCAGACGAGGCGCCTGTAAAGCGCAAGCATGTAGCGGCGCAGCGGCCGCATCAACTCCCATATGCGCCACACGGCCATCCTTCCCCCGGTGTACGGGTCCACAGGACGCTCCCCCTTCTTGATAATACGCTTCACTCGACCGAAGACCTCCTCCCTGGAAGGATATTCACAGCCCTCCGGAACTCCGTCGCCGCGGATCACGATTTTCTCGCCGGACGGATCCAGGACCCTGTGGAGGATGTACCGTCCCGCATAACGGAAAAGGACGATATCCCCCCTGGACACGGAACGCCCGGCCCCCACGCCGCAGAGGGACTCCAGCTCGACGCTGTCTCTCTCCCCCTTGATGAAAGGCAGCATGCTCACCCCCTTGACCGGGATGGTGACAGTCTTGCCTTCCCGGAGGAGTTCAACCACCTTCGAGAAAAGAATGTCGTTATTGATTATCAACTTTTCCACATAGCAAAGTTAAGACTATTTTTTAGTATCTTTGTAATTCACGCGGACAAAAAAGAATGCAGAGCACTCTGACATCGGATATACAGTACTTGCCAGGTGTCGGGCCGAGGAGGGCACAACTGTTGCGTTCCGAACTCGGGCTCGGGACATTCGGTGACCTGATCCATTTCTACCCCTTCCGCTACATCGACAGAAGTACCATCCAGCCAATCGCTTCCGTGCTGCCAGACATGGCATATGTCCAGATACTGGGCACCGTGATGCGTGCCGACCTTATAGCGAAGGGCGGAGTCCAGGTAACCCCGGACAAGTCCCAGCGGGCCACCAGGCTCAGCGTCTGGGTAAGCGACCAGAGCGGCTCCATCGAACTGGTGTTTTTCCGCGGCATCAAGTACACATATGAAAAACTCCGTCCGGGACAGACTTTCCTGTTCTTCGGGAAGCCTACCGCATTCGGGAACAGGCTGAACATAGTTCACCCTGAGATAGACACCCCGCCTGCAGCAGGGACCGACACCTCCGGGCTCACCATGACAGGAGTATACACCTCGACCGAGAAACTGAAGAACGCAGGAGTCACAGGAAAAGTGATGCTGAGAATGGTGAGTGCAGCCCTGAATTCCTGCATGGACAGCATACAGGAGACCCTCCCTGAGTACATATTGAAGGAAAAAGGTCTCGTGCCTCTTAAATATGCCCTGAGGAACATACACTTCCCATCCGATGCCCAGGCCCTCTCAAAGGCCAGGTACAGGTTGAAATTCGAAGAGCTGTTCTACCTTCAGCTCTCCCTGGTGCGCCAGAAATATGTCCGCAGCCGCTCCGAGAACGGGATAGTGATGCCTCATGTGGGAGAAGCGTTCCACAAATGCTACAATGCCCTTCCATATGAACTCACAGGAGCGCAGAAAAGGGTCATTAAGGAAATCAGGGCCGACATGGCCAGCGGACACCAGATGAACCGCCTGCTCCAGGGAGACGTCGGTTCCGGAAAGACCATGGTTGCGGTCCTATGCTCACTGATAGCCATAGGAAACGGCTGGCAATCCTGCATCATGGCCCCCACGGAAGTACTTGCGCAACAGCACTATAAGAACATATGCCGCTATCTGGAACCGACCGGATGCAAATGCGCCCTTCTCACCGGAAGCACTCCGGCAAAAGAGAGGAACTCAATCCTCGCCGGACTGCAAGACGGATCGATAGGCATATGCATAGGCACCCATGCCCTCATCGAAGACAGCGTTGTATTCCATAGGCTCGGACTCGCTGTCATTGACGAACAGCACCGGTTCGGGGTTGAACAGAGATCCCGGCTGTGGGCCAAGTCGCCGGGACAGACTCTCCCTCATGTGCTTGTAATGACCGCCACCCCTATCCCGCGCACTCTGGCCATGACCCTTTACGGGGACCTGGACGTCTCCGTAATCGATGAAATGCCCCCTGGGAGGAAACCGGTCGAGACCCTTCAGATTGCAGCCAACCGCCGCCCTGAACTCTACAGGTTCATGAAAAAGCAGATCGAGGCCGGCAGACAGGTATTCGTGGTGTACCCTCTGATCTTCGAAAGCGAGAAAGTCGATTACCAGAATCTGGAGCAAGGATGGCAGGACATTGTCGACCACTTCCCTTTCCCTCCTTACAAGGTAGCCATAGTGCATGGAAAACAGACCTCAGAGGAAAAGACCTTCAACATGGACGCTTTCTCCTCGGGAAGGGCCAACATCCTGGTTTCCACCACTGTGGTCGAAGTGGGAGTCGATGTCCCGAATGCCTCTGTGATGGTGATCGAGAATGCCGAACGCTTCGGCCTTTCAACCCTCCACCAGCTTCGTGGAAGGGTCGGAAGAGGTGCCGAAAAATCCTTCTGCATCCTGGTCAAGGGACAGAAGGTCTCCGCAGAATCGAGCAAGAGGCTGGACCTGATGTGCTCTACGGAAAACGGATTCGAGCTCGCTGAGGAAGACATGAAGATGAGGGGACCCGGGGACCTGGAGGGAACCCAGCAGAGCGGACTTCCGATCGAACTCAAGATCGCTTCCCTCGCCCATGACGGGACGATCCTGACCCTGGCCAGGGAATATGCCGTCAGCATCCTGGAGAGGGATCCTTCCCTTTCCCGCAGTGAAAACGCCATCCTGGTACTAGTCCTTCAAGGGGGAAAATACGACATCAAGAACTTCAGCAAAATCTCCTGAGAATGGTAGCCGGACTCATACAGAAATACGTCTGGCTCATCCAGACATTCACAGACGCCCAGGAGCGGGGGCTGACCCTGGAGGAACTGCAGGACAAATGGGAGGACAATTTCGGGGCGGCACTTGCCAGGAGTTCCTTCGTAAACCACAGGAAGGCCATTGAAGACATATTCGGAATCAGCATCCTGTGCGACCGCTCCACCAACCGCTATTACCTCCCCTTCGCGGACGATGCCATCGACATGGATTCCTCCCAGCGCTGGCTCGTCAACACATTCACAGTCAGCAATATGCTGTCCCTTGGAAGGGAGAGGCTCAGCGGCAGGGTCTCGGTAGAGGACATCCCCTCCGGACACAAGTTCCTGCCCACGGTGATGGACGCTATGCTGAAGTCTTCCACCCTCGAGATCGAATACGGCAAATACACCCAGGACATGACAAGCACGAGGCACGTCCATCCATATGCCGTGAAAGAATATGCAAAGCGCTGGTATCTGGTCGGTTACAGTGAGGAGCGGAACTCCGTAAGGGTTTACAGCCTTGACAGGATCAGGCGTGCGGCCCTCACAGGAACCTCCTTCAAACTCCCGAAGAACTTCGACGTGGACCAGCTGTTCGAGAACAGTTTCGGCATATACATACCTTCCCCGGACCAGACTCCGGTTACCATCCGCTTCCAGGCCGACGGGATCGATGCCGGCTATCTCAGGGACCTGCCTCTTCACCGTTCCCAACGTGAGATCGATCCGGAGAATCACATATTCCGGATGAAGGTAGTTCCCACTCCGGACCTTTACATGCAACTCTGCAGCTTTGCAGGGCGCATACGGATCCTCTCCCCGGACGCGGTCCGCGAAAATATGCTCGCACTCCTCGAAAAGGGATGCGCGATGAATGGAAACAACAACGAAAACAAGGATACATATGAAAAAATCAATTCTTCTGATGACAGCAGCAGCGATCATGGCTATGGGATGCAAGAATGAGAAACAGGCTCCCCAGGGAAGCTATATCGGTCCGTCCGACATCACCATCAGTGACGGGCATTTCTCTCCCGAGGTAATGCTTTCCCTCGGAAGGCTCTCTGATCCCCAGCTCTCCCCTGACGGCACCAAGATCCTCTACGGCGTGAGTTACACCTCTGTGAAGGACAACAGGAGCGTCCGCAACCTCTTCATATGCAATGTGGACGGCAGCGGGAAGGTCCAGCTCACCTCCGAAGGGAAGAGCGTCTCCAACGCGAGATGGTCCCGCGACGGCAAGCACATCTATTACCTGAAAGGCGGACAACTCTATAAGGCACCGTTCAAGGACGGAGCCCTAGGAAGAAGCCGCTGCCTGAGCGATGTGAAGGACGGGATCGGCGAGTTCAGTTTATCTCCCGATGAGAGCCGCGTAATGTGGAGCGGCACCGTACCCAACCCGAAACTGACCGGCCCGTCCGACCTTGACCCAGCCCTCGACAAGGCCAAGGCATATGTCACCGAAGACCTGATGTACCGCCACTGGGACCACTGGGTAGAGACTCTTCCCCAGACATATGTAGCCGATCTGGGCAAGACGGCATTCACCCAGGATGGCTCGGTGAACATCCTCGGCGAGGATGCCGGAAAGTACGAACTCCCCATCGAGCCCTTCAGCGGACTGGAGCAGTGCTCCTGGAGTCCTGACGGGAGATACATCGCATATTCTTGCAAAAAGCTCGCGGGAAAGGAATACGCTTTTTCCACCAATACCGAGATCTACGTCTGGGACAGCAGGGACGGAAAGACTTCCTGCATCCCCGTAGGCGGAGGCTATGACACCGATCCCCTCTGGAGTCCGGACGGCACAAAACTGGCCTGGATCCGCATGGCCAGGGACGGATATGAGGCCGACAAGACCGACATCATGGTCACTGACGTGATTGCCGGAGCAGATGGCAGCCTCTCCTTCAATAACATCAGGAATCTCACCCAGAACTTCAAATACAATGCAGCAGGCCTCGTGTGGTCAGATGATTCCAAATCCCTCTACTTCAACTCATCCGCAGAAGGGATCCAGGGAATCTTCCTGGCGAGGGAATCCAAAGGCGACATCGTCCGCCTGACTGACGAGAACCTCTGGTACAACTTCAACTCTCCTTTCGCTGTACTTGAGGACGGGACTCTCCTTACCAGCTACTGCAGCCTGGAATTCCCCAATGAACTGGTCGCAGTAAAATGCGGCACCGGCGAGGCCAGCCTTACCGGCCGCACCGATGCGCTCTCCCTCGATCCCGTAAATGGCGAGGAGATAGTAAAGGACAAATTCCTCTATGCCGAATGCCCTGTAATCCACGGAGCTACAGTTACCAGGATCACCCATGAGAATGACCACATCCTGGACCAGCTGGATCCGGTTACCATGGAAGCCCGCTGGACCAGGACGATTGACGGAGAAAGGATGCTGACCTGGATCCTCTATCCCCCGAAATTCGACCCGTCAAAGACCTACCCGGCTATCGAGATCCTTCTCGGAGGCCCTCAGGGAGCCCTTGACCAGGGGTGGTCCTACCGCTGGAATTATAGGCTGATGGCTTCACAGGGATTCATTGTGACAATGCCCAACCGAAGGGGAACCACCTCTTTCGGCCAGCCATGGTGCGAAGAGATTTCCGGAGACTATCCAGGCCTCAACATGCAGGATTACCTTACCGCAGGACGCAACATCAAGGCTGAACCATATGTCGGGAAACTCGCCGGATGCGGAGCTTCATATGGCGGTTATTCAGTTTATTATCTGGCTGGTGTCCATGGCGACCTTTATGATTGCTTCATCGCGCACGCGGGCATTTTCGACGAGAAATACATGTGGTCCGAGACAGAGGAGATGTGGTTCCCGAACTGGGACAACGGTGGCCTGACGGAGTACGCATATGAGCCCGGAAAGACCGGTCCTGAGGGAGACGGGATCACATTCGGAGGCCTGCAGCAGGCAGGTGCTCCCTGGAGTTCCTCTCCAAAGGCCTTCAGGCATTATTTCAACTCCCCCATGGACAGGGTGACTTCATGGCATACCCCCATCCTCTGCATCCACGGAATGATGGACTTCAGGATCCCATATGACCAGGGTATGGCGGCCTTCAATTCAGCGCAGATGATGGGAGTTCCTTCGAAACTGATTGTGTTCCCGGAAGAATGCCACTGGATCCTTCAGCCGCAGAACGCCCTGTTCTGGCACAAGGAATATTTCAACTGGCTCGACCGCTGGTGCAAAGACTGACAATAATCTCATAGGACCATGAAAATCAGGACTGCCACCATAGGCACCAATTTCATAGTAGACTCCTTCATCAAAGGAGCCAGGATGGACGAGCGCTTCGACTATGCCGCAGTCTATTCCCGCAATCAGGAAACCGCCTCGGCATTCGCCTCAAAATACGGGGCCCGCAGAACCTTCACATCACTTCAGAAGCTCGCTGAAAGTCCTGACATTGACGCAGTTTACATTGCTTCACCCAACATATGCCACCCTTCTCATGCGATCATGATGATGGATCACGGCAAGCATGTCATATGCGAAAAGCCGATGGCCCCCTCCCCTTCAGAAGCCATATCCATGATAGAGGCTTCACGGAGGAACGGAGTAGCATTGATAGAAGCTATGAAGACTACCCTCCTGCCGAATTTCAGGAATGTAAAGGAGGCACTGGGACGCATAGGAAGGGTCAGGTGCTACAACTCCTCATTCTGCCAGTATTCTTCCAGATTCGCGGCATTCCTCCAGGGCGGCCCGGTCGCCAATGTGTTCAATCCCGCAATGAAGGGAGGATCGCTTCGTGACCTGGGAGTCTATTGCATCGCTCCGATGGTCCACCTTTTCGGCGTCCCGTGGGATGGAGAGTACACCATGGAAAAAATGCTGGACTGCGTTTCTGTCACCCCAATGATGATGCTCCCCGGAGGCTGCAGTGATCCCTCCTGCGCGATCGACGTCCAGGGATCGATGGTCGTTTCATATCCCGGGATGCAGGCTGTGATTACCTGGTCCAAGGCCTGTGACGGGGCATGGGGTACCCAGATCCTGGGTGAAGACGGCACTATAGAAATCACCAAGACTTCCACTATGATTGCTCCCAGGATCAGGCTCCGCACCGGAGTCGGTGATGCTGGCCTGAGGAAAGGGACCGACGAGTGGGAAGACCTCAGTACTCCAACCCCGGATTTCATGTACCCCGAAGTCAAGGAGTTCTTCGACCTTATAGAATCCGGCAAGACAGAGTCCGCAATCAATACCCACCAGCGCAGCCTGGACACAGCCAGGATCGTGGACAGCCTTTACAGGGTCGGCTGACATATGTTCCATCCCTTCCTGTACATCCTCTCTGCGTCATTATTCCTGAATCTCCAGCCTCAGGACACCACCGTTTCAGGCGGCGTCCTGAAGGAGTCATCCGTCAAGGGCCTCCGTTCAGCCGCGTCAGTATATGCCGGAGACAGGGTCGCTGCGGATGAACTGCGCAGAGCCACTGACCTTTCGGATGCCGTAAGGGTGTTCGGGGGGCTCCAGGTGAAGGATTACGGGGGCGTGGGTGGCCTGAAAACGGTGAACATCCGCAGTCTGGGAAGCGAGTTTACAGGGGTATTCATCGATGGGATCCAGGTGTCAAATGCCCAGAATATGCAGGTAGACCTGGGACGCTTCGGAGCCGATGAATTCTCCTCTGCGTCCCTGTCATATGGCGAAGGTTCTCATTCATTTGGAGTTGCCGTTCCCGGGGCCAGGGAGGAAGCGGGTGGAAACAATCTGATGCTGACAAGCGGTGAGCCTCGCTTTTTTCCCGGCAGGAAGGACACATGGTCTGTACGCCTGAGGGGAGGTTCTTTCGGAACTGTCTCTCCCTCAATGGCATGGAATCACAGGGCAGGCAACCTGACCAGCCGGCTATCCGCGGAATGGATAAAGACGGACGGACGCTACCGCTTCCACGACACCGGTGCCGGCTACGACACCACAATGGTGCGGGAGAACAGCGACCTGCAGAGTTTCCGGGCATCATGGAGGCTTTCAGGAAAGTCCGGGGACAATTCGTGGCGCACACTCGCGCATTTCTATGATTCAGAGAGGGGCCTGCCCGGCCCGGTAGTGAGAAGGGCATCGGCGGCCATTACGACAAAAGACCGCCAGCGCGACAGGGACATTTTCGTACAGTGGAGCGGAGAACACCGCCTCAGCAGTGCCGGCATCATAGGCGCAAAGGCAAGATATTCATATGCTTACACGAATTACCGCACTAATCCATATGAAGATCCCGCTGCCATGCCGGTGGACAACCGCTTCGCGTTAAGCACTGCATATCTTTCCCTGTCCCATGTGCTTACGCCTGTCCAGTGGTGGAAAGGGACACTCGCCGCAGACTATGAGTTCAGCTATCTTCACTCCAATCAGAGGAATTTCGTCTTCCCGAGAAGGCACAGCATATTCCTTCTCTGGGGTAACTCTTTCTATTTCAAGGACCTTCAGATAGATTTGAAGCTTCCTGCACAATTTGCATTCGACAAACTGGGAGCAGAGGGGCCTGCCGGTTTCCCATCTTCGGAAAAAGACAGGGCAGCCTTTACCCCTTCAATCTCTGCGGTGTGGTTTCCCGGTGAGCTGGAGCACCTGAGTATCAACGGATTCATACGCAGATCCTTCAGGATGCCTTCATTCAATGACCTGTACTACACTTTCGTGGGCAACTCCGCACTGGATCCGGAAAAAGCGATGCAATACGACCTTGGCCTGAGGTACGACTTTGAGCCGGTCAGTGGACTGGAGTCCGACTTCAAGGCTGATTTCTACTATAACATGGTGACGGACAAGATCATTGCCGTTCCGACTGTGAACCAGTTCCGCTGGACGATGTACAACATAGGCCGGGTCCATGTCCAGGGAGCGGACCTGAAATGGACCTTGCTCTGGAACAAGGACGTCCGGGACGGCCTCAGGGCATCCCTCACCATGCGATACAGTTTCCAGCGCTCCAGAGACTTCTCTACTCCGGGAAGCGTCACATGGAAAGGCCAGATCCCTTACATCCCGATGCACAGCGGATCGGCCACGGGAACAGTCGGCTGGAAGGACTGGGACCTCAGCCTCAACTATGTAGCCAGTTCAACCCGGTGGAGTTCCTCAGCGAACATCCCGGATTACAGGACAGCCCCCTTCCAGACCCTGGATGCATGGATCTCCAGGACTTTCAAGGAAAAAGGTTCCGCAGGACGGCCGGGGGAACTTACCCTCAGGCTCGCACTGCGGAACCTTATGAATGAGAAGTATGAAGTGGTCCAGGGCTACCCGATGCCGGGATTCAATCTGCTGGCCACAATTGAATACTCCTTCTGAATCCTACCTCTGGGTGATGGTGATCTTGTAGCTGCCCTTCAGCGGAGCATTAGCCGATGACTTGAGCATTATCCTGCTGATCTGGTCGCCCCAGACAGTGGTAATGTTCCTGTCATCCAAAGGTTTCTCTTCCACCGTTACAGAGAGGGTCTTCGGATACGCTATCTGAAGGACGGTGTTCCCGTCATGGATCAGTACCATTCCTTCTGCTATTGTCTGTCCGTCGAACACATCTCCCGGGATGAAGACATCACCTGCGGTAATGAAGTGCTCCTCATCGGCACCGAGCCTCTTGGAAAGCGAATAGGTGTCGGTAATGGTCATTACACTGCCCTTCTTCCCTTCGCTGACATTGATGCTCCTCTTCCAGGAATTGCATGAAGCATCGGGAAGATATGCACCCTTGAGGTCCATCGAAAGGGTTGAAGCTGAGCCTTTGCTGCTGAAAGAGATGTCGGAAGCCTTGTACTGCTTTCCTTCTTTCTGCTCGAAACCGTTGATAACCGGAGCATTGTGCCATCCGGACTGCATCGCGAAGATCTGGTATCTTTCAGACGAGAAAGTCTGGCGGGTGTAAGTCGGCTGGCCTACGTCGATAAGGACCGGATGACCGCCGGTTGACAGTATGAATGTACCAATGTCATTATGGTTGTGGCTTTCGCCGTTGTGCCCACCCTTGGCGGCGATGCTCCAGTCGGAGGTGTGCATGAAGGCAACCTCGGTCTGGTCGTACCAGGTGTTGGAGGGAACGTCTTTGCGCAGTGAAGCCACTACATTTTCATATCCTTCTTTCTTGCAGCGTTCGTTGAGGGCTTCAATCTCCTTGGCCATGAGGGCACGGTTCCATATCGTCTCAAGACCTCCTCCTGCATTTCCTGAACCTGCAGCAGTAGGGATATTGAAACCATCCTTACCATTGCGCATGCAGTAAAGGCCATAGTTCACGAGCTCCGGACTACCCATTGCCTTGCCATAGTTCCACAGTGAAAGGCCACCGGGATTCATCTTAGCACGTGCATCGGCGAAATTGGCCATGAAGCCTCCTCCCATGTCCGCCCTGGATTCGTATTCGCCCATGC
>JAEEGL011144401.1_pt1 | contig 18090 bp, 18 predicted proteins | sample 9134231 | NCBI WGS metagenome assembly JAEEGL01 (sample SAMN16246548, study PRJNA631951) | gut metagenome | biome: gut microbiome; feature: rumen; material: fiber-attached | host: Bos | place: Iran: Karaj | collected 2018-10 | reverse complement strand
GACAAGTGGAACTACAACTACCGCGACGACGCCAAGATAAACTGCTATCCCTCCGGCACCGCCCCCTGCAAGACCGCCTGCCCCGTGCACCTGTCCGTGCAGGGCTACATCAAAATGGCCTCAGAGGGCAGGTATGAGGACGCGTTAAAGCTTATAAAGCAGGACAACCCCTTCCCCCTGGTGTGCGGCAGCGTGTGCAACCGCAGGTGCGAGGACGCCTGCACCCGGGGCACGGTGGATCAGCCCCTGGCCATAGACGAGATAAAGAAGTTCATCGCCTCCCTGGAGCTCGAAAGCGAAAAGCGCTTCGTTCCCCTGTGCGAAAAGCACGACGGCGGCATGTGGGGCGACGAGTATAAAGTCGCGGTCATCGGTTCCGGCCCCGCGGGCCTGAGCTGCGCCTACTTCCTCAGGCGTGACGGCTACCCCGTGACCGTGTTCGAAAAGGAAGCCATGCCCGGCGGCATGCTCAGGTACGGCATCCCCTCCTACCGCCTGGAAAAGGACGTGCTGGACGCGGAGATAGACGTGTTCAGGCAGATGGGCATAGAGATAAAGTGCGGCGTGGAAGTGGGCAGAGACGTCACCATACAGCAGTTGCGCGGGCAGGGTTACAAAGCGTTCTTCGTGGCTCCCGGCATGCAGGGCGGGCGCATGGCGGGCGTGCCCGGCGAGGACGCCGAAGGTGTGGAGACCGGCGTGGACTTCCTGCGCCGCCTGAACCGCGACCCCGAAAACGTGCGCCTTTCCGGCAAGACCCTGGTGGTGGGCGGCGGCAACGTGGCCATAGACGTGGCGGGCAGCGCCTTAAGGGCGGGCTCCGGCGAAGTGGTCATGCTGTGTCTGGAGCAGCCGGACGAGATGCCCGCCTCGAAAGAAGAGATCGCCGAGGCGCTCTCAGACGGCGTCATGATACAGAACGGCTGGGGACCCAAGGAAGTCTTAAAGGACGAAAACGGCCGCCTGAAAGCCGTGGTGTTCAAAAAGTGCCTTCGGGTATACGACGAGAACCATCGCTTCAGCCCCGAGTACGACGAGTACGACACCCAGACCATCGAGTGCGACAGCCTGCTTCTGTCCATCGGCCAGGCGGCCAGATGGGGAGACATGCTCAAAGGCACCAAGGCGGTCATAAAGCCCAACAGCACCGTGGAGGCGGATCCCCTCACCCGCCAGACCGCCGAAAGCGACATATTCGTGGGCGGCGACGTGTTCACCGGCGCCAGGTTCGCCATAGACGCCATCGCGGGCGGTCGGGAAGGCGCGGTGTCCATAAACCGCTACGTGCATCCCGGAAACCGCCTGGACCTGGCCAGGGACCGCAGGGAGTTCGTAGAACTGGATAAGAACGACATACTCGACCCCGCCTCCATGGAGAGCTTCGACAGCGCGCCCCGGCAGCTGCCCGGGCGCAGGGCGGGCGTCGCGAAAGACACTTTCAGGGACCTCAGGCTGACCCTTACCGAGGAGCAGGTCAGGGCCGAGGCGAAGCGCTGCCTGGGCTGCGGCGCCACCACCGTGGACACCAACCGCTGCATAGGCTGCGGCCTGTGCACCACCAGGTGTGAGTTCGACGCCATACACCTGACCCGGGACAACCCCAAAGCCAGCGACATGTGCCGCGCCGAGGACAAGGTCAAAAAGCTGCTGCCCTACGTGATCAAGCGAGGCGTAAAGATCGCCCTGGGCATCACGGGCGACAAATAACCCTGCATTGGAGACATGATGGACATACCCGTTTTAGACGTGCGCGCGGGGATCGAGGCGGAAAACGCCGCCCGCGCCGAAAAGGTCCGCGCTTTTCTGGACGAGAAAGGCGTGTTCCTGGTGAACCTCATGGCTTCCCCCGGGGCGGGCAAGACCACCCTGCTTTGCCGCCTTATCGACCTGCTCAAAAATGAGTTCAGCGTCGGCGTAATGGAAGCGGACGTGGACAGCGACGTGGACGCCCGCGCGGCGGCGCTCCGCGGCGCGAAAGCGGTGCAGCTGCACACCGGGGGCATGTGCCACATGGACGCGAAAATGACCCTGGAAGGACTGCTCGCCTTCGGGAACGATATTCCCGAACTGATCTTTCTCGAAAACGTGGGCAACATGGTGTGCCCCGCGGAGTTCGATACCGGCGCGCAGCTGAAGATAATGCTGCTGAGCGTGCCCGAAGGCGACGACAAGCCGCTCAAATACCCGCTGATGTTCCAAGTGAGCGACCTGCTGGGCGTCACCAAACTGGATACCCTGCCCGCGTTCGACTTCAGTTTTGAAAGGCTTAGAGCCAACCTTGCGGATATAAACCCGTCACTGCCCGTGTTCCCCATCTCCCGCGACAGCGGCGAAGGGCTGGAACAGCTGGCAAACGAGATCAGGAGGCGCGTATGTTCGACCATCCCGAAAACCTGTTGATCCCCCTGCCGGAAGACGTACTCAGAGCCAAGCACGCCGGCGAGTTCGAGCTGTGCCTGCGCCTGATAGACCGGAAACTGGCTTCCCCCCGCACCAGCGAGATGCTCAAAGCGCGGCTGGAATACGAGAAGCAGACCCTGCCCCGGCTGATAAAACGCTATCCCTACAACCGGGAAAAGGCTCTGGAGGTGGCAAAAAAGCGCATAAGCGGCTTTACCGAAGAGGAGCTGGACGAGGCAGAGCTGGAAGGCCAGGTGGACTATATATTCGTTAAGGGCGAAAAGCGCTATGTGACCCACTTCGCGGGTTCGCTGCTCAAGTTCCATCCGGAGTGGAAAGACCGCGAGCTCGCTCCTTCCAAAAAGGACTCCCCCGACCTGGACGAGTTCATTTCCGGCATCAAACGGGAAAAGGAGATCGCCTACCGTTTCTCCGTGACCTCCTCCCTTAAGGTGGAGGACGCGGCGTTCGAGTCGGGCGAGACCTACACCGTGCACATACCCGTGCCCGCGCCTTCCGCCCAGCAGGCGGCCGGCGACATAGCCATAAACGCGGACGCGGACGGGATCATCGCCCCCGCCGATGCCTGCCACAGGACGGTATGCTACAAGCGTACGCTGGACGAAAACGCCCCCTTTGACGTGAGCTTCACCTACACCTCGCGCCTGCGTTATGTACGCCCCTTCGAGGACGTGCCGCATGTGGTGTACCCCGACGTGCCCGCGCCGGTAAACGAGGACCTGGAGCAGCAGTACCCCCACATAGTATTCACGCCCTATCTCACCAACCTGGCCAGACAGATAGCGGGGAACGAGACCCGTCCTTTGTACCTGGCCCGGCGGGTGTACGACTATATCACCACCCACGTGCGCTACAGTTTCATGCGCAGCTACAGTCTGATAGAGAACCATTCCCAGTACGCCGCCGTGAACTACAAAGGCGACTGCGGCATACAGGCGGTGCTGTTCATCACCCTGTGCCGGATACTTGGCATACCCGCCCGCTGGCAGAGCGGCCTTACCATAGGCTACGGGACCACTGGCAACCACGACTGGGCCATGTTCTATACCCGGGAGTTCGGCTGGCTGTTCGCGGACGCCTCCTTCGGCGGCGGCGCGAGGCGCAGCGGCAGGCAGGAGCGCTGGAACTACTATTTCGGCAATCTGGACCCCTTCCGCATGGTGGCGAACCGCGCCTATTACAAGGATTTCGACCCGCCCAAGCATTTCCTGCGCTACGACCCCTGCGACAGCCAGGACGGCGAAGTCGAGACCACAAAGCGCGGGCTGGACAACCTGGAGTACGACAAGACCGACACGGTCACCGAATTTATAAAACTGTAGGGAGATACTATGCGCTTCAAGCTTATCGCCGTGGACATAGACGGCACGCTGCTCAACCCCCGGCGGGAACTGGAGGAGGAAACGGTAACAGCCGCCCGTGACTGCATGGACAGGGGCGCTTACTTCGTGCTGTCCTCCGGGCGCATGCCTCCCGCGCTGCGCGGCATCGCCGAAAAACTGGGCGTCAACGCCCCCGCGGTGTGCTATAACGGCGGCGCGGTGGTGGACCTGTTAAGCGGCAGGGTGCTGTACCAGACGCCCGTGGAGATCGGTCTTGCCAGAGAGATAGCACTGGAGGCGGAAAAGCTGGGGCTGTACCTGCACGCGTTCATAGAAGGCAGCTACGTGGCGCCCTACTACTGCTCCCTCACCCGGGGCTACGAGGAACTGTGCGGGGTAAAGGCCCGTATAACCGGCAAGCCCATCTCCCAGAGCCTTACCGAGGCGCCCATGAAGCTGCTGATACTGGACAGCCCGGAAGGCGCCGCGAAAGCCCTGCCCGTGCTCAAGCAGAAATTCGAGGGCCGCGCCACCATAATGCAGAGCCAGAAGCACATGATAGAATGCGTGGGCATCGAGACCTCCAAGGCGGGTGCGCTGGAATACCTGCGAAAGGCTCTGGGCGTTTCCCCGGACGAGACCTGCGCTTTCGGCGACGGCCAGAACGACCTGGACATGCTTTTGTGGGCGAAGTACCCCTTCGTCATGGAAAACGCGCCAGACAGCGTAAAACACCATTCCCCCCGCTTTGTCGTCTGCCCGCCCAACACAGACATGGGCGTGGCACGCACCCTTATGAAGGAGCTTGAATCATGATCAGGGAAGCCGATCTCGTTTCCGCGTTAAAACTGGACATAATCGTGCCCAGCGCCACGGGGGAGCTGCCCATAAACGAGGCGAACATCTGCCGCCCCGGCCTGCAGCTCACCGGCTACTGGGACTTTTTCGCATTTGAGCGTCCCCAGCTGTTCGGCAAGGTGGAGATGGCGTACCTGGACACCCTGGACGAGGCGACCCTGGGCGCACGGCTCAACACGTTCTTCTCCTTCGCCCTGCCCTGCGTGATAGTGTGCCGGGGGCATTCCATTCCCCCCATAATGATGGAGCTGGCGAAAAAGCGCTCCATACCCGTGTACCGCACCAGCGAGATCACCGTCAAGCTGGAGATGGACATAATCAACTACTTAAGGGACGCGCTGGCGCCCACCATCACCATGCACGGCGTGCTGGTGGACGTGTACGGCGTGGGCCTGCTTTTGACCGGCAAAAGCGGCGTGGGCAAGAGCGAGAGCGCGCTGGAACTGGTCAAGCGCGGGCACAGATTAGTAGCGGACGACGTGGTGGAGATAAAAAAGGTGAACGAGACCCGCTTAAGCGGCACCGCCCCGGAAGCCATACGCCATCTGATGGAGATCCGCGGCATAGGGCTCATAGACATATACACCATGTACGGCGTGGCCAGCGTGATCCGCTCCAAGTCCATAGACCTGGTGGTGCACATGGAACTGTGGCAGGAGGGCTCCTCCTATGAGCGGCTGGGCATGAGCACCCAGACCAAGGAGATACTGGGCGTAAAGGTGCCTTACCTGCTGCTTCCCATACACCCCGGGCGCAACATCGCCATAGTGCTGGAAGTGGCCGCCCGCAACCTGCGCCTCAAGCAGATGGGCTTTTCCGCCGCGGACGTGCTTCTGAGCCGCCAGGAAAAACTGGCGGGAAAGGAATAATATGGACCTGCGCGAGCAAATAAAGGAAGCAGCGCTTAAACTGGGCGCTTACGAGTGCGGCTTTGCCCCCACAAACGAGATACGCGTGTCCCCCATGGTGCGGCAGCTTTGTGAAAAGAACGCCTGCGGCGCCTACAACAAAAGCTGGGCGTGCCCTCCCGGAGTGGGCCCCATAGACGAGTGCGAAGCGCGGATGAAGGCCTACACCACCGTGTTCATGTTCTCCACCCGCCACGAATTGGAAGATTCCTACGATTTCGAGGGCATGATGGCGGGCAAGGACGCCCATGCCGCCGTGGAGCCCGGCATATACCTGATGCTCAGGGAAAAACTGGGCGACGACCTGCTGATACTCTCCACCGAAGGCTGCAAAAGATGCAAAAAGTGCACCTATCCGGACGCGCCCTGCCGCTTTCCGGAGAGCCTGCATCCTTCCATAGAGAGCCACGGCGTGGAGGTGAACGTGCTGGCGGGGTCCTGCGGCATACGCTACCACAACGGCAAAAACACCGTCACGTACCACAGCTGCGTATTCTTTAACGAACCAAGCGAAAACTGATATATAGCGGAGGAAAGATCATGTATTACATCGGCATCGACCTGGGCGGCATGAGCGTAAAGGCGGGACTGGTGGACGAGGAAGGCCGCATAGTGCGCAAGGCCACCTGCCCAACCCTGGTGGAAAGAGGCGCCCGTCCCATAGTGGACGACATGGCGCGCCTGTGCCTTGACCTTATCAGGGACGAAGGCATCACCGAGGACGAAGTAAAGGCCATAGGCGTGGGCCTGCCCGGCATAGAAGACCCGGTGAGCGGTCACGTGCCTTTCTGCACCAACCTGTACTGGCACGAGGTGCCCGTAAGGGAATGGATGAACGAGACCATCAACAAGCCCATCTTCATAGGCAACGACGCCACCGTGGCGGGCCTGGCCGAAAGCGTGGCGGGCGTCAGCAAGGGCAAAAGCTCCAGCGTGTTCGTGACCCTGGGCACGGGCGTGGGCGGCGGCATAGTGCTGGGCGGCAAGGTGTACAGCGGCTTCCACGGTGTGGGCAGCGAGATCGGCCACATGATCACCGTGTCCGGCGGCGACGAGTGCACCTGCGGCAACCGCGGCTGCTGGGAAAGGTACGCCTCCGCGGGCGCCATAATCCGCCGCGGGCGGGAAGCCGCCCTCGAGCATCCCGAAAGCAGGATCTATAAAGACGTGAACGGGAACATCGACGACATCACCGCCAAAGTGGTCATCGACGCCGCCAAGGCGGGGGACGAGACCGCGGCGAAAGTGTTTGACGACTATATCTTCCACCTGTGCGAGGGCCTGGTGAGCATAATCAACCTGATCGACCCGGAAGTCATCGTGCTGGGCGGCGGCGTGAGCCACGCTGGGCAGTTCCTGCTGGACGCGGTGAACAGGACCCTGCCCAAAATGGTGTTCTACAAGACCATGCCCTACGCCGAGATCGCCCTGGCCACACTGGGCAACGACGCCGGCATCATAGGCGCGGCCATGCTGGGAAAATAACAAATCAATACCCAAATAAAAGGAGCTAATTATGACTGTACGCACCCGTTTCGCCCCCAGCCCCACCGGCTACATGCACCTGGGGAACCTGAGGACCGCCCTGTACGCCTACCTGTGGGCGCGCAGGAACGGCGGCAAATTCATACTGCGCATCGAGGACACGGACCAGGAGCGCGAGGTCGCCGGAGCCGTGGACGTGATATACAATTCCCTGGCCACCGCGGGCCTGGAGCATGACGAAGGCCCCGATGTGGGCGGCCCCGCCGGCCCCTACGTGCAGAGCGAGAGAAAGCCTCTGTACATGCCCTGCGCCGAGCAGCTGATCAAGTCCGGCCACGCCTACCGCTGCTTCTGCACCAAGGAGCGGCTGGAGGAGGCCCGCAGGGAAGCCGAAGCCAAGGGCGAGACCTTCAAATACGACAAAAAGTGCCTGCACCTCTCCCCCGAGGAGATACAGGCCAAGCTGGACGCCGGCGAGCCTTACGTGATCCGCCAGAACGTGCCCGCCACGGGCCGCGCGGGCTTTGACGACGTGATCTACGGCCGCGTGGAAGTGGACTGCTCCACCCTGGACGACAACGTGCTGATAAAGGCGGACGGGCTGCCCACATACAACTTCGCCAACGTGATAGACGACCACCTGATGGGCATCACCCACGTGATGCGCGGCAACGAGTACCTGTCCAGCGCGCCCAAGTACAACCTTTTGTACGAGGCTTTCGGCTGGCAGCCGCCCGTGTCCGTGCACCTGACCCCCGTCATGTGCCGCGACACCGCCGTGAACGAGAACGGCGAAACGGTGGAGATCACCCGCAAGATGTCCAAGCGCAAGGGCGACCCCAGCTTCGAGGACCTGCTCTCCCAGGGCTACCTGGTGGAGGCGGTGATCAACTACCTGGTGCTGCTGGGCTGGTCTCCCCGGGGCGAAAGGGAAATATACTCCCTGGACGAGCTCAAGCAGGTGTTCGACCTGGAGGGCCTGAGCAAGTCCCCCAGCATTTTCGACATACAGAAAATGAACTGGTTCAACGCCGAGTACATCCGCGCGCTCACTCCCGAAAAGTACCTGGAGCACGCCCGCCCGTGGTTAAGCAAGGTCCTGGACGAGAGCCGCTTCGACTATAAGCGCCTGTGCGAGCTGCTGCAGCCCCGCACCGAGTACTTCGCCCAGCTGCCCGGCATGGTGGACTTCCTGGCCCAGATGCCCGAGTTCTCCACGGAGCTGTACGTGAACAAAAAGCAGAAGAGCGACCTTGACACCGCGAAAGCGGCGCTGGACGCGGCGCTGCCCCTGCTGGAAGGCATGGACGAGTGGACCGAGGCCGCCCTGCACGACAGGGTGATGGAGAAGATCGCCGACATGGGCATCAAGAACGGCCAGATGCTCTGGCCCCTCAGGATCGCAGTGTCCGGCAAACAGTCCACCCCCGGCGGCGCCTTCGAGATAATGTACCTGCTGGGCAGGGACGAGACGCTCAGAAGGCTGAAAGCCTCCATACAGGCGCTGTAACTTTAAGCGCGATACCAAAGCATTGGGATGAAGACTATGACATATCAAAAACCCGATTACTCCCGTTCCTCCCTGTCCATAAACGCCTCCATAACGGGGCACTTCGGCGCAAATAGCGAATACCCCACCCTGCCCGAGATAGACAGGGAGCTGGGCAGGGGCGGCATAAACAAGATACTTTTAGTGCTGTGCGACGGCATGGGAGAATACCTGCTCAAAAGGCATCTGGACGCGGGCAGCTTTCTGGTAAAGCAGGACGTGTGCAGCGTTTCCGCCGTGTTCCCATCCACCACCACCGCCGCAACCACGTCCATATGGACTGGTCTCAGCCCCATACAGCACGGCTGGCTGGGCTGGAGCCTGTACTTTAAAGAGTGCGCCGCGCAGATAGATACCTTTATAGGCACCGAGAGCAAGCGGGGCGACAGGTACCCGGGCGGCACTCCCGCCCCCGCGCTCATGCCCCTGCCCGTCCCCTTCAGGACGGGAGACGTGGACGCGGAAGTGATAATGTACTTCCCCTTCCCCAGCTATTCCACCCACGGCGCGGACAAGAGCCACGTCATAAACGACTTTGAGGACCAGCTGCGCCTGGCAGTGCTGGACTGCTTAAATCCCGGCAAGAAGATCATAGGCATATACAACGGCCAGCCCGACCACACCATGCACAGCGCGGGCGTGAACGCCCCGGAAACGGTGGAGCAGTTCAAACGGGCTGACCGGCTGCTGGAGCGGGCCGCCGCTGAGCTGCCCTCCGATACGCTTATGATCGTCACCGCGGACCACGGGCTGGTGGACGCGACAAGGCCGGTGATGCTCAACGAGATCCCCGAGATAAACGACTGCCTGTGGATGCCGCCCTCCATAGAGGCGCGCTGCGCCGCCTGCTTCGTGAAGAGCTGGAAAGCAAAGCAGTTCGAGGCGGCGTTTGAAAAGTATCTGGCGGACGACTTCGTGCTGTTCAGCCGGGAAGAGGCGCTCAGGAACGGCCTCATGGGTCTGGGCGTTCCCCATTCCAAGAGCGAAGACTTCATGGGCGACTACCTGATCTGCGCCACCGGCCCGGCCTATATAAGGTACGACACCATCAACGGCAAGATCCCCGACATGATAGGCATGCACGCAGGCCTTACGAAAGAAGAAATGACCGTGCCCGTGATACTGGCCCGGGGAGGCCGCGAATGAAGCGCCGCCTGGCCCTGTTCGCCTTTATCTGCTGCTCACTGCTGGCGCTGGCGGCGCTGTACCTGTGCCTGGCGGGCAGGCTGGACTGGGCGCTGCCTGATGCGCTCAAAACTCCGCTGCCCCTGAACACGGCGCTCATGTGCCTGTGCTTCATGGCGCTCACCCTGGCGCGCCCGCGGGTGAACGGCGCGCTTCCCGGCACGGGGACGTACCTGCTCCTGGCCGGATACGTGTACCTGGTGTTCGGGGCGGTCAGGCTGATAGAAGCGGCGGGCCAGACCGAGCGCTCCGGCAGCCTGGGCCTGGACGCGTACGCGTTCGCCGCCCTGTGCGCCCTGGCGGCATGCGGCGGCAGGTGCCTGTGCCCCGACGCGGGGCCTTCCCGTATAGGGCGGCTGATGGCGGTGTTCGCCCCCGCGCTGGCTTTGGCGGCCTGCGGTGTGTGGCTGTTTGGCAAAAAACAGCCCGAGTACGCCTTCGGCTCCCTCGCGGCGGTGCTGGCGGTGAGCCTGCCCGCCCTGCCGGGCATAATCCGCGCCAAAAACGGCAAGGACTCTCCCATTGGCAAAATACTTGGCGGCATAAAGGCCGTGGTCATAGACGAAAAGCTGGAGAAGGGCTACGAGGGCGTCAGCCTGTTCCCCGCCGATGGCGTGAGCAGTGATATGCTCCTGTCCCTGGCGGCGGGAGCGCTCAGCGGGCTTGAGATAATGCCCAAAGCGCTGGAACGGATGGCGGCGGAAAAGGATCTGCCCCTGGACCCGGTGACCCAGAGGGAAGAGTGCGGCGAAGGCGTAAAGGCGCTTTTGGGCGACAGCATGGTGCTGGCAGGGAGCGCGGCATTCCTCAGCTCAAACGGCGTCCCGTGCGAAGGCGAAGGCCTGAATATCGCCCGCAACGGCAAGTACATAGGCGAACTGCTCCCCCAGGGCAAACCCCGCCCCGAAGTGGTCGAGGCGCTGGACAAGCTGGGCAAGCTGCTGCCCCTGTACGCCTACCGGGGCGGAAAAGCCAAAAAGGCCGTGCCTGTGCAGGTGGAAGACGGGGCGCTCGCGCCCTCCGGCAAGGAGATCCGCTTAAAGAAAGCCTCCGCCCAGAAGCACGTGGCATTCCTGACTCTGGAAGAAGCCACCCCCCTGCCCTACGCGGTGTGGACGGGCGACGATCCGGTGCAGTTCTGCCGGGACGCGCAGACCCATTATTCCGCAAGGAAAAGCGTTAAGCGGCGCTTAAACGCGTACCTGATATTCGAAGCCGCGGCGCTGATACTTGCGGCGGGCACGCTTAAACTGCTTTTGAACATAACCGTCCCCCTGTGGATATTCCCCCTGGCCGCCTTCGCGGCGGGCCTGATACTCAGCAGGTAATACTGATAATACCGATACGGAAAAAAGGAGGCAGCACCATGTTAAAAGGCATTTCCCCCATAATCAGCCCCGAACTCATCAAGATACTTATGGAAATGGGCCACGGAGACGAGATCGTGATCGGCGACGGCAATTTTCCCGCCGCTTCCGTAGCAAAACGCTTGGTGCGCTTGGACGGCCACGGCGTGAACGAGGTGCTTGACGCCGTACTGCCCCTGTTCCCCCTGGACACCTACGTGGACGCGCCCGTGAGCCTGATGCAGGTTATGCCCGGGGACAACGTGGTGCCCGTGATCTGGGACGAATACCGCAAGACGGTGGACAGGTACGAGCCCGGCAAGAAGTTCGGGTATGTGGAGAGGTTCGCCTTCTACGAGAGGGCCAAAAACGCCTACGCGGTGGTCGCCACCGGCGAAGGCGCGCTCTACGCCAACGTGATACTCAAAAAAGGCGTGGTAAAGTAGCTCCGCGCATTATAAAAGGGACTGCCGTGCAGTCCCTTTTATTCTGTCTCCATGCCTTGCCTTCCCCGCGTATCAGCGTATCTCCCGCCGTTCGTCAAGTATCCGGGCCTCGCAGTGCTCCTCCACGAACAGGGATATCCTGTCCATAAGGCGATCCGCCGCGGCGTTGTCAGGCACCAGCGCGGCGGCGCTTATCACGATGATCTGATGGGTGTCCCGCTCGTCCGTTTCCGCCGCGGAAACGCGGAACCTGTTCTGCAAAAGCGCGATCAGGCTCCTGACCGTCATTCGTTTTTCTTTCAGGCTGTGCGCCCACGGCGCGTGCAGCCGGAAGGTGATCACCGCGACGTCCATATTTCCGTTTATTCTTCAGCGAAATCCGTATCCATCGCCACCTGCAGCGTATAGCCGGGGAACGCCTTCTGCACGTCTTCGACCACCTGGGCGTAAACTGCCCTGCGGTCTTTCGCGTCAAAGCTGATGACTATGTCGAAGCGTATGGTGTTCGTCTCCTTCGTCAGGTAGAAGCCATGCAGCTGCCGCACATGCTCGTGGGCGAACACTATCTTGCTTACCTGCTCTTTGGTCTTAATGACCTCTTCGTCCCTGGTGTTCATAGAGTACACGCCTATGGCGGTCAATAAGACCCGGTGTTCCCTTAACACCTTTACGGTGATCTCCCTGATCAACCGGTCAAGCCGGTCCGCCGAGTACGTGTCCGGCACCTCGATATGTATGGAACCGTTCCACGTGTCCGGCCCGTAATTGTTCAGCACCAGGTCGTAGGCGCCCTGCACGCCGGGAAACGACAGCACTGTTTTTTCTATGGCTTTGGCTAGGTCGGCGTCGTTGCGCTCGCCAAGCAGCTGCGAGATAGTGTCCCTCAGCATCCCTATGCCGGACTTGATTATCACCAGCGAGATAACCGCGCCGAGCCACGCTTCAAGGGATAAGCCGAAAAGCAGGAATATGCCCGCTGCCACGAGGGTGGACGCCGATATGACCGAGTCCAGCGTGGCGTCCTCGCCGGAGTTTATAAGGGAATCCGATTTCACCTTTACGCCCACGCTCTTCACGTAGCGCCCCAGCAGTATCTTTACCGCTACGGCGACGGCGACTATGATGAGCGAGACCGTGCTGTAATCCGGCGTCTGGGGATGGATGATCTGCTTTATGGATTCCACAAGGGACGTGATGCCCGCGTACAGCACGATCACCGATATCACCATGGCGCTCAAGTACTCTATGCGCCCATAGCCGAAGGGATGTTTTTTGTCCGGCTCCCTGCCCGCCAGCTTGGTGCCCACTATGGTTATGATGGAACTGCCCGCGTCCGAAATGTTGTTTACCGCGTCGAGCACTATGGCTATGGAGTTGCTCATCAGGCCTACCGCGGCCTTGAAGCCCGCCAGGAACACGTTGGCTATTATGCCTATTATGCTGGTCCTGACTATGGTTTTTTCCCGGGACGCCTCGTTTCCGCCGGCAATATCCGCTGCCCGGCCGCTGTCTGTCCTCATATCCTCACCCCACTATGGATCTCGCGAATTCCGCGGCCGCTTTCAGGTCTTCCCCGTTAGGACGGCCCTTGTGGACGCCCTTGAACTCGCCCTTGCAGTGAAACTCCTTTTCGTGCATGGGTATGCCCAGTTTGTCCGCCTCCGCCTTGACTTTTTTATAGGTGGAGTTCAGCATGGCCGCCGAGCCGAAATTGACTATACAGCCCACCCTGCCCTTATCCAGCGAGCGCACGAAAGCGCGTACCTCCGGGTCTATGGTGAAGGCGTAATAGGAGTTTCCCAGAAACAGTATGTCCACCGGCTCCGTGAGCGGCGCGCTTATGGGCAGCGCCTCGGCGCCCACCGCCCGGGCGACCGCTTCGGCAAGGCGCCTGGTGTTGCCCGTCTTGGTGTAGTATCTTACCGCGATCTTCATTTCCATTACCTCTGTTTATCCGTTTGGCCCTATCAGGTCTCCGAACAGCCTGAGCGCGTTGCCGGCGAGTATGTTTTCCTTATCCGCTTCGGAGATCCGCGCGTACTCTATCCTGCCCCTCTGGAAGCCCGCCGCGTAGGTGTCGGTGCCGAAGAGTATCCTCTCCGAGCCCACCCGCCCCACGGCGTACTCCACAACGTTGTTTCTGGAACTGGCGATGCCGGAAGTGTCCGTGTACACGTTGCCGTATCTGGAATCGGCTATGGCGTTCACGTGTTCCACGCTGCCCAGGTGCGCGATTATGAACGTGGTATCCGGATACCTGTTCGCGAAGGGGAGCGCGGTGTACGGCGGGTTTTCCGGATGTATCAGCACTGCCGCGCCGTGTTTGGACGAAAAAGAGAACAGCCTGTCCCCGTATTCCGCCAGGGTGTAGCCGTGGTTGCCTGGATGGAGCTTTATGCCCACGCATTTCCCGTGCCCCAGCATGCGGTCCGCCTGCTCGAACGTCCTTTCGTTCCTGGGGTCGATCACTACCCACTGGTACAGCCGCCCGTGCTTTTGCGCCAGTTCGAACATGTACTCGTTCTCCGCTTCCACATCTTCGGCGCTGAGCACCGAAGAGAAGGTGGAGCACAGCATCTTTCCGACGCCCGCCGCGTCGTTTATGCGCATAAGGTCTTCCAGGTCAGCCGTGTAGATCTCCGACACCCTGGTGTCGAACCTGCTTGAATGGTTGATATGCGTGTGCGCGTCTATGGCGATCGGATGCGGTGCCATGCCTGCCTCCCGGTGTAAAGCCTGCGCCTGCGGCGCTGTGTGCATTATATCCGATCGGCCGGGAAAACGCAACGCATACTTGCTTTATCCCTCCTGCCGGACACGTTCTCGGGCAATATAAAAGCCGCCGCGGCGGTGTTTCCGCGCGGCAGCCCCGCAGTTTTGTCGTTCTGCGTCAGGCGTCCTTTTTCTTTTTTCGTATCGGGAAGAACCTGCGCTTTTCCGGTATCGTGCTGTTCGTGAGCGGTTCCCCGTTTTTGCGGGCCACGTATTCCTTTATAAGGCTGGAGATCAGCGCCACCACCGGCACACCCATTATCATGCCCGTGATGCCGAACATGTTGCCGCCAACCACGATCGCCACCAGCACCCAGAAGGGGCTCAGGCCCGTGGAATCGCCGAACAGCAGGGGCTTTATCACATTGCCGTCTATCTGCTGCAGCACTACAGTAAAGAGTATAAAGCCGAACAGCAGCGTGGGCTTGGTCAGAAGCACTATGATCGCGCCTGCGATGCCGCCGATGATGGGCCCGAAAGTAGGTATAAAGTTGGTTATGCCCAGCATGACGGCCATGATCAGCTGGTACGGCGCGGACACCAGGCCCAGGAATATGAAGTTCACCACGCCGATTATCAGCGCGTCCATCAGGTTGCTGGACAGAAAGCGCATCATGAGCATGTCGCCCCGCTTTATGACCTTATTCACCTTTTCGGTGCGCGCCTCGCCCATAAGCGCCTTCTCAAGCTTCACGGAGCCGGTCCTGAGGTTGGCCCTGTCCAGCAGCGCGTAAGTGGCCATGGTGATGACTATTATAAAGTTGACGAAGCGGCTGGACAGCTGCACTATGGCGTTCATGATTATGTCTATGTTGCCGCTCATCCACTTGGCCAGGGTCTTTAACAGCTCGCTGGAGGTGCCGATGGTCTTGTCCACGTCTATCTCCACCAGCTGGATATGCTCCAGGTACTCCCTGAGCGTCTTTTTCAGGCTTTCCAGGTATTCGTCAAAGTGGTTCATGAAGCCCGTGACGGAGGAGATCAGCTGGGGCAGGAGCAGGTACATGAACACCACTATCAATACTATCAGCAGTATCAGGGCGCACACGCCGCCGATATGGGCCTTGGCTTTCTGGGAAAACTTTTTGGGCAGGAGCCTTTCCACGAACGCGGCGAAGGGGCGCATGACATAAGCCAGTATCAGGCCCCAGATCACCGGGTTCAGATAGCCCAGCACGCCCTTTATCTCCGCCCAGATGGTGGCGTAAGAGCCCAGCACCGTGTACATCACAGTGGCGCCCAGGGCGATGGCCAGGCCGCTGGATACTATCCGTTTGTCCGCGTGTTTGAACAGCTTCATCGGGTGCTCCTTAATCAGTGCTCATTTGTCCGCGCCTGCCGGAAAGTATCCTCCCATACTCCCCGTACGGGGGCAGGCCGTACATCTGTATATAGTCCGGGCCCAGGAAACAGGCGAAACTGGTCAGGTCCGCAAAGCCCATGGACAGGTAGTACTCCACGTCCTTTTCCATGACTTCCGGGCAGAAGACCAGCTGTTTGGGCGGGCGCGTCCAGTTGGAAAAGCGGGAATTGTCCACCCAGTATTCCAGCACCCTGGAATCTTGGACTCCGAAAAACTCAAGAAGTTCCTTTATGTGCAGTGTTTCGTGCAGGTTGGCGGGGTCTGAGACGGGCAGGCCGCTGTCCCGGTGGATGGGCGCGTACTCCAGGTACACTCCCGGTCCCGGTCTGACCTGTTTGGGCACTTCCAGCGCGTCCTGATACGCCAGAAAACCGCACTTCGCTTCCGGGTCGACCCGCCTGAAGCCCTTTACTATGGCGTTGGTTATCCTTAGCGCCTGGTCGGCCACGGAGAGTTTCCGGCAGCTTTCACAGCGGCAGCCGCCGTTGGTTATGTCGTCCGGCCACAGCGTCACCCGGTCGAAGCGCCCGTTAAGGCGCCGATACAGCGCCTCGGCGCCGTCACTCACCCTGTCCAGTGCCCCGCCGTTTGACGCGCACAGGTTGCCGAAGGGCGTCCTTTCGCCGCTTTCGTCCTGCCGGAACCACTCCGGGCGGCGCCGGAACTCTTCCCTGGGAAGCAGGAAACTTGCCCCGTGCTCGCACAGTTCAAGGCTCAGGCCTCTGTCCTTCGCCAGGTACAGCAGCCGCTTCGTTTCACTATCGTCCAGCCAGTCCAGGCAGGCAGCGAGTTTATCGGCGGCCCTGCGCCCCCCGCCGGGATGTATGCCCAGCTCGTTTACGCCGGTCCCGGACAGGTCCAGGATCAGCTCTTCGGTCAGGTCCCCGGGGTTGATTATCCAGCCGCGGCGGCTTTCAGGCATAAATTCCTCCCGCCGGGGCGCTATCTTCTGGGATCCCTGCCGCCGGGGCCCTTATCACCGGGCAGGCGCGGCAGCTTCCCGGCGTTCCTGCCCACGGGGGCGGGTCTCGCCGCGGGACGGCCTACGGGCGCCGCTGGACGGCCTGCGGGCGCCGCGGGACGGCGGGGAGCCGGTGCGGGCTTGGGGCTCACTGTCCTCAGCCTCTGGATCGGTGTACGGGGCAGGGGCATGGGGCCCGCGTGGGGACGGGGAGCCGGAGCGGCGCCCCTGGGCCGGGCGGGACGGGGCTTCGCCTTGGGCCGGAAGCCCATCACCGCGGGTATGAACTGGAGCAGGGGCTCTATCCTGAGCGCCAGGCTGCTGATCCTCACCGCGTAAAAGCCCAGCTGATTTAAGTAAGGTATGTCAAGGTAGCCTATGCCGTCGTCGTCCACCTGGGCGGCGTACTCCTTGTAGTCAGTGATCTCCATGGTCTCAAAGGAGCGGATATAATCAAAGTCTCCGAAACCGTTGTTCCTCTGAAATACGTAATGCGCCATAAGGCCAACCCCCTTTTTTGTTTGAGTATAGCACTTTTACCCGGGTTTTTCAAGGGTCCGGGGCAAAGGGCCGCCGCCCGTGCCTCCCACAATAAAACACGCGCCCCCGCCGGGTGACGGAGGCGCGCAAAAACGTTGTTTATTTGCCGGTCAGTTTCGCGAAAAACTTCTTGATCTTGGCCAGGAAGCCCTCAGCCTCGCCGCCCAGCGCCTTCTTGACGCCTTCGATTACCTTATTCAGGGTGTCGGTAGGAAGCTGCCCCAGTATGCCCTCCAGAGCCTTGGCAGGATCGGCGGTAAACGCGGTGAGCAGGGATTTGTCGCCCTTGATAGCAGCGACTGCTTTGCTTACGAGAGAAGAAATATCCATACAAACACGCTCCTTTCAAAAGATAACGTTATTATAACGCGATGTTTGGCAATAATCAAGATATTTTGTAAAAAACTCCGTTTTTGACAGGTTTTTTCAAAAAACACGCCGCCCCTTGCGGGACGGCGCGCGTTATCGGGTCTGTTTATTCGGCTGCGGCCAGTATCTGGGTAGCAGAACCGCGGGGCTCGCCGTAAGCTTCGGCGGTGATGGTGCCTTCGAGCACCTGCTCGATGTACTCCATGACAGCCTCGTCCATGGGGATACCGGTGTCGAAGCCGGCGCCCTCGGAATAGGCCCTGTAGAACACGTTGTAGGTGTCGCCGCCCGCCGCGCAGAAGTTGTTGGTGACTACCGCGTAGACGGCTTCGGGATCAAAGGGCTCGCCGTTGACCTCTTCGATGGTCACGCGCTGGATGGAAGCGGGAGCGTAGTAGCTGCCGGCTTTTCCGTCAAGCTCGTATACCGCGCCCTGGTCGAACGCCTTGGTGGTGTCCAGGGTCCACTTGATGCCGCTGGTCTGGGGATATCCGCCGATGGCAGCGGGCGCGGAGAAGGTGGAAGCCTCCAGCGCCTCCAGCAGCTCATTGCCGGTCACATAGAT